>ERZ773165.361-NODE-361-length-37862-cov-9.739572_pt1 | contig 37862 bp, 28 predicted proteins | sample MGYA00581003_ERZ773165 | MGnify/ENA primary metagenome ERZ773165 (study PRJEB29015, sample SAMEA2737817) | human gut metagenome | biome: human gut; feature: human-associated habitat; material: faeces | place: China | collected 2012 ... | reverse complement strand
GATTCTCATTCATTTCTGACTCCGTTTTTGATTTGGAGCCAAAGATAATCAGGCTATCGGTTTAGGCCATGCGGAAAAGTGAGCGCGTACTCACACTTAACATGACTTTGGACGAGGTGGAGAGCCAACTTGACCCTCTCCGCTTCATGCGTGTAAACCGTCAATTCATTATCAATGCTTCGGCAGTGGAAAAACTCTCGACATATTTCCTCGGCAAGATGCGTGTCCACATGATTGGAAGTCCGGATGCCGAAATCATCGTCAGCAAGGACAAAGTAGCGACAGTGAAGAAATGGCTGGATTCATAATTGATAATATAGATGCAAAATAAATCTGAATTTGAAATCTAAGGAATAGTTCTGAATCGTCCCGGCTTGAATCTGAGTGGAATTATCTCCAGCAGATTGGGTTTGACTATTCTTTGTCATTATGAATACCTATCTGAGTTTGAGACGAATTATTACCTGCTTTCTGGCTCTGATTGATTTTCGTTTTCTTGACGCCAATCTTGTATCCAGCAGTGCCACCCAATAGCAAACCTACTATTCCGCTTATGATGGCTGTGCCTATGCCATCGAAAATCCAAGAGATATTACTCATTGCTATAACTATTTGAATTATTTAATGTTGCGATTAATAAAGAATCAAGCTTAATCTATTTCAACCCCGAAATATCTACTCTGTATTGACTAACAGATGTCTCGGTCTTAACGATGAACATCGCCATATAAACTGGGGCATAGATGTACTTCCCATCGACATTAAGATTATCATTGTTAAGAATGATGGCCTCCGGCAGATCGTATTCCTCACAATCCATAATGTTGGACAGGGCACGATGGTAGGTGTAGTCTTTGCCAGACTTAACCTCGATGGGCAGCACTTTACCACCTTGCTCGATCACTAAGTCCAGCTCTCCCCTCTTCTTGTTGTTGTAGTAGTAGGGCCCCAGACCGTGTGCGACAAGTTCCTGTGCAACCGCATTCTCATAGATGGAACCGAAGTTGATGTCTTTGTCTCCCTTGATAATCCGCATCTGGATGCCGTTGGCATACTGGGCTGCCAGCAGACCTATATCGCTGAGGAAGAGCTTGAGAAGGTTACGGGAGCGGGCAAGCAACAGAGGGACCTTGGGCTCTTCTACATTGTACACTGTTATGGCAACACCCGCATTCTTCAGCCAGAGGAAGCTGTTCTCATAGCGTTCATACTTCGCATTTTCATTGAGGCGTTTGAGGATGAAACGCTTGTTCTTGGCATTGAGTTCCGGCGGAATCAGGTTGAAGATTTCCTCAATGTACAGTTTGTTGTCGGGGTCGTACTTGGCGATGTCCTTCTTATAGAGTTGAATGATCTCCTGCTGTACCGACAGCACATCTTGCAGGTTATTGCTTTCAAGATACTTGCTGACTGCAGCCGGCATGCCCCCCACAATTAGGTAGAGTCGGAACAGCTCCATCATCTTGTTATGGATGAACCCATCGACCGGAGTTCTTTTTGTCCAGGCATCCTTTACCGTGGCAATAACATTCTCATTTATTCCCACACAAGTGATAAACTCTTCAAAATCCAAAGGGAACATCTTCTTCACGCCCATATAGCCGACAGGGACTGAGCGGAGATCCTTTAATTCCACGCCAAGCAGAGATCCGCTCAAGATATAGCGGTATGAGCCTTCGTCAACCAGAAACTTGATGGCGGTCACGATATCCGGGCATTCCTGAACCTCGTCAAAGAAGATTAGCGTATCCCCTTTTATCATCGGCGCATTCGTGATGGTCGATAATCGCATCAGTATGTCGGCGCTTCCCTTAGCATCCTTAAACAGTCCAACGGCATCGGGATTCTCGATGAAGTTGATCTCGATGAAGCTCTTGAATGTTTTGCCAAACTCGCGGATGGAATAGGTCTTTCCGACCTGACGGGCACCCGTTATCAGCAGTGCATTAGTAGATTTTTGGTAATAATCTCTTAAATAGTTATCTATCTTTCTGTTAAGCATATTGCCTCCTTTTTTCAATGCTATTTACGAACAAATTTCCACTTTTCCAAAAGCGTTATGAGGTTTTCTTCCACTTTTCCAAAAACCAAGCAGGCGTACGCGCGAGAAGTAAATTTCGTATGGGGTCAGACCGTTGTGAAGTTCCTGGCACTTTTCAGTACACTGCGGAATACCCATTTTATTAGTACATTATCACGAAGAATCAGATATAAAAAACGCCCCTCACATATGTGAGAGGCGTTTTTCTGCGGTGCGGAAGGGACTCGAACCCTCGACCTCCGGCGTGACAGGCCGGCATTCTAACCAGCTGAACTACCGCACCCTGCGAATCTTTGCGCTCACCGTTTCCGGCTGTTTCCCGAACGCGGATGCAAAGATAGGCATTTTTCCTTTACCTGCAAACTTTTTTACTTAATTTCTATGATTTTTTTTGCCTGCGGCACCTCCTGCTTCAGAACCTTCGGGATGTTGACCTTGAGGACACCGTTGACAACAGAGGCGTTAATCTTTTCTCTCTCAACGTCATCCGGAAGAACCATGGTCTGCTGGAACTTTGAATAAGAGAACTCGCGCCTGAGATAATGGCCGTGCTTCTTTTCTTCATTGTTCTCCTCTTTCTTCTCCATGTTGATGACAAGATCTCCGTTGTCGTCAAGGCTGACCTTGAAGTCGTCCTTGGTCATGCCAGGAGCTGCGAGCTCGATGTCGTAGCTCTTCTCGTTTTCTAATACGTTGATCGCAGGAGCGGTCGCGTTGGTCTTCAACATCCAATCATTGTCAAAGAAATCATTGAAAATGTTCGGTAACCAATTCTGGTTGTTGTACTTTTTTGATACTGGTAACATAATTAAATCTCCTATTTTTTGTTTTACTTATCTTTTCTTAGCCCGCCCTTTCGAGCGGACATCTTGGTAATAATCAATCGGCGTGCCGATGCCACCAAAGTGTCAAAAGGACGACAAATTGTCACATTGTCGTGACAAAATGTCGTCCTTAACTGTCATTGTGTCGAATTTAAGCCAGATCTGCAAGCCTAAGGCATCTTCCGGAACTCTTTGAAGTTCTTGGCAAGACCACCGGCGCTGGTCTCCTTATAGAGGGATGGAAGATCCTTGCCGGTCTGCTTCATAACCTCCACCACATGATCGAAAGAGACCCGATGCTTGCCGTCAGAGAATGCGGCGTAAAGATTCGAGTCCAATGCACGGGTGGCGGCGAAAGCGTTCCTCTCGATGCATGGAATCTGCACCAAGCCGCAGATCGGATCACAGGTCATCCCGAGGTGATGCTCCAGCCCCATCTCGGCGGCATATTCAATCTGGGAAGGACTGCCTCCGAAAAGTTGGCATGCAGCTGCCGAGGCCATGGCGCAGGCCACACCGACCTCACCCTGGCAGCCGACCTCCGCCCCCGAGATGGAAGCGTTCTGCTTGACGATGTTTCCGATGATCCCGGCTGTCGCCAAGGCATGAAGAACCCTGCTGTCCTTGAAATCATGACCTTTTGCAAGATGGTACAGGACCCCTGGCATCACTCCGCTCGAACCGCATGTCGGAGCTGTCACGATGACTCCTCCCGAAGCGTTCTCCTCACTCACCGCAAGGGCATAGGCATACACGAGCCCTCTGGTCTGGAGGGTCTGCTTGTAGCCTGTGGCCTTGACATAATATGTAGGGGCTTTCCTTGGCAGGTTCAGCGGTCCTGGAAGCACACCCTCATGGTCGATGCCCCTTTCCACGGAGGCCTTCATGGCCATCCACACTTCCTGGAGATAATCCCAGATGTCCGGGCCCTCGCAAAGGTCCACATATTCCCAATAGCTGCGCCCCTTGTCCTCGCACCATCGCTGGATCTCAGCAAGGTGGTTCATCTCATAGACCTCCGGGGTCGTGAAACGGTCATTCGGCTGTCCTTCGGACAACGCTCCCCCGCCGACACTGTAAACGGTCCACTCGTCGGTCTGGCTGCCTTCCGAATCCAAAGACCTGAAACACATACCGTTGGGATGGAAAGGGAGGAACACATCAGGTTTCCAGACAATACGCACAGGAGCGATGCGCTCCAACACCTCGATGATAGCCACATCTGTCATGTGGCCCTTGCCGGTGGCCGCAAGGCTGCCGTAAAGCGTCACCTCAAAAGAGGCAGCGCCAAAATGCCTTTCGGCGAACATCTTGGCGGCTTTGTTTGGACCCATCGTGTGACTGCTGGACGGACCTTTCCCTATTCTGTAAAGTTCTTTAAGTGATTTCATGTTTGCCGTTCGTTTTATATGCAACTTATATGCAACTTATATGCAACTTATATGCGACGCATGAATCCAAAGTCATGCGGAATGATGAATACTCATAAACATCACCAAGCCTTCACGGCCTGGGCAGCGCATTTCCGGCAAAGACGGGCATCCTTCGGGGTGATGCTGTACTCCGTGTCACGCAGCAGATAGCCGTTGTCATGGACAGACTTGCCGAACACCGGTCTGATGAGAGCCTCAAACCACGTGCAGGCGGCGATGTAGCGGCCGAACTGACGGGTCAGATGGTAGCCGTCACGCGTCAATTGATAGACCTTGCTGGTGGCCGGAACCTCATCCTGGTTGTTCAAGCGTGTACCACGGGCGATCTGCACGGCGTCGCCACTCGGAATCACGACCGGAATTCCGAATTCTTTCGAAGCCCGCCTCACACAATCCACTATCGCATTGTACATGGTCATCTGATCCCTGCCGTACAGCCAGAACATTCCGTGGTCGGAATTGGAGGCATAGGCCCATGTCTCGTGCCAAGCGATGGTGGCACGAGGATTCAAAGCTTCGGTTCTGATGATGCTGACAAGTCGCGGAACCCATTCCTTATAAGTCTCGTAAGTTCCCGAGTGACCGGAAGTCTCCTGGATTGTGATGATGTCCCATGGCTCGTCCTTAAGCCCGTCAAGCAACGTGGCGTTCCGGCTGACAGTTTTCCAGCTGTTGTCGGTGGACTTATAATAGACATAGTTGTTCAGTCCTTTGGCATATTCATCGCAATGCCTTTCCAGAGAGCATCCTCCGATGTAGAGCCTCGCCACGATGACGTTGTGGATCCCGGCAGACTCCAGAAGCCCCGGAAGATACTCAGTGCCGTCATCAGAAAAGCTGTTGCCGACAGCCAGGATCCTGAGCGTGTCGGGATTGGACGGCATGGGGTAATTCCCGAAAGGTTCCTTAGCTTCCGCCACGGCCAAACCAAAGAACAAGAATAAAAGGTATAAAATCTGTCTCATCTAATTTGAATTTTGACCGCTAAGTTACTACATTCTACCTTAATTTGAAGAATATTGCTATTTTTGTCTTCCATTTAGTAATGTTGAAAAAATAAGTTGCATCAACCGATAAATTTGAATACATAGAATCACCTTGAGTATCAATATATTGCAAATTTAAAGTGATGCAGGTTATTTTTTACATTATATTTAGGAACATGAAAATAAGAGTCCACTTGAAAAAGTCTTTTTTTGAAAGAATATGTGCCACACAGGTACTTCCAACGGGTGTAAAAAGTGGCGAATGGTACTTTTTCAAGTGGACTCAAATAATAAATTGCTTCAGATTAAGAGAAGATTTTCGAGGATAGATCTTTTTTTGAAGAAGGAGTGTGCCGGTGGCACACGACTGATGAGAAAAGAAATATAGACCGAAAGGACAATCAAAGATCACCAAGTTGTTTTTAAGGATTACTTAAGGTTTTAGACAATGAAAAGAACAATCACAATCATCGGCTCAGGCATGATGGGTTCGGCCCTCGCGTTCCCGGCATTTGAAAACGGCAATGAGGTAAGACTTGTCGGCACACCGCTCGACAGGGAGATCATCGAAGAATGCAAACGATCCGGCAAGCATCCGAAGTTCGACAGGCCTTTCCCGGAAGGTGTTGAATATTTCCAGTTCGAGGAGTGGCAGGAGGCTGTGAAAGGGGCGGACTTCGTTATCGGCGGAGTCTCCTCATTCGGCGTGGACTGGTTCCTTAACGAGGTCCTGACCTATCTGGATCCGGCCATGCCTGTGCTTTCCGTGACCAAAGGCCTCATCAACCTTGAAGACGGCACATTGATCTCATACCCGGCCTACTGGGAGACCGAACTTCTCAAGAAAGGCATCAGCAGGGAGGTCAACGCAATCGGCGGCCCGTGCACTTCCTATGAGCTCGTGTTCCACGACCAGACAGAAGTAGCCTTCTGTGGCAAGAGCACAGCCGTCATCAAGATGATGAAGGAAGCCATGCAGACATCCTACTACCACATTTCCACGACCAACGACGTGATCGGCCTTGAGAGCGCCGTGGCGCTGAAAAACGCCTACGCCCTCGGTATCGCACTCACGATCGGGCTTGTGAACAGGCGGCACGGAGCCGAGGCCGGACTCCATTACAACTCACAGGCGGGTGCCTTCTATCAGGCGACAAAGGAGATGACCAAACTCCTGAGACTTCAGGGGGCCGATGAAGACAGCACCGTCCTCGGAATCGGAGACCTCTATGTCACCGTCTATGGTGGCCGAACCAGAAAGATCGGCATTCTGCTGGGAGAGGGCAAGACCTACGAGGAGGCTCTGAATATCCTCGCGGGCGTGACGCTCGAATCTTTGGTTGTGGCACGCCGCGTGGCTAAGGCCATCTACCGCAAGGCTGAGCTCGGAATGGTCGATCTGGCTGAATTCCCGTTGATGACACATGTCAATGACGTGATCGACCACGGCAAGGACGCGGAACTCCCTTGGGACGCATTCATGTTTGACAACACTAAGTAACCTTCAAAAAATAACCTGCATCATCTTAAGGAATCTTTTCGGTCTAGATCTCTTTTCTCATCAGTCATGTGCCACCGGCACACTCCTTCTTCAAAAAAAGATCTATCCTCGAAAATCTTCTCTTAATCTGAAGCAACTTATTTTTTTCATGTTCCTAAATAAGTCTGACAACACCGCATTACTCCTCCGGGAGGAACATCGGATCCCAGGCAGGGAGAAGGGTCGGCTTCTGATTCAGCATATTCATGACATCAGAAGGAACGTACTTCTTCTCAAGGACGAGACGGAACATGTAGTTGTCGAACCACTCGTCGGTCATGATGAGGTTGCCCTTGTAGCCGGAATCAGCGCCCCAGCTGTTCTCAACCATCCATTTCACAGGCCTGCCGTCCTTGATGTCCACGGCGATGAGAGTCATGGCGTGCGACGAACCGCTGGCATGGGTCTGCACCCTCTGACGCTTGTCCATCGGGAAAGTCGTTCCGAAAAGAGAGCCGTAATCGAAATTGTTCAGATCCAAGGTACCTTTCTGGCGGTCCATGAACTTGGCCACATCGCAGGAGAAGTACATGGCGGTGTTGTCCTTGATGGAGGCGATGGCCATCTCCTTGATCCTCTCGACCGGAAGATTGACATAGAGCCAGTTCTGCCCGTCATAGACGTGACGGTCATAGTCGATCTCATAGACCTTGCCATATTCACGGGTAGGGTCGTTCATGACCATGATGTAGTTGTTCTCAAGATCCGCTCCGACATATTCCTGATAGAAAGATTTCGGGGTGTAGGTCATGGTGCTGACGAAGTTGCCCTTTGAGTCGTAGCGTGTCCACTCGAACTCAACCGGCGGCTCGCCGAGGCAGAGGACCAGCATCCTGTAGATTTCCTTTAGCATCTCGGTCTTCATCGCCGGGCAGTCCTTGGCGGATGCGTCGCGAAGCTTGAGGCCGTCCTCACGCAGTTTGGTGGCGATCTGGGTACGCATCTGCGACGTGTTGTTGGCGCAATATGTCTCAGGCATCACTTCAGACGGAACGACACCGTACTTCATGATGAGGTTGGACACTCCGGTGAACTGCCCGCCGTCCCCGATCGGGTTGCGGAACAGCCAGTCCACCTTGCGGTCGTCAAAGCTCAAGCCCTTTGTGTCGATCACACCCTGAAGGAAAAGGTTGGCCTTCTCAAGCTGATCGTAGAAGAACACGTAGTTCTGGGAAAATGTGAACGTGCCGAGATCATATTTATCGATCATCCTGGATCTCAAAACATTGAGTCCGGTGAAAAGCCAGCAGCGGCCGGAGGATTTCTGGTTGGTGCGTCCCTTGGTCTTAACCTCATCGGAGAAGTGGGTGTCAATCATCGCCATGTTCCCGGCATTCGTCGCAAGGACATTGATGGCGTCAGCGTTCAGGGCGTTGCGGATGGCCTTGTCAGAGGCGGTGCCTTCATAACCTTTACGGATTTCGGTGAGCATCTCGGCGGAAATGCCTCCGTTTTTGGACTGTTTCTGCGCGAAAACGCCGGTTCCGGAAAGAACCATCAGCGCGGCCGCGAGGATAAATGTTCTTTTATTCATAAATATTCAAAGATTTGGGGTAAATTTAACGAAAATTTTCGGGAATCTCCGGAAAATCGCAAGGAAGAAGATGAAGAGCCGCTCGAAAATACTCATGCTTGCCGCTGCGACGCTGCTGCTCGCCGATGCCGATCTGCTCACAGGAGGGGTCGGCTTGAGCGGGATAGACGCGGGCATATTCCTGAAACTCAGGCTTCCGAGGATGCTGACGGCAGTTCTCGCCGGAGCGGGACTCTCACTCGCGGGGCTTCAGATGCAGAGCGTTTTCCGCAATCCGTTGGCAGACCCGCACATCATGGGAGTGAGCGCCGGGGCTGGGACCGGTGCGGCTATGGCGACCCTTCTCATCGGTGCCTCGCTTCCGGCTGCCATGTCAGGACTGACCGTGGCTGTGGCGGCATTTCTCGGGGCGCTGCTGACCTCCATGCTGGTTGTCACCGTGGCATCCAAAGTCCAGAGTTCCACCACATTGCTGATCTTCGGAGTGATGCTTGGCTTCATCTTCAGCGCAATGACCTCAATCCTTGAATATTCCGCCAACGCCGAAAGCCTGAAGGTCTTCTACAGCTGGTCGGCCGGGAGTTTCTCCGGAAGCCGCCCCGGAGAGGTGGCGGTGATCGCGGGAGCGCTGGCAATCGGCACACTCCTTACCTTTATTAATAATAAAGGACTCGACATAGCTCTTTTCGGGGATGAATATGCCTGCCTGGCCGGGGCGGACATCTCCAGAATCAGGAGCATGGCCATGATCGGAAGCTGCCTGATGGCGGGAGCTGTGACGGCGTTCTGCGGCCCGCTGGGATTCGTGGGGATTGTGGCCCCACACATTGCCAGAAGGCTTCTCGGCACCTCTGTCCACCTCAAAGTCATCCCTGCGGTGATGCTCACGGGAGCGGGTCTGACACTTTCAGCCGACATCATCTCGAATGTCTGCCCCGCTCCCCTGCCGGTCGGAAGCACAATGGCGTTCATCGGCATCCCGATCATCCTTACGATCCTTATGAAAAGGAGGTGAATATGCTGAAAACAAGCGAATTAGTCATCGGCCACAAAGGCATCAGGGTGGCAGGACCTTTGACTTTTGAATATCCAGACGGACAGTCCGTCATGCTTTGCGGCCCGAACGGCAGCGGGAAGAGCACGCTGATGAAAACCCTCGCGGGACTCCTGCCTCCCCTGTCGGGCGGATTCATGGCCGGAGGATCGGTCGTGATGGTACCCACACATATTCCTAAAGTCAAAGGATTCTCCGTCAGGGAGTTCATCCGCACGAGTCTGTTTTCGGTCTCAGGGATGTTCAGAAAACTGAACGCCGAGGCGGAGAAGTCGCTGGAGGAGTCCGTCAGGATGCTCGGACTTGAACCTCTGGCGGACAAGGACATCAGCCTCATCTCAGACGGAGAGTTCCAGAAAGCGTGCATCGCCACGGCACTTACACGGAAAGCCAATGTGATCCTTCTGGACGAGCCCACCGCGTTTCTGGACGTGGACAACAGGATAATGGTTCTGCGCACCCTTCAGGAGCTTGCGCGCGCCACGGGCACAACAGTGCTCTTCTCCACCCATGACATTCATGACGGAGCACGGTTTTCCGACACCACTCTCACGCTTGGGAAACGTCGCCACGAGGTATAGCGTGATAATCAACCGATTATCTTTCAGCATATTCCAAAACGCTGCCGGTCAGAACCAGAGGGCAGAGTTTCAGAATTGATTGATAATCAAAAGATGGCATCTCACCCCTTAATTGTCAGCGGATTAGCAATCGGCCTCACGATATGTTTTGAAACAACGAAACTATTTGTTATCTTTGTAAAGATGTTAGTAACATGAAAAAAATAAGTTGCCTCAGATTAAGAGAACATTTTCGAGGATAGATCTATTTTCGAAGAAGGAGTGTGCCGATGGCACATGACTGATGAGAAAGAGATATAGACCGAAAAGATTCCTTAAGATGATGCAGGTTATTGTTTGAAGGTTACTTAGGCCGTGAGACATGCGGCCGATCTCCGAAAAACGTTGAAAGGATAATGCCGGGAAAGATTTTCTTCATAGACGGACACGCGCTGATCTTCAAGATGTACTACGCGTTCCTAAGGAGGCCGATGATCAACTCCAAAGGGGCTGACATGTCGATTCTTTACGGGTTCACCAAATATATTCTTGAACTTCTTAACCGGGAGAGACCGGACTATCTCGCCGTGGCCTTCGACCCGCCGGGAGGAACGTTCAGGAACAAGATGTACCCGGAGTACAAGGCGAACCGCAAGGAGACTCCGCAGCTGGTGATTGACTCATTGGAGCCGCTGATGGAGCTATGCAAAGCCCTGAACATCCCGACCTTGATGCTGAAAGGCTTCGAGGCGGACGATGTGATCGGCTCCATGGCCAAACGCTGCGCCGGAGAGGGGCTTGATGTCTATATGGTGACTCCGGACAAGGATTACGGACAGCTTATCGAGCCTCACATCTGGCAGTACAAGCCGGGCAAAGGCGGCTTTGACAACGAGATCATCGGGGTGAAGGAGGTCTGTGAGAAGTACGGAATCCAGTCTCCGGGGCAGGTCATCGACATGCTGACAATCTGCGGGGACACCGCCGACAATGTGCCCGGGGTCAAGGGCGTAGGAGAGGTCGGAGCAGGCAGGCTGGTCGCCAAATTCGGCTCCGTGGAAGATATCTACAAGCATCTGGACGAGCTGACACCACGGCAGAAAACCCAGTTTGAAGAGGCTCGGGACCACATTGGCCTCAGTCACGAGCTTGTGACGATCAAGACCGACATCGAGGTTGACGTGAAGACCGAGCAGATGAAGGTCAACCAGGAGTACGGCCCCGAGCTCGCCGATCTGTTTGAGAAATACGAGTTCAATTCCCTGAACAGGTTCATCGGACATGTCAGCGGTACTGAAGAGAAACAGGACACGGAACTGCCCGAGACCGTCAAGGTCCGCCCCAACGAGGCCGTCAAGGCGGCGGTCAAGGCCGGGATATGTTCTGTCATCACCGAAGGGGCCGACAGAAGCATATTCACAAGAACTGTCAGGGTCATCATCGGTGTCCGCTCAGAAGACAGGATTCTTGTCGCCGAAGGTGGACTGCCGGATTTCAAGGCTCTGCTGGAGAACGCCGGTGCCGTCAAATGTGGCGATGACCTCAAAAGGCAGATGAATATTCTCGCGTACGGAGGTGTGACCCTTCAAGGCCGTCTTGATGACATCGCTCTCATGCACTATCTCCTTGACCCTGAAAAGAGTCACAAGACCGATGTGCTGGCGCAGAGCGTGCTGGGAGTGTCACTGGATGCGGTCACGAATGACGCCGTGCCATCCACCGGCTCTCTTTTCGACGACATTCCGTCTGACGAGGTGAACCGGGACAGAAGCAAGGAGGCCGCGGTGCTACTCCTCCTTGCGGAAAGAATCCGCAAGGACATGGAGGAAGCCTCGGTCACAAGCCTTTACGACACGATGGAGGAACCTCTTCTCAAGGTTCTTTCCAAGATGGAGCGCAACGGGGTAAGGGTCGATCTCGGATCCCTTAAAGACTTCACGGAACATCTTCGGCAGGAGATGCTGGAAAGGGAGGCGCGGATCAGGGAAATGGCCGGTGATCCGTCGCTGAACATCTCGTCTCCGAAACAGGTCGGGGCCGTGCTTTTCGAGAAGCTGAAGCTCTCCGACAAGCCGAAGAAGAACAACAACGGCACGTATTCCACAGAGGAGTCCACTCTTCTGGATCTGGCCGACAAGCATCCCATCGTAGATGAGATTCTGGAGTACAGGGCCGTGAGGAAACTGCTCTCGACCTACATCGAACCGTTCCCTGGCTTCATAGAGCCTTCCGACGGCAAGGTTCACACGACGTTCAATCAAGCGCTCACGGCCACAGGGCGGCTCAGTTCCTCGAACCCGAACCTCCAGAACATCCCGATCCGCTCGGACAGAGGTCGGGAGATCCGCAAGGCATTCGTGCCGAGCACTCCGGACGGCCTGATCCTGTCGGCGGACTATTCACAGATCGAGTTGAGGATCATGGCGCACCTGAGCTGCGACCAGCATCTGATCAGCGCCTTCAAGCAGGGCGTTGACATCCACACCGCCACTGCGGAGAAGATTTTCGGCATTCCTCACGAGCAGGTCACCGCCGACCAAAGGCGTATCGCCAAGACCGCCAACTTCGGAATCATGTACGGCATCTCGGCGTTCGGCTTGGCGCAAAGGCTCAGAATCAGCCGCAAGGAAGCCCAGAAAATCATAGACGACTACTTCGCCGGTTTCCCGTCAATCCTTTCGTTCATAGAGGACACAAAGGCGGCGGCGCGCGAGACCGGTTACGTTGAAACCATCTTCGGGAGGAGACGGTATATTCCAGACATCAATTCCAAGAACGGCACGATGAGGGCGCTCGCCGAGAGGAACGCCGTCAACGCCCCGATCCAAGGCACCTCGGCGGACATCATCAAGATGGCCATGATAGAGGTTGACAAATCCATGACCGAAGCCGGCATGAAAAGCCGGATGGTTCTCCAGATCCACGACGAGCTTGTGTTCGACGCGGTTCCCGAGGAAATCGGGGAACTGAGGCGGATTGTGATCGACCGAATGGAAAATGTAGTAAAACTTTCAGTACCACTAACAGTTGAATGCAATTATGGGAAAAACTGGCTTGAAGCCCACTGATGAGCTCATCATCTTGGCACAAAGAGGAAACGGTCTGGCATTCACAGCCCTTTGGGACCGCCACATAGAACAGTTGAGGTCCTACATCAGGGCCCGCTTCAAGAACATCGACGACTATGCCGCCGATGACATCTGCAGCCACAGCTTTGAAAAGGCTTTCAGACAGATCCAATCCTACGACCAGTACAAGAGCAGGTTCCTGACATGGCTCTGCACAATCGCCAAGAACACCGCGCTTGACACTCTCGAGCAGGAACAGCGTGTGCATCCGAAGAACCAGATCGTCTATCTTGATGACGAGAGCAAGCCGTCCGGAGCCGAGGTCATCCCCGACCAGACAGAGGACGCGCTCAACTCCCTGATCAAGACAGAGAATGAGGAGGAACACGCCAAATACATCGAACGTCTGCCGGAACTCTACCGGGAAATCGCCCGCAAGAGGCTCATTGAAGGCCTGAAGTACAATGAGATAGCCGAGGCTCTTGACATGGAGCTCAACACGGTCAAGACCCGCATCCGCCGCGCGAAGCAGATGATCGATGACCTCCGCAGACAAGAGGAAGAAGGAATATGATGACATTCGCCGACTTCGAGTCTTTTCTCAGGACCTCGTTCCCGGATGTAACTGACGTGATGGTGGAGCGCTTCCGTCTGATGGACAGCGGCTACCGTGACTGGAACTCCAAGATCAACGTCATATCCCGGAAGGACATCGACAGTCTCTACGACCACCATGTCCTCCACTCCCTCGCCATAGCCGAATATCTCCGCACGCAGCGTCCGGAGACATATTCATTGTTCACCGCGCCGCACATCGCAAATGATTCCGGTGTGGCATATACCGCCCAAGCGTCCACTACGCCTCTGGCGGACTCCCATCCTTGCCACACAAAGGCATCCATTCCAGAATCACCACACACAAGCACAGAGCCTCGAATTCCGACAGGAGGATGTTCTGTTCAGAAGCCTCAAACTCTCAGGGTTCTGGACCTCGGCACCGGCGGCGGTTTTCCCGGCATCCCGCTGGCCGTGATGTTCCCGGACGTGCGGTTCACCCTCTGCGACTCGGTCGGGAAGAAGACCATAGTAGCCAGAGAGATAGCGAATATGCTTGGCCTTGACAACGTGGAGATTGTCAACGCACGCGCCGAAAGTCTCCCCGGGAAGTTCGATTTCATCGTATCCCGCGCCGTGGCCTCCCTCACCGACTTCTACCCTTGGGTGAAAGGGAAATATTCCCGGTCCATCCTCTACCTCAAAGGCGGCGACATCAACGAGGAGATCTGCGACCTGATGTCCCGTGAGCGCCTCCGCAAAGGTTCAGTCTCCACCTGGCCCGTCTCCCAATGGCTCTCCGACCCCCACTTCGCCGGCAAGTTCGTGATTGACATCAGCCGCTGATCCGCATCCCCGGTCGCCGAACCTGCCGAAGCGACCGTTTCCCATGTATCCAGTCACTTCGGCAAGCTCACAGTGACTTTAGCAATCGTTGTGACCATCCCCTGAAAGCAACGTCCAAGGATTGCCCTGAACCATGTCCAAAGCCTCAAGCCGCCCGATCATGAAGTCATTGTCATCATCATGATCCGTGGCCTTGGCCTTCCCGAGATAGCGGAGTTTTCTGAGCAGATCACGCTCGTTCTCATCAGCCACGTTGTACGCCCGCTGGACAATCTCATCGAACGGAGTCTGCCTCGTCAGCAGATCGCTGGCGACCTCCTTGGAGATTTTCTTCTCGATGATGTCCGTCGCATAGACAAGCAGACGTCCCAGAAACCGAGGGCAGCTGATGTCCCCGGACTCTTTCAACAGAGGGGCATAGCCTCCAGGAATCTGAGCCCGTACCTCTCCCCCGCCGGCGGTATTCCCTTCAATCATCCGCGCCTCCAATTCAGAATAATCCCTATGGCCGATCAACGAGCACAGCAGCGACCTGAAATTATCCTCATCAAGGACATCCACAGCATGAACCATCAGACGACGGATCTCGTCAGCCGTCTCGGCGGAGACGCGATCATATTCCTTGATGATCATTGAATATATCGTAAAATCACCGTCATCATTATGACTCAAAGTCACTTCCGCATCCCTGTACATCCCATTGATCCTTTCCACCTCATAGTTCACTGAATAAGCGAACTGCTCCGGCACAGGCGCCGGGAACCGCACCATGATGATCAGCCTGTTCCCCTCCACCACAAGTACCGGCGTGAACACACAATGCCTTGCCTGCACCTCCGTCAAGTACTTCTTCCCGTCAACGTGCGGCCGAATCCCCGCATTCCTGAACATCAGTTCCACGCACTCCGCCAGAGACATCTCCTTTCGCACATCTTTTTGTGAAGCGACATTCGTCTCATCATTTTTCTGTTTCTTTCCTTTGAATAAATTGAATATTCCCATGATTATTAATTGGTTATTACATTATCATACATCTCAGACCTTCTTCCGTACTCACATGTTATTTCACCTCATCCCGGCACCTGAACGCCACAAAGGTAGTGAATATTTTCATATCCATAGAGATTCTTTCCCTTTTGATCAGTATAGAGCAAAGAATCACGCCGAATCTATCACTATGTTAATTGACATATTCCTAACATATTCATTGCCAAAAGAATTTGGATTTTCGCCGAATAGTGCATATCTTCGCCATTGCTACCGCAGGTTTCTTCGCCGCGGTAAACATTAGAGCATCGGGAGAAATCATCTCCTCAACCGAGAATCTGACAAACTCTTTTGAATAAAGGGACCGTTCCTCCCGAGGCTCTTTCTATTCGCGGCCTCACGTAATAAAAAAGGCCATGATATACGAGTTGACCATCTTTCGGTTATAATGTTGATAGGCTGACGGTTATAGCAAACGCTTCTTGGTAATAAAATGTCTGTATATGATTTAATCTCCCTTGCGGTCATCATTGTCGTTACGGATTTACAAAACGCCTTCATGTCAATGCCGGACTGAAGCACCTGCAAGGCACATTCTCATGAAAATCATGCACCATCGCCTTGGAGTTTTTCAGCCCGATCCAGCGTCCACCGGCACAAACTCGCCCTGTGGCTGAAAGCCTTTTGTAAAATTCTCACCATCGTTTTCCTCAGCGCAGTCCGTCCGGTGGACTCTGATCTGACCGGACAAAATGCAAGATTTCTACATTTCGTCCGGCCAGCAAGGCTCCCACCGGACATAAATAACAAGTATAGTTCGCTAAAAAATGCCAGTAGAAGTTTGATAAATGACTATAAATTTCCTAAATTCGCCCCCAGTGGATTTAACCGCAACGGCCGCATAGGCCCATTGACATACGAAAGTGTTGACGCACCGTCCTCAACCTGAGAATCTGACAGTTTAAAAGGAATAAAGGGACAAAGCTACACTCTCATCACGCGTAGAACTGACACGCGGGACGGCGTACCTTTTGCAACGCCCCCGAGTCATTTCATATAGGTGTGGAGTACCGTACCGCTTGTCTTTATTCAGGCTTTGTCAGAGCCCTCAGTTGAACAAGCTTACCGGGACTCCACACTTTCTTTGTTTATGAGTATTGAGATTGCAACAACATTGGAAATCACTGTAGAACCGAAAGAACACACTCACAATGAAAAGTAAAACAGGACAACCTGCAAGTGGATACTTGACCGACAATGATAACAGAATAGATAACTCGTGGGGACACAAATCCATGAGTGAAAAAAGTGATGCCCTGAAAGTGGGTAAGGACGGGTATGTACCTCATCCACTTGATCTTTCAAAGGTAACACTGTCCGAAAACCTGCAGTCAAAAGTTGAAATGATAGCAAAGAATGTCCATGAGGTCTGGGCCGCCAAACGCATCGCCGAAGGCTGGAGTTATGGAGCGGTAAGAAATGATGAGCACAAGCTTCATCCTGATATATGCCGTTACGAAGATCTCCCCGAAAGTGAAAAGGAATATGACCGCGCCACTGTCGAGGCTACACTGAAAGCATTGCAGTATCTCAACTCGAAATAGATTTAAATGTACAACCTCAAACGGACAGTAACGGCATGATAAAAACAATCAAGAGAACCACATTGAATAGTTTATTTCGAGATATTCATATTGCGATTCTAGCACCCCTTACTCTAATAATAGCTTTACTTTTATATATCTTCTATGGCGAGACTCCCTTTGACATAGTATGTTTATCAATAGGCGTAGTAGGAATATTCTTTTCCATCTGTTTTCTGTTTCTATGTTTATTTCGTCCTATCGCCAGAGACAGAATGTTGGTCAAAGGACACTTCACCTTTGACGTGATTCTGTTTGTCTTTTTCATTCCGTTCATCTATACTGTTATCTTCAAATGCTTCAATATAGTAACCAACTCAGACTTATTATCATCCTCTGAAGGTGAATACAAAAACGCAACCCTATTCTGGGACATCTATTATCATTTCGTGAATCCAGGAAGCCAACACATGGCCACAGCCCACGGAAGGCTCTTCTCAGGGCTAATAGCAATCTCCGGAATTATCATGCTTAATGGAGTTCTGATTTCCACGTTGACAAGTTGGTTCGAGCGGAGAAAAGAACAATGGACTAATGGGGACATACGCTACAAAAAGCGAAGTTTTAGGGCGTTCCGCAATTCTAAGGAATACGTCGGAAACAAAATCGCTGTGGTGATTGGTGCAGGCGAGAACGCACCGACAATAATCAAGAATCTTCTGGACGGTAAAGGAGAGACAAAAAAAGGCAGACCATATTATGTTGTCCTTCTGACAAATGGCAAAGTCAAGGATGTCAGGGACAGGATTGCCTCTTACCTCAACGAAGAGGATTCTGAACGCCTTGTCATCTACAACGGGCAACTGGATTCCGTTGAAGAGGTCAACCATATTCCTATAGAGCTTGCTACGGAAATCTATGTACTTGGTGAGGAGAATGGCATAGGAGACGATTCAGCCAGCTACCACGACACTCAGAACATGAAATGCGTGCACAATATTGCCAGTTATCTAGCTCAGAATCAAATCCAAAGGAGAATTATATGCAGAGTTCAGTTCGAGTACCAGACAACATATTCTGTGTTCCAATTCTCGGATCTGCCGGACAACATCAAGAACCACCTTGACTTCATACCTTTCAACTGCTACGAAAACTGGGCACAAACAGTATTTGTAGATTGTGAATATTCAGAAAAGGGGAAGGTTGACAGCGAAGATAGAGTCATCTCATACACACCGCTGGATGGTACAGGCCTTTCACCCGAGTCAGACAAAAACGTTCATCTGATAGTAGTCGGAATGACGAAGATGGGAATAGCCGTCGCGATACAGGCGGCGCAGATAGCGCATTACCCTAATTTCAAGATAGACGGAGATAATCCGAACCGGACAAAAATCACTTTCATCGACCCCGATGCCGAAAATGAGATGGATTTCTTCATGGGAAGATATCAGAACCTGTTTAATCTGGCAAGGCACCGGTATCTGGACTTGTCGAAACGAGATTATTCCCTTGATACGAAATGGGTTGACCCTCTTCTATACCAAAGCAGCGAATATAAATACCTTGGTCCAAACTTCCTTGACATCGAATGGGAGTTCATCAAGGGATCGGTGGAACAACCAGGCGTTATGGAATATCTAAGACGATCCGCCGATAACGCCTATAGCCCTAATAACGAGGAGTCCTGCATGACGAAAGATGACAATGGAAAATCTCTCCTGACAATCGCTGTCTGCAACAAGTATTCAAACGAAGCTATTGCGGAGGGAATCTATATGCCAAGTATTGTTTACGACAAGGCACAGCAAATACTCGTCTATCAGAGGGAATCGTCTGAAATTCTGTACAACCTGTACTTCAAGGAAGGCAAAGAGCAGGAACAATCTTGCAACAAGAGGTATTCTAAACTACGTCCGTTCGGTATGTTGAATGCAGACTTTACGATAGATAAGAACACTTACTACAGAGCAATGCTTTGCAATTATGTTTACTGTTGCGATTCTTTCGGCAAGATTTCAAAAGATCAAAATCTTAATGATATTATTGACCATATCAAGCAAGAAATCAGGAATTGCATTTTTGCGAAGAATACAACTAATTTGAACAATCAGGCAGAGGAGTCTTGGGACAAGTTATCTATATTTAACAAATGGTCAAACAAGTATCTATCAAACAGTTTCAAGACAAAGTTAAGAAGTATAGGATACACCTGTGACAAATACTTATGTGGCAAGAATCTTATTGAGCAAAAAATGGAGTCATGCAAAAAAAGCATGGCAGAATGTGAACATAACAGATGGAACACACAACAGTTACTGATGGGGCTCAGAGCATACACAGAAAACGAGAACAACGAATACCTCACTATTTTGAATAGCGAAGGCGCAGGCACAGCAAAAGGGTTCAAAAAGTCAAAACAAAACGGTAAGGAAAAAGCTCATCTGGACATCCGTTCGTATTCTCGACTTGAAGAAGACGACCCTCAGAATCATTTATATGACGAGGTATTCAATGCCTGCATCCCAGAGATACTTGCTGTAGTTGAATCCTTTAGTAATGATTTAGTATAAGATATTCAACATGATAACAGCATCAGATTTCATACATCCCGAAGACGCGGCGGCGCTGAGACAACTGGAGAGCATTCCGGGATTCCCAGCGTTGGTGAAAAAGATTCTCTCTCTCGGGTTTGAGGAACTCCAATATGGGTTGAATATGGCCACTGCCATACGTCTCTCCCCTACCCAACTGCCGAACCTATACAATCATCTGCCTCCTATCTGTAAGAAACTTGGCATTCAGGAGCCGGAGTTATATCTCCAGATGAATCCTATGCCGAATGCCTTCACATTCGGAGACACGAGGATATTCATAACCATCACATCAGGGTTGGTTGAGATGATGGAGGGTGAGGAACTTGATGCCGTCATCGCCCATGAGTGTGGGCATATTGTCTGCCATCACGTTCTTTACCATAGCATCGCACAGATCATATTCAGTGGTGCGGCTTCTCTTGGAATATTAGGGCATTTGGCGATGCCTATACAGCTCGCGTTGTTGTACTGGTCCCGCAAAAGTGAGTTGTCCTGCGACAGGTGCGGCAGCGTGATCACTTCTCCCGAGGTCATCACCCGTGTGATGGCGCGGCTGTCTGGAGGTCCACGCTCAATCACACAAGAGATCAATTTTGAGGAGTGGGCCAGACAGGCAGACAAATATGACGAGATCAAAAACGAGAATCTTTGGAACAAGTCTCTCCAGATTTATGCCATCGCCAAAGAAGACCATCCGTTTGCCGCCGTGCGTGTCCGGGAGATTCTGAAGTGGGGGCAAAGCCCTCAATATCAGAACTTGATGGAGAACATCAAATGGGAGGCATATAGCAGGAAATGTCCTAATTGTGGTCTGCTCGTTCATGACGACTGGACCTACTGCAAGTACTGTGGAACCAAATTATGAACATCCTAAAAAATGATAATGACATGTTTTTCGACAAGAACGGAATATTAGACATTGATGGAATGGTCGCAGACAACGACTCATTCAATTTATAGACCAGTTTTTAATTATCATTTTGTATCATACACGATTTAGCAATGAAAAAATACGATCCTCCTTATTATGCTTTTATAAGTTATTGTAGTTCTGATGAAAAATGGGCAAAATGGCTGCATAAGAAGTTAGAGTACTATCACATACCAACTGATCTATGCAAAAAACACTCTGGCTTACCTGAAAGAATTAGGCCAGTTTTTTGGTATAAACTAGATTTAAGTGGTACTATACTGAAGGAATCGCTCCATTCTGAACTTAACGCATCAAAATATCTCATAGTAATATGTTCTTCGGAATCTGCAAATTCCTATTGGGTAAACGAGGAGGTTCAAGCATTCATAGATCAAGGAAAAAGTGACAAAATAATTCCTTTTATTGTTTCCGGAAGCCCTCACTCAACTTCCCCCCAAGAAGAATGTTTTCCAAAAGCATTACATGAGCTCTCAAAAGATGAAGAAATAAGAGGTATTGATGTTCGTCGGAAAGAAGGGAAGATGCATGCGTTGGTAGATGTTATAGCAACCATGTTTAAAATTCGATTTGATGAATTATGGAACAGATATGAACGTCGAAGAAGGAAAATTCGTAATATTGCCATTGCAATCTTGGCTCTACTGGCTGTAATTGCAGTGGGTGTATATGATTATACACGAACAAAAAAAGAATACTATGCAGATTGGGTAGATTGTAATGGTGTGGCGTTAGGCATTATACCACTAACTGACAATCAAGTTGCACATCGCTACTATTCATATAAGTTCGAGTATTCACGCATTCCATTTGGAGAGGAAAGTTTCTATTCTTGGCGATTAAATAGGGTAAGCATCGTTAATTCAGAAGGAGTAATTTCTAATTACATACCTGACAATCATGCCTTTTTCTATCCAATACTGGATTACAAATACACAGATGGTTATGTTACTGAAATTATCAATCGTGATACTTACAATAGGGTGGTAATGCGCTATACAATTAAAGACGATAATGATCATAATATCGCTTGCCTAGTGGATATTGAGGGCAAGGAGAAACACCAAGGAAGTGCCTACCTTAGTAGTTCTACTACAGAACCTCTTTCTGATGCTAATATAAATATGTCCAAGATAAAAAGATTTCACTATACTAGAAACAACGATGGTTATATAATAAAAGTTACTTACCATGCCAATGATGCTGACGAACTTGATGACAGCGCTATTGGGGACAACAATAATATCTTTGGGAAAAAATTTGATTTAGATGCATACGGAAGAGTCACAACAATTACGTATATAAATCATGAGGGCACCCCTATGACTGATAAACATGGTGTTGGATACATAAGGTTCAATAATGCTACTTTTGAAGGAAATGACACTACCGAATATTTGGGGTACGATAAAAAACTTACTTATAATGAACAAAAATATGCAAGATTAGTATCAAAATTAGACAAGTTTGGAAATCCGACAGAAGAGTATCATGAAGGGATTGATGGAAAACCTTGTTATAACTATAAAAACATATATAGACAAGTCATAAATTATGATAATAAAGGATGTATGGCGGAAATGAGTTTTTATGATTTTGAGGGGAAACCGTCATACTGTTCTGATAATTATTCTATCCAACGAGCGAAATATGATTCGCAAGGAAGATGCATTGAGGTTTCACATTATGATGTGAATGATAGGCCGTGTTACACTAAAAACAATTATAGTCTATCGAGAGCACAATACAATTCTAACGATTGTATCACAGAATTGAGTGTTTACGACATAAATGGGAAACCTTGTATAGAAAAACAATATGGCGCTCACTGTATTCGTACAGAATATGATAAATATAACTATGTAATAGGGTCATCTATATTTGGTACAGACAATAAACCTTCAATATCTCCATTGTATGGATTTCATCTACAAACATTTGAATATGATAATTATCATCGAATGGTTTCGAGTAAATATTATGATGAAAAAAGAAATTGTTGTATAAATACGCAAGAGTATTGCTGTGGAGTTCGTTTTTTTTACGACACTAGAGGTAATCTAATAAAGTTAGAGTGTCAAGACACATATGGGATGCCTTGTATATGCAAATCTGGTTATGCAACAATTACTTACAAATACGATAAGCATGGTAATTGTACTGAAGAGAGGTATTGGGGAATAAAAGAAGAGCCTATATATATACATGGGTATTCAATGAGACAATTTGATTATTATTCCAATGGATTACTTTCTGAAGAACGATGCTATGACGGAAAAGAGGACTTATGTATTAATGATTCATGGTATGCTATTTCCAGATACAAATATAATACTAATGGTAACCAGACAAAAGTCAATTTTTATGATGTTGATACTACTGCTTGCTATTTTAAGGATGGACTATATTCAAGTATAGAATCTGAATATAATGAAGATGGTGATGTTGTAAAAGAAACCTATTACGATATCTGTGGAAACGTGGCATTGACGAGTGAAGGGTTATATGCTATTGTGAAATATAAGTATGATAATTATCGCCGAATTGTTGAATATTCTTATTTTGATGAAAAAGAAAGCCCATGCTATTACAACAATGATTATCACATCTTACGAGTAAAATATGATAAAAAAGGCAATGTTATCCAACACTCATATTATGGGAAAAATAGAGAGCCTATTTTAAGGATGGATGGATCGAGTATAATTCAATTCACATATGACTCAAAAGGCAATTGTGTTCAGAAAGATTTTAAAAATACTAGAGGGGACCATATTAATTTGAACAGTTCTGGATACAGTACAGAAATTGTGACTTATGATGATAAGAATAACATTATTCGTAGAGAATACCATGATATGTATGGGGAACTATGCATGATTAATGAAAATAAAAGTTCATTCTATAGTTCTTCTGTATATAAGTACGACAAAATGGGCAATTGTGTAGTTAGTTCTTATTATGACACAGCAGGTAAAGCTACGAAAGCAATGAGCTATGCGTCAAAATACTTGCAATACGATGAGTATGGACGTATAATTGAGGAAAAATATAAGCAATATGATGGAAAGTTGGGTATAGGAAGTGATCACCATATGAGTATTCTAAGATATAACTACAATAAAGAAAATAACAATGTTTCCGAAATCCTTTGTTTTGATAGAGATAGCGTTCTTCAAGCGCATTTATATCTAACTATAGAAAAGGGACATGTGACGAGAAAGGAAATCAGAGATAATGATAATAGATTAAAATCTATGTACATTCATGGATTTACTGACACCAAATATGCAATGATGACCGATTCATTAAACGACTACGGCCAGAATATAAAACGTTCATATTATGATGAAGATGGAAGACTTGGAAACACCGAGGAAGGTTTCGCTTTTTTGATTAACTCATATGACCATTGTGGAAGAATTACAGCACAAGAATTGTTTGATGAAAATGGAAAGCCAGTATGTGGGAAAATAGTGAAATTTCACAAACACACAATCTTCTATAATGAAAAAGGCTTAATAAGAGAAGAAGCCTGTTTTGATGAAAAAAATCATTATATCAATGCACCCGTATTATATGGAAATTGTAAATATATTACATACTATAATGAACGCGGAATGATAAACAGATTAACATCGTTCATTTCGATAAATGGTAATGCAGTCGATAAGGGGAATAACACCAGTAAGGTAAACGAGGACTTTGAACAGAAAGTCGAAGGTTCGTTGGTTTTAGCTAATGTAGAAAGATCTGGTCTTTTCATGGATAATGGATTGGAAGGTTTATATTGTATTTTAGAGTGGAATGAATGGACGATGTATGATACACTCATAAAATTTAGTGAGATATTCAATTCAACCATTACAGAAAAAAAACATCTACTATTGGTGCCAATAGAAAACGGAATCTATGGTAATGTTATCAATGTTACATTCCCACCGGGAACGCTTGGCGTAAGAATAATGGATGGCGATAACAACACAGCATTTAATGATTTATTTAGGATTTATGAGGATTATAAGAAAACAGGAGGCAATACAAATAAGTAAGGATAAGGTTAGCGCTGACAGAGAATACTCATTACTAGTTAATATTCAACCAATAGCAAGATGAACATTTATATTCTCATAACGGCTCTACTACCAGTAGTGATTCTATTGGTAACAATCTACCTCATGGATAAGGCAGCACCGGAGCCGGCAGGGCAGCTGGTCAAGGCTTTTGTATTCGGAGTTATTTCCGCAGGGCTGGCGATTGTGCTGTCAACGTTGCTTGAGGTAGCTGGATTATATTCACAATGGGATCCTTACAATGCCAATGGAATACGGATGACGTTTTTTGGGGCAGCGATTCCGGAGGAGACGGCCAAGCTGTTTATGCTTTGGTTGCTGCTGCGGAAGAACAAGTTCTTCGATGAGAATATGGACGGGATTGTCTATGCGACTTTTGTCTCGCTGGGATTCGCAGCGATTGAGAATGTCTTATATCTATTCAGTGACTCAGAGTCTTTCCTGTCCGTTGGGATCATGCGGGCATGCACATCCATTCCGGGGCACTTCTGCTTTGGAATTCTTATGGGTTATCACTACTCGCTTGCGACATTCGGGAATAAGGCGACTTTAAGAAATAAGATATTCGCCTGGCTGATTCCTGTCATGGCACACGGCTTCTATGATGCCATTCTGTTCATAACGAATGTACCGCCAGCGGTCAGCGCTATACTATCGGTCATATTTTTTGTGTTCCTTTGCGGGATGGGGATTACGGCCAAGAGGAAGGTACAGTTAATGTTGAAAAAAGACGGAATAAGAAAATGAAAAGAAAAGCCTACTAAATATTCATTTCTTACCGCCATAGCGATACGGTAGGCAAGTCGGAACATTTGCGGTCTCTTCTGGAGACGGTAAGGTTTAAAAATCGTAAGGGCTATCATTAAAGTATGTATATAAAACTGGTCATTAAATGAATACATTTAATAATCTAATACTATTTGGACTTTATTTAAAAGGAATCACCTTCGGTATTAGAACAAATTTAGCTAAAATATGTGTATATTTATTATTAATAATGGCATGTTGGTGGCTATACATCCGTTTTAATACCATTCCTGTATACAAAAATGAAATTGAATTATATGAATACAAGTCAACCGATCTTAATCCACAAATATGGATTAATGCGAATGTTAATTACGGCATCTATCATAATACTTCAGTAGCAGAAGCCAATAGTCTTCTATATCAGCAAGGTACTATAAATAGCAAGGTAATATCACCTATTTTCACAGATTCTCTTCTTTCCAAAGCCAAACATGAATCACAATTAAAGATGTGTGATAAAATAGGAGAAAATGCTATGAATGAAAAATACCTTGACATATATAACTTCTTAAAAGAATCTGTCGATACCTTCAATATTAAGAAGGCCATATATATTGTAGATCTGAAATATAAGCAGACTTACCCAAGTTTTGCTGTAAAATGGACTATAACAAAGAATCAGATAATCGATAACTTATACAAATATACAAGACTCTTTGATATCGGATTCAGTAAAGACGATGAAACAGGGCAAAGAACCATAGAAGGACATATTATAAAAATAGAATCTGACCAAACAATACAACACTGTAAACAAGATATGTTTTGGAATGGATTATCTTATGGAAACGCCATATCAAATTCATTCTCATCAATTTATAAACTATATGACATATCACAAGCCTACATCATTTTTAATTATAAAGGGAACGCATCTCTAGATAACGTAAGGTTTAATTTTGGTAGTGCCGTAACATTTACCGGCATAAACCCTGAGCACGCTGAGATTGGAATGGACTATGTTATTTATAACAATTCTGTTTTCCTTAATTCTAGCAAAGTATTTAATAGGCCAATTAATGATTTTAATATACGCTTCCATATTACGCCTAAAGATACACAGAATTTGCAAACAATGAGATTATTTGTTCTTACAACAATCTTTTCTTTATTACTAACTCTATTAGTTAGACATATAGTTATAATAGCGAAAACAAAAATTTATCGTTTTATTCCCAAAATAAGAGATAACAAAGATGGGAATAACTGGGCAGTCTATGATACATGGTTGGATGATTTCTCACAGTTTTCATGTCATAGTACCTATAATACTAGAAAAGTTTGCCTACTCAATATTAACAAATGCAATAAAGAATACAAGAAGCACTTTAAGGCTTCCGTATATATAATAATAAGGAACAAAAATCATCGGGATTATGTATTTTAGTTTTGCAAGCCATAACAGTGCAATTTACGTCACGGTTATTATTAGGAACCAGCTTAAAGTGTATAATCCCGTTTTAACTATTACCATGTATGACACCCATTGCTGAATTTAAACAGTTAGTAGTATTTGTCTTAGATATCTCGTCATCAATGAATGAAAACGGTAATATACGAGGCAGGCAAATCTCCAAACTAGATATCATGAACTCTAGTTTGATTGCTTTTTATAAGGATGTAATTAACTGTAGCAAAACTCGCTATTCATTGGACTTGGCTATCATAACAACAAATGACACTGTCAATATAGCTCAGCAACCTGTTTCGTCAGTAGATATCCATTTTGAAAAGTACTCTGCCAAAGGTGATAATAAGCTACTAAAAGAAGGGATTCTGACAGCAAATGAACTCGTAAAAGAGAGGGTCTCATTCTATAGTAGTCATCATATAAACTATTATCGTCCTATTATTGTTCTTATCTCAGATTGGGAGAAAATTGGTACTCAAGATAACATCTGTGAATTAATAAAAGTAATAAGCCATGTCGCTCAACAAAACAAAATGTTTTCTTTTGGCATTAACGGCAGCAATATTCATGTTCAAAAGTACATTTGCGGAAGTATCACACAAATGCAGTTATCCACAAATGCAATCAATAATATATTATTTTGGTTAAGCGAGAGCATAAATAACGTAGACAATATTCCCGATTTCGATATTCCAATCACATCCAATGACTTTTTAGATTTTCAGATTAATTCTTACGGAAAAAGTCAAAGTTCTAAAAATCAAAACGAAAATAATGACAAAAGAGGATGGATGAATAAAGGTTCATTCTTTTCAAGGCTACTTCTTAATAAGCAAAAGAATAACAGAGCATATGCTTCTGTGTTTGCCCCTTCTGAGATTTCACATAATCAGATTATGCTAGTACAAGTATACCTACATAGCAAGAATGAGGTTGAAATGGTCAAATCGCTTGCCTTAGAAGCGGATAATCTAACAAAAAGATATGGATATGAACCTCTTGACATCATGTTAAAAAAAGGCGACATTGTTGATATAAAATTAACTATTCATAGTGACACACTCTTATACAATAACACTAAAAGTATTATTTGGGACAATTTTTGGTCCAAACGATCATTCAAATTTCTTATTCCTTCCGATAATACAATACATGAGCTGAATTGTAACGTCCAGATATTCGTAAATGGAGCCACAGCAGGCGAGTTACTATTCATTACCAGAATAGTAACTGAACCGAATAAATATTATTCATATGTATTCTCAAAAATAACCAGAAAATTGTTCATCTCATATTCACATAAAGACTTCGAAGCCGCAGAAAGAGTGGCAAAAATTTACGAAGCATTAGGGATAGATGTCTTTTTTGACAAGCATCGTCTAAAAGCTGGTTACATTTATTCAGAAAATATCTCTGACTTTATTAGAAGTGCAGACAGTTTTGTGCTATGCTGGTCAAAGAATGCAGCTTCAAGCGAATATGTACAAAGAGAATTAAACCAAGCTCTGGAACTTGCATATCCACAATACAAACCGAAAGAGAAAGCCTCGATTAGAATCTATCCTTATAATATAAAACCATATGCGGAACCTCCACAAAGCATGATTGACTATTATCATTTTGAAGATTTGTGAAAACTATTCGTACATTTGGGGAAGAATGAAAATTACAAAAACATGGGAACACTAAGAGAAATCAGAGGGCTGAAATGCCCTAACCACGACCACGTAAGGGACAATCATTACTTTCTTTATGAAAGTGTCGGCTCGATCAGCCCTAACAGCGGCACGCGATGCAAAAGATGCGGCTACACAATGGCATTGCACAAACCACAAAAGTAAATGAATATGTTGATAGCGATCTGCATAACAATCCTTGTGTACAGCATCATGGGCAAGGATATTCATTCACTTCTGGAGGAGGTGAAAGGGGTTGACTGGAAGGGGAAGATGAGTGATGTGATGGAGTCGTTGAAGCCTTATGCGCTGAGGGTCGGGAGGACGGCGGCGAGGCCGCTGCTTCAGTTCTGGTTTGTGATGGGTGACGGGAGGACCTCGGCGCTTGACAAGGTGCTGATCTACGCGGCGCTGATCTACACGGCCTCCCCTGTCAGCCTGATTCCGAGTTCGGTGTACAAGCTGCTGGGCGTTCTGGACGAGGGTGCGGCTGTCGCCTACGTTTACAAGAAAGTGAAGGACAACATCACGCCCGAAATCCACCGAAAGGTCGAGGATGTCCTGACAGCATGGTTCAGGCTTGACTGCGAGAGAGTTCTGTGATGGGGATTCACCCGCCCAAGGGGTGCTGGTACTCCTCGCAGGAGAACCAGAAGCTGGTTAATCTTGTGATGAAATCGGTGGATAGGTGATAGATTCCGGATGGAATGTCTCTCAATACACAAAAATGGAAGACATCATAAAAACCCTGACTCATGAGCACAATGGACAGAATCAAGAAGTTAATTAATAATGAGAACGATGAAGATGCCAGGAACGGAGATTCGCGACATCGCCGTGGATAGGAATGTACTGAGGGGCTATCTTCAGAGAATGACGGAGGAAAGCCAGAAGCAGTTTAAACCGTACTCCGAGGCCCGTCATTGCTATGTAGCCATCAAGGCGAAATTCGAGTATGTCTTTGACTCCAACAAGAGAGAATGTAAACTGAGTGTTTACAAGCGGACTGGCGACATACATGTTGTGGAGGTTGAGATAATCGAGAATCTTATTGATGTTGTCAGGAAAGCCGTATTGCTTGAAGACAAAGACATCAATAAGGTGGAAAAGGTACTAAATAGCAAGGACATGGTGGATAAGCTTTACGACTGGATCTACCATGTGGAAGAAGGAAACTACGGCAAAGATGTCATATTCAACGGCGATGAGCCGCTTTGGAAGAAGTACAACAGGATATGGACCTTGCATCTGCCGGAATCGTTGCGTATTCCTTCCGGGAAATGGGAAAGCCCTTTCGCCTCTTACCAGCAGAGACCTTTTGTCTGGGCGGCTCCGACAAAATATTTCAAGGTAAAGATCTCCCAAGTTGACAATCAGTCTGAATTTCTGACAATTCAGGACGGGGTGCTATATTCAAAGGACATGACGAGACTGATCTTTTGTCTGGAGGACAAGGAATATTTTACCGTTCCGGACTCCGTCACTTGCATCGACCCTTTCGCTTTCTGCCTTCAGAAAAGGCTCAGGAATATAACGTTGCACGGCGGAATCAATATTATCGGAGCGGCGGCGTTCATGGGATGCGAGTCTTTGGAGACATTCACTGTGCCGCAGTCTGTTACGGAAATATTCAATGACACTTTCGATGGATGCAAATCTATGAAAAGCATCCAGTTGCACAATGGAATCACCAGCATTGGAAGTCATGCGTTCAGGCATTGCGAAGCATTGGAGAGTGTCAGTCTTCCAGCCGGATTGACCCATCTTGACAGCTTTGAATGCTGCTATTCTTTGAGGGAGATAGACATTCCCGGGACGGTCGAGACCATAGACGGATTCATGTTCTGCAGGAATCTTAGGAAAGTCACATTGCATGAGAGAGTCAGGAATATTCATGACTATGCGTTCCGTTTCTGCGACAACCTTGAAGAGATCAACTTCCCGGAAGGATTGGAGGGAATAGGCGCGCGGGCTTTCTATCCATCCAGCATCAGGAACGCAGATTTTCCGAGGTCACTGAAGAAAATCGGCGCGGAAGCGTTCTACTATAACGAGGAATTGAGCCACCTCAAGTTCAGGTCGGCTGTCGAAGTCGAGGAATGCGCGTTCGCCTGTTGCAAGGCAACCGACATCGAAAAGCCCAAAGAGATGACTTTTGGTCCGAAGGTCTTCGTGCAGGACACATCGTTTGACAAGTTCTGCTTCTGGGATTGACCGGTAACACCGTGGGCATATTCAAAAAAACATAACAGAAGAATTTCATATAATTTAAAATAAACACCACAATGAGAAAGACTTACACTCTATTATTCGTTGTCCTGATGATGTTTGCGTCTTGCGATAAATACGATGACAGTTCTATCAGGAATGACATCCAGAAGTTAGATGAAAGAGTTTCTGCTCTTGAAAAATGGCAGGGCGAGGTGAACCGGAACATCGCATCGCTTCAGACCATTGTCGAGGCTTTGAATGGCAGAGACTACGTTACCGATGTCTCAGAAATCAAAGATGACGAAGGCTACACTGTAGGATACAATGTTCATTTTAACAAAGGCGGTTCAAAGACCATAACATTCAATTCTAAAGAGCCATCCATTCACATCCCTGTCATCGGAGTGAAAACCGGACCGGACGGTATTTACTATTGGACGCTGGATGGAGAATGGATGCTGGATGATACCGGTGAAAAAATCAAGGCTTCGGCATCTGACGGAACCACGCCTAAATTGAAAATTGAAAACGATTATTGGCTTGTTTCTTATGATAACGGAAAAACGTGGGAAAAGCTTGGCGCAACGGCATCCGATGGCAAGGATGGCAAAGATGGTATTGACGGCAAGGACGGCGTTGACGGCAAAGATGGCGCTGACGGCAAGGACGGCGCTGACGGCAAGGACGGCGTTGACGGCAAGGACGGCGTTGACGGCAAGGACGGCGCTGACGGCAAGGACGGCGCTGACGGCAAAGATGGCGCTGACGGCAAAGATGGCGCTGACGGCATCACTCCAAAGTTCAAGATTGATGATGGGTTCTGGTTTGTATCCTACGACAATGGAAAGACTTGGGAGAAATTAGGAGCCGCCGAGCACAAAGGAGCTGACGGGAAAACTCCTGTGCTAAAGGTCGAGAATGGCTTTTGGTTTGCCTCCTACGATGATGGAAAGACATGGGAGAAAATCGGTCCGGCGACTTCTCCAGACTCTGGTTCAGGAACTTGCATATTCAAAAAAGTGACCGTGTCAGACTCCTACGTCACTTTCGTCCTTGCGGATGGTACAACCTTCGCCCTTCCTGTCGGAGAAGAACTGTCCATCTCATTCACAAGGTTGGATGCAGGGGCTCTATCACCAGGCTCAATATCAAAAATCAGGTATGAAGTCACGAGCCCGTCTAATAGAATTGATATTGAAGCTATTAGTTCATCAGACCTAACTACGGAAATCGATGCGGATGACTCTTCAAACAAAACAGGTATCATAAAAGTCTACACGGGTGAGACAGTAGGCAGCCAGCCTAAAGTGGTGGTTCTCGTCAGCAACGGGAGCAAGATCATAATGAAAAGCATCCATTTCGATAAAGGAGGGCTTGAGATAAATGACAATTCTTCCAGAACAGTTGACTACAAAGGTGGTACTATTTCCCTCGAATTTCTGACAAACCTAGAATATGATGTGATCATCTCCAGCGGCGCGAAGGCATGGATCAGTCAGCTTGATACCCGTTCCCTTGCAAAGCATTCACTAAAATTCTCGGTTTCAGAGAACCTTGGTGAGGAAAGAACCGGAACTATCACCATCCAAAGCCGAAGCAGTTCACGAAAGATAGTGTATACCATTACCCAGAAAGGGATATGCTCTCTGACACTTCCGGATGGAAATGGCTATATGCCGTGCGGTGGTACGCTCACATCACAATACTCTCCAGATGATCCTTCCAATGGTCTGGACAAGATGGTCGATGGTAATCCTAACACTTCATTCAAAATCAGCGGCAAGTCATCTTTCGAGATTACTTGGGAAGGGAATGAGGTCAAATCATTCAAGAAATATTACCTGCATTTCGGGTATGACAGCAACACAAGACCGGACAGAATTGAATTGCTAGGATCAACTGACGGAGTCACATGGAATAACATCATTGGAATAAAAGGAAGCAAACTATCACTTTTGGAACGTGATTTTCCTACAAGTGCGCAATTCAAATTCATCAAACTGAGGGTCAACAACTCCGGCAATGCGGAAACCATCACCATCGCCGAGTTCCACCTGATTGGAAGATCCAATGATTATTCCACATTTGACGATGTCGTGGCAAATGGTTCGTCATTCACCAACACGACATCAACTCCAATGGGCAATCACTACGCAAACAAACACGTTACCACAGAGGCGGATAGAAAATGGCTGAGCACAGCCAGCAACGAACCGAACACGTTGCCATCCGCTCCTTCATACTCTTGGAGAGAATACACAGTCAATCTCTATCCTTTTGGCGAACCAATGCCTGCCGATGTAAACCAGCACGGTGTCGGAGACTGTTCCGCCTTGGCTGTTTTAGCGGAGATGGCTTATCAATTCCCGGACTTCATCAAATCAATCATCAAAGACAATGGTGACAGGACATACTCTGTGAATATGTTTGACCCTCAGGGCAAAGAAGTAATCGTTACTGTCAAATCCACTTTCCTTGGCAATGATGGTGGCATGTGTGCAGCGACAGGCAAGAAAAACGAACCGACCTGGGCCTCCGTGTTGGAAAAGGCGATAATGAAGTGGAATTACATCTATAAAGTGAATCCAGACATCTATGGCATAGGCAGCGAACACGTCGCTCCGTTGTTCACAGGCAACGGAAACAGTTTCGCATATTCACCTAACACAGTGTCAGCTGGCAACCTGAAGACCATCGTAGACCTATGCTTAAAGGAAAGGATGATTGTAATCGGAGGATTCAACACCGGAGGGTTGTCTGTGGGACAGTATAGGACAGTAACGGCTCACGCCTATTCATTCATGTACAGCGGCAGCACGACCGCGCTGTTTTCCATGAGAAACCCTTGGGGCTACAGTCCAGGCTCCAGTGATGGCAAAGAGGATGGTATTCTTGACATAGTAAATGACGGGATAGTACCTCCGACCATTGACCTACGCATCATCTATCCTGGCGCGGCGAAAAAATATGCGAAGAAAGACCTTGGCCCTTATTTACCGCCAAAATGGTAGATTTGTTTTCCAAAGTCTTGTGCGGCTTCACAATGACCCTGCATAAGCCACAGGAGAATTGCCGGTCATCGTGAACCTAAGTCACAAATCGGACGATGGTTACGGACTCGGGAACCGGGCGATGGAACAGGAATATGAGCCGGGGCCAGTAATGGAACCCCTCACATGGACAGTGGCGTTGAAGGACGGAATGTTCAGGTCTAAGGAGGCAATGGCAGAGGTAATCTCGTCGGGAAAGATAGCCAAGACCTACAAGGCCATGCCGGAGCACTTTACCCGTTCGTTCAAAGACTGTCTGCTTCAGGACGGCTACATCAGGGATGACATCCATGAAGCGAACAATGCCGTGATCTATGGCCCGGAGTCAAAAGACTGGTCAGAATCAATGGTTGACGAACTTGCGCAAGGATGGACGATGAAGATGACCGCAACACACATCGCGGCGTTCTACAGCACACTCGCGACCGGGGTGCGAAGACTCCCCTACCTCGTGAAAAAGATCCGTAATGAAGAGCCCAAAATCATAGGCGAAGAGAGGAGTCTCATCATCGGGAAACTTGATGAATATGGTTCCGCAAACCTTGTCGGAAGAAGTTCAAAATCAAGATGGTGCGGCTATGCGGCGGAGACTTTCGCCGGGATATTCCCGAAAGAGAATCCTCAGTTTGCAATCGTCTGCGCGGTTTTCACAACACGGCTGCCGGAAGCCTACCGGATGACATGTGTCCCGGAAAAAGTGGCGACGGAGTTTTCTGAACGTTCGAATATTAAAAAGTAAGGTGATGAACAGGATATTGACAATAATAGCGGTATTGCTTGGCATAGGATGGATGGTCGCGGGACGCGGCAACAAAGCCGCCGACAAGCCGGCAAATGAATATGAAAACAAAGACGTGGACCGGGAATCCACCCTTGACTCTTGCTGGCAGCAAAAGGCCGACTCGCTGCTGCGGAAGGCTATCCGGAGCGACAAACGGATCAAGGGAGCCTGCATTGCGGTCATGAACGTCTGGAGCGGAAATGTTCCCGTCATGGTAAACCTCAGCCGGAATGCAAATGCTGATGAATATTACAACTTCGCCGCCTGCCTTGGCTACGAGCCTGGTCCCGTGATGGAACCGCTCACATGGACGGTGGCTCTCGATGACGGAATATTCCATTCAGAGGCCAGGTTAAAGGAGTCCATCTCCACCGGAAGCATTCTGGAGGCATACAAGAATATTCCCGGGCACTATGTAGAGGCGCTCAGGTCTTTCCTGCCGGAAGGTGGTTGGAACACGATTGAAGTCGAGGGAGTGAAGCAAGTGGAGATGCCCGACCCGAAGAGTCCGGAATGGTCCGAACAAACGGTTCAGGCCCTTTCAAAGGGATATTCAATGAAAGTCTCCCCTCTGCACGTGATGACATTCTATGGCGCGTTAGCCTCTGGGAATATAGTCGGCGCGCATCTCATTTTAGGCGCCGGAAGGGATGTTCCTCTGTCAAGATACAACGAAATCGACAGAAGCCTGATTATCAATGCACTTGGATGCGACGATAAAGACGGCCTCGTCGGCATGGCGTCGGTGTCAAGGTTCAATGAATATGGCAACTCTTCCCGCGCCGGTGAGACCTTTGCCGGATTCTTCCCCAAGGATGAACCCGAATATGCCGTCATCTGCGCCATATTCACAGACCGTCCATATTCCGGCTACAGGATGACTGGAGCGGCAAAAAAGGTAGCGGAGGAACTCTCCGGTCTGATCTCAGCCGGAATGGTCAGGGAGACATTCCCGGATTGGCGGAAGTTCGAGGAGACGTGCTACTCCGAGGACGGAGCCGTGATGGTGCGAACTTGGTACCGGGAAGGCAGGAACAACAACCCTAAGTATCACAACGACTTGTATGTCAGGATGCCTTCCGGGAAAATGAGTAGAATTCTCCCCGATTTCATATCCGGTTACCGAAGCACTGATATTCAGAAGATAGAGAAAGAAGACGGCGGCAGTTATTATGTCACGTCCGGTGAGCAGGTTGCCTCATCGGAAAACCAGCACAACAGCGTTCCCCTCAAAGCATTCAGACTGAATGGGCAGCATCTTGAATATGTTGACATCGACACCGGAGAACCTCCGGTGCGGGATGACACGTCAAGTGGAAACTGGTTGAGGCGGTTTCTTATCCGGCTTATGAATCACTTCTGACAAGCGGACTTTGTTTGTCAGCACAAAGTCTTCACATCAAAGGATAACCTCTTCTCTATACCGTGCGTGAAAGATTGCTTTTTGAACATAGAATATCGACACAGGAAACTTAGTGTGGGAGAAACCTCTTCAGACGCACGGAGATGACTTTCAAGACACCACTTGTCACTGCAAACAAGCTCTGGACTTGCTCGATAAAAGGCCAGCCACACCACCCATCTGAGATAAAGATCTAGCAGGAGAAGCCTTCGTACATCAAGTAGTTCTGCTGGCTACACCATTCTTCCGAGATATAGCTCAAGCTTGATGGCTGTGACACCAGATTTCGCCGTGGCACTTAACCATCATGAAATCAATATATTAGCACTAGCATCCTATTCTGATAACGGCATAGGATGGTGATGTTATAATATTCATAATTAGCCAAATAGATGCCACGACGACAATCCTGCCGTCGTTGTGTTTGGGCGTTATTTCCGAAAATGTGGTGGATGGTTATGAGTCAAATGATTGAATTCAGATCAACATGTGAAAGAAAGCACGGGATTGCCACGGACATATTCATTCACATCTCAGATAGTATGCGCCTACAGATTGACGACTGCGGATTTGTATTTTATGCGGTAGTCCGTTGAGTCAGCGTCAAGGACGAAAACCTGATAACTGTTCCCTCCCGGGTACACACGGACCACGATGTGCCCCCATGGCTTGAATTTGCTCCAAAGTTCCTCTCCGAGTTTCTTACGGGCCTGATCAACGGTTATGTAGTAGTCGCGCTCCCCTCTCCAGACCTGAGGGTCGGATATTCTTGTCATAGTGGACGGGACCGGATGGTTCTGGCTTCTGGCGTCGATTATGATGACCTGAGGCGACAATGTCTGCATAAAGAAGGCGTTGCAGGTGTCATAATACCCATGGTGGTTTGCTTTCATCACTGTCACCTTGCCACACACTTTGGCGACCGGTGTCTCGAAATCCCTCTCCATGCACTTGAATATGGACGGCCAGTTCCCCCCGGAGAGGTCGCCTCCGTTGAAGTACGAGAATCTCCCGTAGCGCAGACGAATGGCGCAGGAGTTCATGTTCTCGTCAAACAGAGTCGGGTCTCCGCTGTACATCTTCACGGATTTTTTGCCGTGCCCCGTCCAGACCTCACCGTTCGCGGCCAGATTCCTGATCTCAAACTCCCTGGCGTATTTCTTCGGATTGTGAACCATCGCGAACTGCTTCCTGCTTCCGATGGCGAACTTCTCCGCTGCCATGCCCTGTTCCACAGAATATTTCACAAAACCTATATAATGCTCAATGAAGCCCTTGTTCGCGTTCAGGACATTCTCTCTGGATGGAAAATCATAGTCTGGATATGCCCTGTCAACCAACTTGTTGAAATGAATATGCTCGCCCACGAGGGTTATTCCCGAAAGCGCATAGCCATGCGTGCCGGGTAGTGCGTCTTTCACTGTGCCGATGTGGTCATTGTGAAGATGAGTGACCAGCGCATAGTCAAGGTTCTCCTTGTCAGGAAGTTGAGCCATGAAATGCTTCATATAGATGGCCTGCCACTCACCCGGTTTCTTAGTGTTGTCAGGATGTTGCTTGTCCTTCGCCTTCGCGTTGTCACCGGCGTCGATCATCATCGAGGTGCCGTCCGGCATCACGATCAATGCCGCATCGCCTCTTCCCGTGGCGATCGTGTGGATGTCCAAATACCCCTCCTTCCACTCCGGAAGATATTCAGAAGTCTGTGCGAAAACACCGAGTGTGTTAGTAAGCATTGCAAATGCCAATAAAGTTCTTCTAATCATAATCGTTTTTGCTGTGGGACAAAAGTACATAAAAACTTGCGTTTTCAGACCAACTGAGTAACTGAGTAAGCGTTAAAAAATAAGTTGAACTAAGAAGCTGTTTTGAATTGTTTGAAATGTTCTTTGAGGTGAAAAATCTTCAT
>ERZ773165.358-NODE-358-length-38056-cov-9.775216_pt1 | contig 38056 bp, 60 predicted proteins | sample MGYA00581003_ERZ773165 | MGnify/ENA primary metagenome ERZ773165 (study PRJEB29015, sample SAMEA2737817) | human gut metagenome | biome: human gut; feature: human-associated habitat; material: faeces | place: China | collected 2012 ... | reverse complement strand
AGCGAGCTTATATCCCCATAAATAAATTTAGGGGCTTTACGCTCGCATTTGGTAAGTGTAGTGGAACTTGTTTGAATTTACGGATCCAACATAAGTAGTGGCAAAAGCAGTACTCATAGTAGCAAGTAAAGTGATTAATAATAATAGAATAAATGCTGTCTGTTTTTTGATGCTTCTAAACATTGTTATTCACCTCCTTGAATGAATTTAAATATAAAATAAATATGATTTTAAGTATAGTTGATAAATATAATGTATTCTTGATTTCTTCTCATATTGATTTGTTTGAGGATTAAATGTTACTAAACATTGTTATTTACCTTTTTGTATGATTTGTAAGTCATGTATGATTAAAGAGTATAATTTTTCTAACTGTGTAATATTAATATATGCAATATCACATAACATATTTAATTGTGTAATATATTCACTGTATCGAGTATTAGGAACATAATTAAGAAGGGATAAATATTGTTCTAATGTATAAATATATTTAAATCGTATATTAATATAAGAATTATATTGATTATAAAATTTAGTTAAGTTACAAATTAGATTATCCTCAAAAATATTAATATCTTTTAAATATGTTTCTAGAATAGCTAATTTTGAATAATTTATAATTATTACAGGATAATCTACAGTACGGTTATGAATATCTGTATTCTTTAAAAAATTTTTTTTATTTAATTCAGTTTTACATAAAATAAGCTCTTGTATTAATAAATTAGCAATAGTTCTCCTTTTCTTTTTCGTATCATAATTAATTTTCCAAATATCATAAAAATGTTTACTAAACAAACCAACTACAACCATTACAAGACTAGTAAATGCTGTAATCAATGGATTAACAACTTTTAAATCATAATTTAAGTAACAAACGATGCTTAATAGTGAAATTATTATTAAAAATAAAAGATAATTCATAGTTATAACCCTAGTTTCTACTGAAAATATAAATATATTAGATAATATTAATTTCAATTAACAGTATCTAAAATTTGATATTCAAAAGATACAAGTTTGTCATAAGTTATTGATAAAATTTTTAATATAGCAAAATTATGGTACTTATTTTCTAATATTAAAATGTCACCAATTTTTAGTTTTCTTGTTCTGCTAGTGAAATCAAACATATCCATATTATCAATAGGTTGGATTTCTTTAATTTCAGAATTATATCCTATTGCAAGCAATTTATCACTATATGTGTAAATCGTTTCGTTGCTACAAGATGACCATTCTGTTTCAAATGCAAATTTGCCACTACCGATAGTATATACACCGCTATTTTGTAAATAATCGAAAGATACAACTCCTTTCATTGCTGCATTTTGATACATGGTTTTTCTTATAGCATTTAAAATATCAACATCATTGGTTTTTTCATCCATAAAGGGACTTTTTCCAAGAGGTGGCTTAAGTCGTTCATCTCGCCCATATAGTTTAAATATTAACTTTTTCATATTTTTATCATACTCTAAAGGATTAGAAAAATCTATATATATTTTTGTTGATAAAAATAAAGGAACTTTATTGTTACTTGGATTATTGATTATAACGGGTATTATATAATTTAAATTTCCTTGTTTTAAGAAGGAAGATGATAAAAGCATTGCTTCATAACCTGCACCACCAACCATATTATTGGCTTTTTCTACATATTTTTCAGAACAAATGCAAATAACCATATTAGCATTATTTAATCCATTATTCATGAAAAATAACAAATCATCACCAATATTTAGATCCCAAATATCACAAGTTACGTCAATACCTAAACAACGTAATTTCGTTGCAAAATTTAATACCCAATCACTATGTTCTGGATTATCTTGAGAATATGATATAAAGACTTTAGGTGGATGTTCCACGCTATCACTCCTTTATTATTATTAAAATTTTCTAGATATTAAATTATAAAAGTTATATTCCATATAAATAGTTTTAAAATGGAATAGGATCATCAGTATTAAGATTAAATGAATTTCTTGAGTTATCATTAATTTCATTTTGCTCATCTTTCCAATCCGATAAGATACCTCTTTCGAAAAATAATGTTTTTACTCCACAATATGGGCAAAATCTTGCATTTGCTGGTACGTTAACACCACATTCGTCTTCGTTAAGACATTTATTTATTACTGGTGAGCCACATATATGACAAAAAGCATATGCTTCATTATCAAAATCAATATCTTCGTTATCACAAGTTAAACATCTTGAAACTTGATTATTTTCATTAGTATCGTAATCAGTATATTTCATATTATTTATATCTCCTTTATATTTGAATTCAAGTTCATTACCACAAAATTTACAATACTTATCTTGTTTGTTACGACTTAAAAAAAAGTGATTACAACTGCTACAATATTTTGAATGGATAAATTTTGAAAATTGTACATATAGACAAGTATCTTTGCTATAATCGTGTGTTTTTGACCATTCTAACATACGATTAAGTATATTTTGAGCAGCTTCATGTGAAATCCCAAAAATAGAGTCAATAGATATCTTATCTCCTAAGCAGTCATATATGTAATAAACTAAACTCATAGGTGCTAAAAGTTCTCTAGCAAATGTATTTGCTTCTAATTCGTAAGCACTATATTCTTCTTCAGAAAGTCTATTTCGTGTTATTATTGCACGATCATTATTTATATGTCCTAAAATTAAATGACCAAATTCATGAGCTATTGTCCAACGAATACGTCCAGCATTATTTAGAAAATCATTATAAATAATAATAGCTTTTTCTTCTTCTTTAAAATAAAAACAACAGCCGTCCTCGCTATTGATAAATTCTACCATGCCACTATAACTGAAACCATATTTTTTCATATACCACGAAAATGATTTTATACGTAATCTTATATTATGTGTCTTATTATATATTTTTCTAAAGAAATCTAAATCTAATGGAAATCCTTCGACTTTACTATCTTTCAAAAATTTCCTAGCAAACATTTCAGCTTTCTTATAGTTGGGTTTAATCATCGTCATCTTCTTCAAAAGCTTCCTGAAAAGATATTTTTAGCACTTCTAACATGCGATTACGTTTTTCTTCATCAACATTAGTCATAGCTCTTTGAATTGCTTTAATTTGTGGAAAATCTATATTGTTTTTTTCTGTTAATTCTGGCAATTCATTATTAGTGTCTTTGAAAAAATATGTTTTATCTACTTGAAAATATTGTGCTAATTTTTCTATAATAGTCATTCTTGGCATCGATTTTTGTAAAAGCCATTTGCCAACACTAGATTCACTAACACCTAAAATCTTTGATAATTCTACTTGTGAGAGATTTTTTTTTTCTAATAAGGTTTTTAAATTTTTGCTAAAAATCAGTTTACTATCAGACATTTCTATCACTTCCTTTTATTTATATTTTAGAATAAAATTCTATATTTAGCAACTAAAACTCTAATACACTAGATTTTTTTTCTATAATCACTTGACACTAGAATTTAATTCTAGTAAAATGAGTTACAAGAGGTGAGAAGTAATGAGCTTCCAAATAACATTGAAAGCAGCTCGAGTTAATGCAGGTTTTAGAATTATAGATGCTGCAAAGCTCATTGGTATAGGAAAAGATACACTTATAAAATGGGAGAAAAACTCTGGATTAGTTAATCCAATAATGCAACAAAAAATATCTTTTATTTATAAAATACCAATAGAGCATATTTTTTTTGGTAAAATACTAGAATTTAATTCTAGAAAAAGCGAAAAGGAGCATAAATATGAACGAATTATTAAAAGTTGAAGTAAATGAAAATGGTGAACCTACAATAAGTGGTCGTATGCTTTATGATTTTTTAGAAGTAAAAGAAAAATATACCCAATGGTTTAATCGCAAAAGTAAGGGATTTATTGAAAATGTTGATTTTGTACCATATTCCGAAAAAACGGAAAGTGGTGGAGTTAGTGGAGTTAAGGTGATTTTAAATCATGTATTAACTTTAGACATGGCAAAACATCTTGCTATGATGCAACAAAATGAAAAAGGAATGATAGCTCGTCAATATTTTATAGATATCGGTAAAAAATGGAATAGCCCTGAAATGGTAATGAGTCGTGCGTTAACTATTGCTAATAAAAATCTATTGATGAAAGATGAACAAATTCTAAAACTTACTACAGAAAATCAAATAATGAAGCCTAAAGCTGATTATTTTGATGAATTAGTTGATAGAAATACACTAACTAATTTTAGAGATACAGCTAAGATGTTACACATTGGTCAAAAGTATTTTATAAATTGGCTTTTAGAAAGAAAGTTTGTTTATCGAAATATTAAAGGTAAATTACAGCCATATTCTCAGTTTATAGCAAATGATAGCAATGGTAAGGGTTATTTTGAAGTCAAAGAACAAAAAGCTAAAGATGATAGCTGGAGTGGTATTCAAACACTTATCACACCACGAGGACGTGAAGCGTTTAGATTGTTGTTATCGCAACAATTAATAGCAGGATAAAAATAAGCTAAGGGGTTGAAAAAAATCCCTTAGCTTGCAAGTAAATAAATATAAAAGTTGAAGTAAATGAAGTTTTTAGAAAAAAACGAGCTTTGTCTTATGACAAATTCATTATAGCATAAGCTGAAAAAACTATGGTTAAGCTCAAAAGTATAGTGATAATTATAAGATAAAAATATTTAATATATGTCTAGCTATTACTAATTATTCCCTTATCGTAACGAACGCTTGGCGGTGGGTTATTGATGAAACCGCTGTATCAAAATTTATAGCTTATGTATGGGTAGCAACCAAATAAATTGAAAGGAGATTATGTATATGCCTGATTGGAATTTAGAGTGTGAAATAAAAATTCGAGCTTTAGAAGCTTTGAAAGAAAATCTAGATAAAGAGATTGATGAACTAATTAATATCGCCAAAAAGGTTCAGCAAGAACATTTAGAAGTCATAGAGGTACAACAAAATCTAAATGATATAGAAAAAGGGCCATTGACTATAAGTGAATTTGCTAAAAAAGCGAAAGTAAGTTATGGAGCTATTTATGAAAGGGTACGTACTGGAGTAATAAAAGCCAAAAGAGATGGACGTATTACACGTATACCTTATTCAGAATATGAAAACTATATGCAAAGGATTTGAGAATATGCAGACAATCTATGAAACGAATGAGAAAAATAATATAAAAATTTAATAAAAATTATTAAATCATAATTAAAATTGGTGCGTAGCAAGCCATAGCAGAAAGGTTATTAATGTAACAAAAAATAAAAAAAGAAAATAGCAAATCTTTAACGATAATCTTCTTAACAAATTTATTATGGCAGGGAGGTTTGCAAGTGGATTCTGCTATGGTGCTTGGTACGCACCAATGAAAGAGAGAAAAGAATAAATGAAATGTTGGCGTTGTGGTAAAAAATTGAATAAAGGGCAGGTGCATATATTGCATTTAATATGCGGTCTTGCTGTTCCAGTATGTGCTGATGACCGTCAATGTTATTCATTTGCTCAAAAAATAAAAAGGAGTGATAAAAATGTATGTAAATATAAGTAAATATATCTGTATTAAGCATAGAGGTGCTTTAAAAAAAGGTGAAATAAAATTATTTCTAAATTTAATGATGTTAATAAAAAAAGCTGACCAGCATTAAACTAATCAGCAACATAAAAATTTATTCGTAATTTAAGTATAACATAGGAGTAAAAAAATGAAAACAATTGCTATCTATGAATATAAAGAAGATGCTAAACCAATTTTGATTATAGCAACTAATTGTATAACTGATTGGGAATATAAAAATATTTTAAATGGTAGATTAAGTGATATATATTTTGATAATAACCGTTGGCATATTGAATATTTTGATGATAAAGGTAATGGTTATGCAGATATTTTACCACCAGATGTGCAGATAATAACAAATAGAAAGGCTGTGGCGTGATGAATTTATATGAAATAAAACAAGAATTTGAAAAGGCTATTGAAGAATGTGTGGACATGGAGACAGGAGAAATAATTAATCCTACTCGTCTTGATGAATTAAATATGGTTTTAACTGACAAGCGAGAAAATGTGGCTTTATATATAAAAAATCTAAGTGCAGAAGCAAAAGCTATTGATGAGGAAGCTAAAAATTTAACCAATAGAAAAAGAGTTCTTAATAATAAAGTAGAAGGATTAAAAAAATATTTAGCTGATAACTTAGAAGGACATAAATTTGAAACTGCAAAAGTTGTAGTTAGCTTTAGAAAGTCTGAACAATTAGAAATTAATTCTATAGAGCATATACCAACAGAATATTTAATATCACAAGAACCTAAAATTGATAAAGTGGCATTAAAAAAATCAATAAAGCAAGGTGTTGTTATAAATGGTGTTCAGATAATTACAAAACAAAATATTCAAATAAAATGAGGTGCTTTAAATGAGTAGAGTTGTTTGTATAATGGGCGAAAGCGGAGCTGGTAAAACTACCAGCCTTCGTAATCTTGATTATAAAACTACATTTATTATTGACGCAGACAGAAAAGGTCTTAGCTGGAAAGGTTGGAAAAAGAAATATAATACAGAAAATAAAAATTATGTTCAAACTTCAAATGTAGGTGCTATAGAAAATGTTATTAGTAGAATTGATACAGATTTTAAAAATATAAAAGTTCTTGTAATAGATACTATAAATGCCATTATGGTTGATGATGAAATGGCTCGTATGAAAGAAAAAAATTATGATAAATGGCAAGATTTAGCTACCTGTATATGGAGACTAATTTCCAAATTGCATTTATTAAGAGATGATTTAACGGTTGTATGTATTGCACATTCTCAAACAGATAGAGATGACAGTGGTTTTTATTTTACACGTATAAAAACTAGTGGCAAAAAGCTAGATAAAATCGTTTTAGAGAGTAAATTTACAACAGTATTGTTAGCTAAAGCAGTTGATGGTAACTATGTATTTGAAACATATGCTAATCATTCCACAGCAAAAAGTCCTATGGGGTGTTTTGATAAAGAAATACCTAATGATATAAAAACTGTAATTGAACAATTAATAAAATATGAAAATGATGAGGAGTAATTAACTATGATGAATAAACCTGCAAATTGGGATAGTGTAGAAGCTATTACAGGAGAATATAAAAAATTACCTGCTGGTGGTTATGTATGTAGCATTGTTAGAGCTGAATGTACTAAATCTAAGAATGGAAAAGAGATGTTAAAACTTGCAATAGATATTGCAGAAGGTGAATATAAAGATTTTTATTTAAATCAATATTTACAAGAGCAAGAACGAAATAAAGAACAAGCCAAATGGAGAGGTTCATATTATCAGCTTACAGAAGGCGATAGTATGGGACGTTTTAAAGGAATGTTATTAAATATTGAGAAATCAAATCCAGGATATAAGTGGAATTGGAATGAAAAAAGTTTAGAAGGAAAATTATTTGGTGGAGTATTTAGGGAAGAAGAATATATTAATCGTAACGGCGGATTATCTACAGCTGTTAAATTAATATCAATTAGACCAGTAGAAGGAATTACAGATGTTGAACCACCTGCAAAAAAAGTATTAGAAAACAATAATAATTTAGCTGAAAACTTTGGAGAAGAAATTCCGTTTTAATGATTAAGTATGGAAAAATTGTAAAGAGAACTGAAGGCGGTGTAATCGCCTTCGTTCCTTGTAAAGATAATGAGATTACAAAGACAGCTAGAAAAATTATTGTTGAAATACCGGATAATAGAAAAATAAGTATGGCTCAAAGACGAAAAGCTTTTGTTTTGTTGGGATATATTTCAGCATGGTGGGGATATACTCCATTAGAAGCAACAAAAGAAATAACTAAACAAATGTTTAAGGGTCATGTTCCATGTAGTTTTGATACAGACTTTTCTTTATCAAATTGTAGTGTAGAAGTAGCTAGGTTATATATAACGTATTTAATAGATTTTTGTATACTTCATGATATAGATATAGGCGAGCCTTTATATGAACTATGTGAAGATATTCCTAAGTATGTATGGGCTTGTTTAATGAAAAAAAGATGTGCAGTGTGTGGTAAAAAAGCGGAACTTCATCATGTAGATGCTATAGGAGCTGGTAGAAATAGAAAAGAAATACCGCAAATAGGAATGCAAGTATTACCACTTTGTAGGGTACATCATAATGAAATTCATAACATTGGTAAATTAACATTTTTGAAAAAATATATTTTACAATCCATAGCATTAACTAAAGATATAGCAAAAATTTATAAGTTAACTAGAAAAAATATGGAGGCGGTAAAATGAACAGCCGATTTATAACTAAAGTAGAAATAAAAGGTAATGATACACTTGATATCTTTTACAAAGTACTTGATAAAAATAATTGTGTTATAGAAGAACATAAAAATAATTATGTAGAACAGCCATTGCCAAGTTTTTATAATGCACTAAATGATTTAATTAAACCAGTATTAGATATTTTTAAAATAGGAGCAATTTTTTCTAAAAGAATAAAAATATATAAAGTTAATTTTAAAGGTTCTAATGAAGCTACATCAGCAATAATTAGTTGTCTTTTTCATTTAACAGATGATGATGTATGGATACCTATTAATACACATATAAGAAAATATCCTACTGATAGTTTTGAAGATGGACAAAAAGGATTTTTTACTTATGACGTATACAGAAATTAATTCTAAAGAAATTGTAGAAAATGTAATAGATGTACCAAATAATGTTGTACAAATGCCAACAGTGGCACAATAAATAGGAAAAGGTGCTTGCCATAAAAACAAGCACCTATCCACGAGGTAAAAAATATGGAATTAAAACCTTTATCTTTAATAATTTCTTTTCGTTCTAATTATGCTAGTAAATTAGATAACGATACCCAGATTTTATATTGGGTATTATGGGACAAATGGAATTATCTTAGGCGACCTACTCAATTTAATATAGATAATAATACATTGATGATAGAAGCTAATTTGAAAAATTATAGTAAGTTAAATGATAAACGAAAAAAACTTATTGAAGCAGGATTGATAGAATATATTCCCAGTAAGACACGAGGTAAAAGCTCAACATATGCTCTAATAAAAAATTATGTTGAAAATGTAACACCAAACCTAAATCAAAACCTAATCCAAAACCCAAAACCAAACCCAAATACAAACTTAAAACAAAACCTAAATGAAACCCAAGAACTCAATAATAATGCGAACTCTTACGACCTCATAACAGAAAATACAAACCTAAAATCAAACCTAACTCAAAACCTAAATACAAACCCAATACCAAACCTAAAACAAAACCCTAATAAGAGTAATAGAGATATAGAGAATAATATATATATATATAATAACGCGCGTGATGATAACATTTCTCCAGCAGAAAGTCAAGTACTTATTTTCTATCAAAATCGAATCTGCTCTAATCTAGGAGGAACACCAGGAGCTAATGAAATAGCCTGTCTTAGAGAATATGCACAAGTTTATGGAGCAGAACAAACTATACAAGCTTTAAAAAAGGCATTGCAAAGCTCTAGAAAATTGCAAGGAATATACTTTGTTAAGTATGTAGGTGGAATATTAAGAGGTTGGGCAAATTTGAAAATAGCAGGTGGTGAATCTAATGGACAATTACAATCTAGCAACCTATCAAGAACTGCAACGCAGGCTCAAAGAAAGACAGGAACAGATATCAATTGGGCAGAGCTTGATTGATGGGAAATTGGTATGTAAAGAACTAGGAATAAAATATATACCATGTGAGTTTTCTAAAAATGAAATGGCATTAGTTGATGCTATGTATAGACAAGAAAAATGTAAGATTTGTAATAAGCATGGTATTGATTGCAAAAATTGTTTTTATGTAAAAGTAGATGAACAAGCTGGTAAATATTTTATAAGCTACAGTAATTGTGAACGCTGGAAAAATTATAAACAGCAAGAAAAAATAAATAGGCTTATGGAGCAAAGCAATGTGGGGAAACTTTTTGAAGGTAAGACCTTTAATAATTTTAAAATATTGCCAGCAACAGAGAATGCTTATAATGATTGTTTAGATTTCTGTACGAATTATATTCCTAAATGTAGGGGATTGAGGTTACACGGTAGATATGGGTGTGGTAAAACACATCTTGCAGCAGCTATATTAAATAATTTATTAAAACAAAATATACCAAGCATGATGATTGTTACAGCAAATTTATTTGATTGTATAAAACAAGGCTTTAATGATAAAGAAAAAGCTTTAATAGCAACGGAATTAGTAAATAAAGCTAAACAAGTTGATGTATTAATTCTTGATGATTTTGGAGCAGAAAAAGATAGAGATAGCAACGGAAATTTAAAAATGGTGGGTAGTTGGGAACGTGAAAATTTATTTTTGTTAATAAACACTAGATATGAAAATAATCTTACAACGATAATAACAACTAATTACAATATGCAAGAACTATTTGAATTATTTGGAGAACGAATAATGAGTAGAATTGCAGAAATGACAATATCTGTTGGAATGAAAGGTGCAGAAAATTATCGTATAAGATTAGCACAGGCGGTATGACCATGAAAAAGATATGTGCAAATCCTGAATGTAGAAAAGAGTTTGAAAGTAATTATAAAAACAAAAGATTTTGCTGTAAAGAATGTGGTAAAAAAGTATTTTATCAAGAACATAAAGAGTATTGGAACCCTGAACCTAAAAGAAAAATAGAAGCAGAGCAAAAAAGGATAGAAGCGGAAAATAAAGCTAAGAGGGAAAAACGTAGAAATGACATTAATCGTTTAATGGCAGAAACAGGATTAAAAAATAAATATGGTTTAGTAGCAAGTTTTTATGATACTAACAACTTAGAAGGACTATATAAATATGCTGATTATCTTAAATCTATAGGTGAGATTAAAGAAGATATAAACGAACCTAAAATAGTTAAATCACATGGTGGGAAAATTACAGGTGGATTTGATTATTTCATGATATCAACAAATTAGGAGCAAATTTCTATGGAAGATTTAGAGTCAATAAAAGATAAGCTTGAATATATAGACATTGCAATGAAGTTATTATTGCAATATGGAAAAAATAATCCAGATGTAGTTGATTTTCTTAGTAAAAATACAATGATTGCTAAAGATAAAGAAAATGGTTTTTGTGTAGTAATTAGTTTTAAAAAGATGAGGAATAATAATGAGTGAATTTATAAGTGGAAATGCTGGGATAATAAAAAAAGAGGATATTGTTTTTTTAGAAATATTAGAGCCTAATCCATTCTTTTTAAAAGATGAGTATAAGATATATGCTACTACTTATACTTTAGATAAAGGTGAACGTAAAGTATTGTTGGAAAGCAGAAAAAAGTATAAGGAAATAGAAAAGGAATTTAATAGGATAAAAAAAGAAGTTGAAAATACTGTAAAGAAAAAAATTTGTTGGAAACCAAAAGAACAGGAAACATATTATTATGTTGGTATTTCAGGTGATGTTATAGAAGATAAATGGGATGAAACAACAACTGATTATGCTTTTTTTATAACAGGTAATTGTTTTAAAACTAAGGAAAAAGCAACAAAACATATAACAGAAATATTAAATATTTATGGAGTTAAAAATAATGCAAAATAGACCAAAATATAATGCAAAAAAAACAATAATAGGCAATTTAAAATTTGATAGTAAGAAAGAAGCAGAATACTATTTAAAATTAAAAGCTAAACGTATTAATGGAGAAATAAATTGGATAAAGTTACAGCCAGAATTTTTGATTTTAAGAGGATTTACATTAGAAAATGGGGAGCGTACAAAAGGTATACGTTATGTAGCTGATTTTGAAGTTGAGTATGCTGATGGACATAGAGAAATAATTGATGTTAAAGGTGTAAAAACAGAAGCGTACAAAATAAAAAAGAAAATGCTCCTGGATATGTATCCTAATATTAATTTTATAGAGGTATAAATGATGAGGGAAATATTATTTAGAGGTAAAGAGATAAATACAAATAAATGGTGTTATGGTGGATATGTTAGAAAAGTTTTATTTAAAAATACGAAAGATGAAAAAATAAGGCATTATATATTTGATGGAGAAAATGCCGGACCAATAGTAATGCATGAAGTTAATCCAGAAACAGTGGGGCAAGCAATATGGCTTAAAGATGTAAACGGAAATGAGATTTTTGAAGGAGATATTGTGGAAGAAGTTAAACCAGAATGGGACGAACCTTCTCGTGCTGTTGCTGTTTTTGAAGATAATAATTTTGTGTTTGGTTATAATACCGGAGCAATATTATCAGTTGAATTTTTTTATAATGAAATAAAAATAATTGGGAACATATTTGATAATGAAGATTTATTTGAAAAAATATCTGAACAACACAAAATGGAATATTATCAAGAAATGAAAGAATTACACGGTGATTTAGAAAGTTTATAAGTGTTAAAAAATACAAAGAGTGTGAACGACTATGCAATGTGATGAACGATATTATGAAGCCGACACAGGGTATATGTGTTGGATTAATAAGAAACCATGTAATAAAAATAACTGTACATTAAAACATAGATTTGCAAAAGAATTTTCTAAAAAGGTAGTAAAAAATATAAAGGCTGGTGAGTGAATGAGAAAGGAAGGGATAAATCCTCTTACAAATGATGGACAATATGCAGATACAACATATAAAAGAGCTGTTGAAAAAAGAAGCCGAGAAAACTTCTTTTATGCTTTTTGTCGTAGGGCTTTTAGACGAGCTAATGCAGAACTGATGAAACGTTTGCATATAAAAATTCTAAGAATTGATTTCTGGGATATGGAAACAGATAATAAAAAAGTAATGAAGGTAGGAAAATATGAATAATAATGGACCTAAGTTGGTAAGAATACCATTAAAGACAGAACAAGAATTTTATAAAAGAAATATTCCTATAATCAAAATTACAAGTATTATATTGTGTTTGATAGCAACTACAATATTTTTAATAGGATAAATCCACTAATTAGGATAGCTAAAATAAAGCTATCCTTTTAGTGTTTATATATATGGAGGTATTGATTGATGAGAAAAATAAGTAGAATAAAAGTTAATAAGGCTAAAGAATATCTACAACAAGCTTATACAGCCAATGAAAAAATTATTCAATGTAATTATATTTTAGAACAATTACAAGCCTCACCAAGCAAGATGACAACTTCTTATAAAGAAAATATCGGTCATAGTGGTATAAATAATGATGTTAGTGGATATGTAGCAAAACTAATAGAACAAGAAGAAAAAATTGAAGCAATGAAACAAGAGTATCAAAGCAAACAGTTTGAGATAAGTAATTTTATATTGAGCTTGAGTTTTAAGCCAGAAGATGAAATTCTTAGACGTTTGCTCATATTAAGATATTTGAACTTTAAGTCTTTTGATGAAATATATAGTATGCTTAATTACTCATATAATTATATAGTTCAAACTATGCATCCTAGAGCTTTGGAAGTTGTAGAAAGAGCATTAAGTAAAAAGAGTGTGGTCAATAATGGTTAATCGTGGTCGATCGTGGTTAATAATGGTTGATAATGGTTTTGGGTTTATGGTATATTATAATTGCAAACAAAAAAGATAAACCGTTGGTAAAAATACCAGCGGTTTTACTATTTTATAAGTTGATTTTGTATAAATATTATTATATCCCCATATATTTTAAAACTTATATGTATTTTTATGGTTTATACAGAAGAAATTAATATAATAAGTACTTTATTTTTGTTGATAGATTTATTTAGAGAAATGAAATCCATTATAACATAGAATTATTTTAATGGTATAATGATAATATCTTTTATTTAAGGTGGATTTATTATATGAAAAAAATAAAGTCTATGTTTGAAAATTTAGGAAAGAATATTATATTATCTTTGCTGTTTATTGTTATATTTTTGAACTTTAATTTAGAAGATATTTCAAAAGTAATAACAGGAGTCGTGGCTATTTGTGGTCTTATAATTGCATATTCTTATAATAATGGAGCTAAAAATCAGAGAGAACAACAATTATTACAAAATAAAAGAGAATATTATAATAAATTTGTTGAAGCATATATAAATAAAATGAATTATTACCCGGCATTATTCGATACTTTAGAAGCAGTAGAAGCAAATGAAAAATTTTGTATTGAAGCAAGTCGATTAACAATATATGCTTCAAAAGACGTTATAGAATGTGTAGCTAAGATACAAAAAGGAGAAAAGGTTGAATCAGAAGAATTGATACTATTGATAAGAAAAGATTTGGGATTATGTGATATGGAGAAAATACCATTAGGTTTAGTAGTTAGTAATTTGGTTATTGTCAATGGTAAAGTTGTTGATAAAAATTCAGTTCAAGAAGATTTGACAAATAAAAATATAAAAAATTAAAATATAAAAATCAAAGCCACTGTTAAATTTACAGTGGCTTTTTTAGTACAGAAATTAGGAGTGAGGAGGAATGGCATATGATGAAAAGATAAAGAAAAAGGTTCAAATTTTGTACGAAAAAGGTACCACTTTTAAGGAAATTTCTGAGCAGTACAAAATATCTGCTAAGACCGTTAGACAATGGGCTTCCAAGTATAAATGGGTACGTCAAAAAGGTTCAAAAAAATCAACTGAAACAAAACGAAAGGCATCAGGTGTTTGTATTGGTAAATTGCAAAATACTAATGCAGTGAAACACGGGTTATTTTCAAAATATCTGCCAGCGGAAACATTGGAGTTGGTAGGCAATATTGAGATGATGTCTCCATTAGATATTTTATGGGAAAACATTTGCCTTAAATATGCAGCAATTATCCGTTCACAAAAAATCATGTATGTTAAAGATGATAAAGATGTAACCAAACGAATAACAATGGACGGTGCGGAAGCTACTGCTTATCAATACATAGAAGCATATGATAAGCAAGCAACGTTTTTAATGGCTCAATCTAGAGCTATGGGGACGCTTATGAACCTAATTAAACAGTATGAAGAAATGTGCAATAGTGAATTGGCTACAGAAGAGCAAAAATTGCGTATTGAGAAATTAAAAACTGAAATTACCAAGGCTACTGATGAAGAGCCAGTTAAAGTAGAAATTATTGATAATATCTCAAATGAGGAGGTAAATACAAATGCAAACAAATTTGAGTGATTTGATAGCTCCTGTATTCTATAAGCTCCATCATCAGATAAAAAATCATGAGTACACGCATTATTGGCTTCGTGGAGGTCGTGGCAGTACAAAATCATCATTGATTAGTATAGAGATAATTTTAGGAATGATGAGAAATCCTGATTATAATGCAATTGTTTTTAGAAAAGTTGGCTATTATTTAAAGGATAGTGTTTATGAACAACTTATATGGGCAATAGATAAGTTAGGTGTAGATGATTTTTGGAAAATAAGTTTATCTCCTTTAGGACTAATCTATAAACCAACAGGTCAGCGTATTGTATTTCGTGGTTGCGATGACCCTAAAAAATCAAAATCTGTCAAATTGCGTAAAGGATATTTTGCTTACTGCTGGTATGAGGAACTAGATGAGTTTACTGGTATGAATGAAATAGATACACTTAATCAATCTATCCTTCGCGGTGGCGATAGATTTTGGGTATTTTATTCATTCAATCCGCCAAAGAGTAAGAATGCTTGGGTAAATTATGAAGCGACTAATCCACGAAAGGATAAAATAATCCATACATCGTGTTATCTTGATGTACCAAAAGATTGGTTAGGAGAGCAATTTATAATTGAAGCAGAAACTTGTAAAGAACAAAACTATAATAAATATCTGCATGAATTTATTGGTAAAGCTATTGGTACAGGTGGTAATGTTTTTGAGAATGTAGAAGAATTAGTTATCACTAAAGAAATGATAAATGGGTTCACTAATATAAGGCATGGCATTGATTTTGGTTTTGCTGTCGACCCTTTTGCGTATATTCAAGGTGCATATGATAGAAAGCATAATGATTTATATTTGTTTAATGAGATTTATCAAATAAAGCTTACTAATGAAATGGCAGCAGAAAAGTTAAAACCTATACTAAATAAATTCGACCATCACATGATAATGGGAGATAGTGCGGAGCCAAAAAGCATTGTAACACTTAGAAATTTAGGCATTAACATTTACGGTGCAAAAAAAGGTCCAGATAGTGTTAATTATGGTATGAAATGGCTACAAGGGCTAAATCATATTTATATAGATAGGAGAAAATGTCCAAATACTTATAGGGAATTTGTAAATTATGAATATGAGCGAAATAAAGACGATGAGTTTATATCTGCTTATCCTGATAAAAACAATCATACGATTGATGCCTGTAGATATGCTTTTATAAACGATATGCCGGTTAGAAATAAAAAAAGTTTTTGGTGAGGAGGTGATAAGTTGGAATTAAACGTGGCAAAAAAACTGATATCGGATTATGTAGCAGGACATAGCGATTTTATTATGAAATCCGATGTAGCGGAGCGGTATTATAAAGTTAAAAACGATATTCTGCTAGACAAGGAACATCATCATGAAGAGGTGAAAAATCCGCTTAGAAGTGCGGATAACCGTGTACCGTTCAGCTTTTACAATCTGCTGGTAAATCAGAAAGCAAGCTATCTGTTTACGTATCCGCCGATTTTCGATACAAAAAACAGCGAACTTAACGCTTTAATTGTAGATACACTAGGCGATGATTATGCTAAAAAGTGCAAGGATTTATGCGTAAATGCTTCAAATAGCGGCATAGCATGGCTTCACTACTGGCACGACGATAATAAAGGCTTTTGTTATGCAGTTGTTCCTTCAACACAGGTTATTCCTGTATGGTCCAAAAAGCTGGATAAAAAGCTTTTAGCAGTTTTAAGATACTACACGGATATTGATGATGAAGGTATCAGCTGGACAGTGTATGAATATTGGACGGATACACAATGCCAGGCGTTTCGGCGTCGTAACGGCGAAGAATATTCCATAAAAAATGATTTAATCGATTATCCAATGTTTTGCTATGATATCACGGCAACGGGTGAAGATGGCTTTTCCAATATTTATACGCATGATATGGGAAATGTTCCGTTTATTCCATTTGCTAACAATAATCTGAAAACAAGCGATTTGGATAATGTAAAAAAATTAATTGACAGCTATGACAAAACATACAGTGGCTTTGTAAATGACCTTGAAGATATTCAGCAGGTACTATTCGTTCTTACCAATTATGGCGGAATGCGTGAAGAAGGTGCAAAAGGTGTCATTGAGTTTCTGCGCAATTTGAAAAAATACAAGACAATAAGCCTCGATAGCGCAGGTACGGGCGACCAGAGTGGACTTTCCACTATAACCATAGAAATACCGGTAGAAGCAAGAAAAGAGCTTTTGGAAACAACGCGAAAGGCTATTTTTTCTATGGGGCAGGGTATAGATCCTCAGCAGCAGAGTTTTGATAGTACTAGCGGAGAAGCTATGAAGTTTCTATATTCACTTTTAGAGCTTAAAGCAGGGCTTATGGAAACGGAATTTCGCCTAGGCTTTGGTGAACTTGTTCGCGCTATCTGTCGCTATCACAATAAGGATGTTAAAAATATCATCCAGACATGGACAAGAAACGCTATAAGGAGTGAAAGTGAGCTTGTAGATATTTGCAGTAAATCCAAAGGCATCATATCCGATAAAACTATTATAAAAAATCACCCTCTTGTTGATGACCCGGAACAGGAAGAAAAACAGATAGCCAAAGAGCAGAAGGAACAACAGGATATTTATAATGATGACGGTTATAACGGCAAAGGTGGTGATGAATAATGTATAAATGGATGAAAGAGTATTACACGGCTTTCGGCAAGGATTTCCCGTTCAGTAAAGTAGCGGATTTGAATGAATATGAAATAATCCGCATTATCCAGTATTGTATCAAGACCAATACGGAATATACCGAAAGTACAGAGGAAGATATTACCGAAGCTGTAGTCGGCGAGGCAAAAGTTAATAAATCCAAAACAGGAAAGGAAGAATAAAACTATGTATACAAAACATGATTGGCAGGACGGAGAACTTATTACAAAAACTCTGATGAATAATATGGAAGCAGGCATTGAAGATGCCAATAATCGAGCTATGACACCGGGTCCGGCTGGAGCTGACGGTGCTAACGGTGCAGACGGTAAATCCGCTTTTGATATTTGGAAAGAACAGGAAGGCAATGCCGATAAAACGGAAACGGACTTCTTAAATTCGCTCAAGGGTGAAAAGGGAGATAAAGGCGACACTGGCGAACAAGGACCAAAAGGCGATAAGGGTGAAAAAGGTGATACCGGTGCTCAAGGTCCGCAGGGCGAAAAAGGCGATACAGGAGAGCAGGGCCCTGCCGGCAAGGATGGCGCAGCTGGTGCTAAAGGTGATACAGGTGCAAAAATTACATCTATCGAGATTAATGTTAACGGTACAGCAATTACCGGCACAGCACATTTAGATGATGAAAGTACGGCATCTATTACGGGCACATATACAGCCGGAGAATAAAGGAGATAAACAATGAATGTTGAAGAATATATTGCTTCGTTAAATCTTGACGGTGAAGCTAAGAAAAAAGCTACTGAAGGTTTAAAGAACTTTTTAAAAGATAATTATGTAGAAAAAGCAAAATTTGATGAAGCCGCTACAGCCAAATCCAATCTGGAAACGCAGATTAAAGAGCGCGACAAACAGCTTGAAACGTTGAAAAAGACAGCTGGCGATAAGGAAAAACTTGAAGCTACGATTAAACAGTTGCAGGAAGATAACAAATCCGCAAAAACAAAGTACGAAACGGATTTGAAAAATCTCCGTATTGACAGCGCAGTAAAGCTAAAATTAAGCGGCACAGCGCAAGATGTGGATATCGTAGCTGGTTTGATTGATAAAACTAAATTAATTGTGTCCGATGACGGCACAGTTGCAGGCTTGGATGAACAGATTAACCCTCTGAAGCAATCTAAGCCTTTTTTATTTAAAGATGGAAAACCAAAAGGCAGTGGATATGAACCAGCTGGCGGAAACGGCGAAAATAAAGTAAATCCGTTTAAAAAAGAAACATTCAACATGACGGAACAGGGAAGATTGTTTAAGGAAAACCCTGCACTGGCTAAATCTTTGGCACAGGAAGCAGGCGTTAGTATTGGAGGTTTTAATTAATGGCAGGAACAACACTTGCAGACATCATCGTACCGGAGCTTTTTAATCCGTACGTAATTAATCGCACAATGGAAAAATCCGCTTTATTTCAAAGCGGGATAATCACGACAAGCCCGGAATTTTCCAGACTTGCAAGCGAAGCGGCGCGCACACACAATATGCCGTTTTTTGAAGATTTAACGGGCGATGCGCAAAATATTGTGGAAGGTGAAGAAATTGAATTTCAAAAAATCACATCCAGCAAAGATGTATCCACGACAATTATGCGCCAGCAAAAATGGTCCGCAACGAATTTAGCGGCGGCACTTGCAGGAAGCGACCCAATGAAAGCTATTGCGGAACTCGTTTCTTCTTATTGGGCTAGAGAATATCAAAAGGAACTTATTAATCTGTTAAAAGGCGTATTTAGTGCAGACACTATGAAAGACCACGTACTTGATATCTCCGGAAAAGCCGGTAAAAATGCAAATATTTCCGCATCGGCATTCATTGACGCACTTCAGCTTTTGGGCGATGCACAGGACCAGCTTACTGGCGTGGTAATGCACTCTAAGACAAAATCCTACCTTAAACAGCAGAACCTTATTTCTACGGAACGCGACAGTAACTCTGTTGAATTTGAAACGTATCAGGACCGCAGAGTTATCGTAGATGACGGCTGTCCGTTTGAAGGTGATATTTATACGACGTACTTATTCGGACGCGGTGCTATTGCCTATGGCGAAGGTTCTCCTGTAGGATTTGTGCAGACGGAAACGGACCGCGACCCTAATCTTGGCGCGGGCGTCAATATGCTTTACAATCGCCGTTGCTTCATCATGCACCCGAGAGGTGTTGCATGGCAGAACGCAGTACGCGAACATGTGGAAAGCCCATCTCGCAAAGAATTGGCCAACCCGCAAAACTGGAAACGCGTCTATGAATCGAAACAAATACGCATAGTAGCATTTAAACATAAAGTTGTAGCAGCTTAAGGTTAAGGTAATCTTATGAATAATGAAGATTACTGGAAAAAGCGTGCTGAAGAACGAGAAGCGGAATGGATTAAAAAATCCAAAGATACGATTGAAAAAGAGCTTGCCGAGTATTACAGGCGGGCTCTTTCTCGTATTACTGATGATATTGCTGTTTTATACGGCAGATATGCCAAAGATAACAATCTTACTTATACCGAAGCCAGTAAACTGTTAACGGATAAAGAATTTAAGCAGTGGCGAATGTCTCTGGAAGAATATCTGGATGCCATAGATAAGAACGTTGACAATAAACTACTGCTGGAACTAAATAAGCTTGCCATGCGCAAACGTATTTCACGTCTTGATAAATTATATGGCGATACATTAAAAAACCTCTACAGGCTCGGCACGGACAGCGAAAATGGCATGACAAAGTTTTTATCCGGTGCATATAAGGACAATTATTATAAAAATCTGTTCGATATCGGCAAAACAATCGGTATAAAATCGTCTGTATCAGAAGTTGATGATAAAAAAATTCGCAAAGTGCTGAATAATTCATGGTCAGGAAAAAACTACAGTCAGCGTATTTGGAAAAATACGGATAAACTGGCAAAACTCATCAAAAATGAAATTACGGACGGCTTTCATCGCGGTGTATCTATTAATAAAATGGCAAAGCTCGTACAGCAAAGAATGAATGTCGGCAAATATGAAGCTACCCGCCTTGTACGCACTGAAATGAATTACGTACAAAATCAGGCGGCACTGGACAGTATAAAAGACGCTGACATGAAATACTATATATTTCTGGCCACACTCGACAAAAAAACATCAACATTATGCAGAGCACATGACCGCAAAGTTTATCCGGTGGACAGTGCAACGCCCGGCACTAATATGCCGCCGCTACATCCGCATTGCCGTTCAACGATTGCGGGCAACCTAACCGATTATGATACGGGACGCGGCAAACGCAGTGCACGTGATAAAAACGGAAAACGGATTATTATTCCTGCCGCTATGAATTATGACGATTATTACAAAATCTATATTGAAGAAAGTATGTCGTTTACTGACTGGAAAAAAGCAAATAAGAAGCCAAAAGCAAAGAAAAATGATATAATAAAAATAGATGATATTGAACAGAAAATAAATAATTATCGTTTGGATTATTTTAAATTAGTTGCCAAAAATAAACCGTTTTCGGAAAGAGAAATTGTTATAAAAAATACCGGCAAAGAAATAATAAATATGCTCGAAATTGAACGTATACAAGATTTATCTAAAAAATTTAATCAGGCAAAAGATAAATTCAGATATTATCGTGATATTTATTATAAAAATCAATCACGTGAAGCGTATGATAATTGGTATAAATTCAGTGAGGATTTTATTAGAATACGTGCCGAATATTATAATTTTTGTGCTTCTAATGTAAAAGACACTCTTAATAAATTCCGACTTATGGGTACAAAAAATCTTGATTTAAAAACTCATTTAAAAAACAGTAAGTCAAAAAATTTGAATACATTTTTAAAAGCTTATGATGTATATCCTAATGATTGGATAAAACGTTCTATTGATAAAGGAAATTTATCTTTAAAATCAGTAAAACGAGGTTATTATGATGATAAAAAGGGTATCATAGCTTTATCTGGCAATGGCAATGAACAAATTTTTGCAACAGCTATTCATGAATTAGGGCATAGGATGGAACGCGTAGTACCTTCAATTTTAAAGCAAGAAGATGAGTTTTATAAACGTCGTACAGAAAATGAAAAATTACAATGGATGGGAAAAGGTTATAGCAAAAATGAATTAACTCGAAAAGATAATTTCGTTCATTCTTATATGGGAAAAGATTATGGCGGACATGCTTATGAACTTGTATCAATGGGATTTGAAATGGCATATACAGATTCTGCGGAATTATTGACAGATATGGATATGGCAGAGTGGATATTTGGAATGTTGGTTTTATTGTGAGGTGAATAAATGACCACTATAATAGCAAAGGGTTCAATTAACGGAAAAAAGATGACTATCGTTTGCACTGGAACAAATGATAATCCAACTGTTACATTTAACGGAAAAAAAGATGAGCATTTGTTAAAATGGTTAAATATGGGAATACAAATGGCACCACCATTAGGCAATAATTTTTATTATGATAAACCATCTATTGCGGCTTATTATCATGTGTTAAATACTGTTTGTTTTGACCATTTAGATAGTATTGAAGTAGATGGAAAAATAGAGCCTATTCCATATGAAGATGGCTTAATATATTAAAATAAAGCACTTGCAGGAATGTAAGTGCTTTTCTTATGCCCAAAATTAAGAGGTGATTAAATGGATATCTGGCATATATTGGCAATAATTTTATTTACCATGCAGGTTGTCGTCAGCCTTTTTTGTCATGGGAAAACTATAAAGGTAAGCTTTTTTGCAAAAGTGTTTTGGGTGATTGTCTGGAATGTAATTTTATATAATGGCGGTTTTTGGAATTAGAAAGCTAGTAATGAGGTATAAATGGATAAAAGAAGGGATATTATGACACCTGCTGAAGCAGTGGCGGATATTATAGCCAAAGTAAAAACAATCCGTGGCGATACGGAAATCGACGAGGCTGTACTCGGTATTTATGTTGAAAAACTTGTAAATGACGTGCTTGACTACTGCCACAGACACGATTTTCCACGTGCTTTAACTTTCACCTGTATGGATTTGATAAATAAGCGTATCGGCGACGAGCAAACAGCAGCGGAAGGGGCGGCGCAGCTTAAAAGCATTGAAGCTGGTGATACCAAATTTGAATTTAATGTGGCGGCGGCGATTTCTTCCGGTGTTTTAAATGACCTGGATTTTGACAGTATCAAGCCGAAATTGAATTTATATCGAAAGATTGCGGGGTTTGGTTCATGCCGACACCATCACAATTAAACAGTCTGCTTAGTAAATATATGTATCATGATAATGTTACTGTTTGTCGTCAAATTAATGCTGTTGATGACGAAGGAGCAGATGATTATGCAGTGCAGGAAATCTATGTTAATATTCCCTGCAAGTTGTATCAAAGCGGTAAACCTTTTACAGCTAAAAATACAGACAGACAGGTAGATGTTATTACGGATTTAAAATTATTTCTTCCGCCGCAATACGATGTTCTGCCGAATGATATTTTGAAAATATCCCGCAACGAGCAGGAAATTTTATTGAACGTCGTAAAATCGTTTAAGTATAAATCACATCAGGAAGTAACGGTAAAACGGAAGGATGAGGCAAGATGAGCGTTGAAATTGAAGGCATTGATGATTTTATCGCTAAACTTGATAATGCCATAAAAAAGATACCTAAAAAGAGCAATGAATTTGTGAAAAAATCCGCTGAAAACCTTATCGAATACACTAAAGATTTAACGCCCGTTGATACCGGTAATTTAAAAAATAACTGGCAGCGTACCCGTCCTTATATGGGCAGTATTAAAGTCTACAATAATACGGAATATGCCGCACATATGGAATATGGACACCGCGTAAAAAACCGCAGGGGCGAATGGGTAAAAGATGAAAACGGTAAAATAAAATTTGTTAAAGGTGCTTATATGCTTCATCAGGGTGTTGAGGAACTGCGGGATAATTTCGAGGAGGACGCCAAAATAATTATGGATGATATATTTAAATGATTAAATTACTTGATATAAAAAAAGGACTTACAACGCTTTTAAAATCTAAATTCAATTATAAGGTTCATTTCGATAATGTGGAAAAATCGAGTGAGCCTTATTTTTATGTGGAAATGATGCCGCGGCATAAAACCGTTGATGAAATTTTAACGGATAAATCCATACAGATTGATATAATGCTGGTTCTAATTCCGGATGAGTACGGCCAAATAAAAAGGTCTGTTCTGTATGATACGGCTGATACCTTAGACGGTTTAATTAGACCTGTATTTCATATCAAAGACAGATATATCACCATTCTTGAAAGTCATACGCGATTTGTCGATGAGATACTACATTATGTTTTTTATCTTGATTTTGCGGATTGTTTAACCGATAAAGAAAGTTCTGCTATTATGTATGATTTAATGCAAACGCTAGAACTTAATTTGAAATAGGAGATGATTTTAATGGCTAACGAAAAAGAAGTATTCGGTATGCCGAAAGTACTTATAACTTTTAAAACAAAATCTACAACAGCAATTGCCCGTTCTGCCCGCGGTATCGTTGTAATGATTTTGAAAAACGAAACAACGGACGTTATGAAGCTCTATAAAATTTCCGATATCACAGATATTCCAAGCACGGGACTGACAGATAAAAATATTGATTTAATTAAAAAGTGTCTGCTCGGTACGCCACTGCGCATTTTGGTCTATACAATTCCAAATGATACAGTAGCAGAGTCAACAGTAAATCAGTCTTACGTACTTAAACAGATTAGCAATATTAAATGGAATTATATTTGCGCACCGACAGCTTCCGGCAGTGAACAGGAAGATTTGGCCAGCTGGATTAAAACACAGCGCAACAATAATAAGAAAACATTTAAAGCTGTAGTTGCCAACACGGAAGCTGATGATAAAGGTGTTATTAATTTCTGTACTGGAAATATCAAAGTACCTAATCCCGATTATGTAGAAGGTGCTGCTGAAACGCCGGCAGCGATTATCGGCGAGGCATTAATCGGAGACAGCACTGTTGCAAGTAATGATACAGTTAAGCCATATACTATTTACACAGCAACAGAATATACGGCACGTATTGCCGGTATTTTAGCAGGGCTCAGTCTTGACAGAAGTGCAACGTATTATCAGCTTACGGAAGTTGAGAGCGTAGAAACGTATGAGGATATCGACAGTCTAATTGATAAAGGTCAGCTTCTTCTTGTTGATGAAGGCGAAGGTGACGGCGTTAAAATTGCCCGTGCTTGCAACAGCCTCACGACATTTACAACTGATGTAGGTCAGGATTTCCGTTTCATCAAAATAGTAGAAGCTATAGATATGATAACAGACGATATTCGCGATACATTTAAATCAGATTATGTCGGCAAAGTGATAAATGATTATAATCATAAAATGCTGTTTATTTCGGCTATAATGGTTTATTTTAGTGGCTTAAAAGGAAATGTACTGGATAATAGTCCTACGGCGCAAAATACTGTTGATATAGATGAGGAACAGCAGAAAAATTATGCAATATTGAAAGGTGAAGATGTCGCTGAAATGACAGTACAGCAAATCCGCGAATATAATACGGGAACTAATGTTTATTTAACAGGCCGTATTACGCCGGTTAACGCTATGGAAGATTTGACGATTGATTTCACTATGTAAAGGAGTGTTATAAATGGGAAGAGAAGCAGAAGCTGTAAAATACAGAGGACGTCGCCGCTGGAACGGTAGCTGGGGAAAAGTATGGTGGGACAATGAGCTTTTGTTTGAAATTCAGAAGTTTGAAGCAAAGGTAACCGCCGATCGTGAAGATGTATATATTTCCATTAGTAAAGATAGTAAAATTGTATCTTTAACCGGTGAACTTTCCTTTACGATTAAATCCGTTGTGAACAGAAATATTAATAAGTATCTTGAAGCATGGAAGCAGGGACTTGACCCGCGCGGCACCTTTATTGGTTTGATTGATGACCCAGATGCCGTGGATGGACAGAAAGAACGCTGTTCTATTGATAATGTCTGGTTTAATGACCTTATTTTGATGAGTTTTGAAAAAGGTAAAGTAGTGGAAAAAGAATTTACGGCAGGATTTACACCGGAAGACGCTTCTTTCATCGAAACTATCGGTGCGTAATTATTTTAGATTAAGGAGATTAATAAATGGCTATTAGTGTAAAAGAACTTATTGAACAGAAAGAAAAAATTGAAGGCAATAAAAAAATTTTGTATGATATCGAAACATCTATAGGCACAATTACCGTAAAACAGCCGGACGCAAGTTTCGTCGCTGATATTTTAAAATTGGATAACGTAAATGAACTTATGATTTTAGATAATGTTGTTGAGCCCAATTTAAAAGATAAAGATTTACAAAAAGCGTATAACTGTATAGAGCCGACGGATATTATCGGTAAGTTGTTTAAAGCCGGTGAAATAGGTAATATTGCAACAGCTATTATGAAATGTGCTGGATATGAAAGTCTTGAAGCCAAGGTGCATGAAGAAATAAAAAACTGATAGATGAGAACTGGGAAGCGGCAACAGCCGCTTTTTTGCTTCTCAAAGGTCATACATTAGAATATTTTTTTAACATGAGTTATTTGGATAAACTTTTTGCTTATACGGCAATGCGCAAACAGCAGGAAATTGAAGCTCAGAAAATAGAATTTGAAGCACAGCTTGCCGGTGTCAAGCTAGTTAGGAGGTAGTTAAATGGCTGATGATGCAAGACTTACAGCACGGCTGGAAGCAAAAGACAACATGACAGCGACTATAGTTAAGTCGAAAAAAGCACTGAAAGATTTACAAAGTCAGGCACAGGCTACCTCTAAAACTACAGATAGTATTGTTAAATCTTCGGCAAGAGCCGGTGAAGGTTTAAAAGAATTAGCACAAAACGCCGACAAAGCTAAAACGGCACTTGGAGGAATAAAAAACAGCTCTGTATCCGTATCTGTCCGGGATATGGTAACATCACCCTTAAGTTCCATAAAATCAGGACTTAGCAGTATCGCAGGCAAGTCTTATTCTGTAGGCATTCACGCTAAAGACAGTGCTACAGACACCATTTTAAAGGTTAAATCGGAATTATCCGGTATTATGGGCAAAACATATACGGCTATACTGAATGTAAAAGCTAATACCAACCCGATGAATTCTATGGGTAATACTTTAAATGAGTTCACAAACGGAATGCTTATGCCGACAAGTATACAAATGGCAGGTGCCGCCGGTATCGGTTATGGTGTGTACGATACCATAAAAACAAGTATGGATTTTGATGCTCAGTTATCTGCTATTAAATCACTTACGCCAAAAGAAGGTTTAGACGGTATGAGCCGCGATGATGTTATGGCACAGGTAAGAGCACGTGCAAAAGAACTCGGGCAGGCTACGGCATTTGGCAATAAGGAAGTAGCACAGGGAATGACTGAGCTTATAAAAGCCGGTATTTCTTTAAAAGATGTATTGGGCGATGCTAGTGAGGCGGCTTTAAACTTGGCCACGGCCGGTGATTTGGCACTGCCGGAAGCGGCGGAGATAATGAGTACAGCAATGAATACATTCGGCGTTAAGGACGCAACTCATGCCGCAAATATTTTAGCCGGTGCGGCGAATGCTTCCGCAACGAGCGTTCATGAAATGAAGTATTCCCTTTCCGCTGTCGGTATCGTAGCCAAAAAAGCCGGTATGGATTTTGATGAGGTAAATACAGCTCTTGCGCTTATGGCTTCCCGTGGGCTTAAAGGCTCAGATGCCGGTACAAGTTTAAAATCCATGTTACAGCAGATTGAACCTGCAACAAAACCGGCAGTAGCAGCATTTGAAAAGCTGGGTTTATTAAAAGATGGCAAAAATCAGTTTTATAATGAAAAAGGTCAACTTCGTTCTTTAGGTGAAATAGCAGATATTCTGCACGAAAGTACGCAGGGACTTACAGAGCAGGAATTAAATTCACTTTATAAAGATGCTTTTGGTTCTGACGGTATTCGTGCCGCTCAGGTACTTGGTGAATTTACAAGTCAATCCGTTAAAGATATGTACGATGAAATGACGAAAGTTACAGTCCAAGAACAGGCTGAAACTATGTTGGATAACTTAAAAGGTGATATTGAACAGCTCGGCGGCGCGTGGGAGAATTTTCAAGATACACTTATGGAAGGCTCAGCAACAGGCGGGCTAAGAAGTCTTGTTAAGGAAATCACTGAACTTGTTTTAGATGCTAACAAATTATTTGAAAACGGTTTTACATTCTGGGGAACATTCGACCTTGTAACAAAACCATTCAGAGACGCATTTTCAAAGATGATACAGATGGACGGCATGGGTTCAGTTGCCGCCGGTGCAGGTTTGTTTATCGGACTTATTGCCGGAGCAAAGAAATTTTATAATATCGTTGCTAAATCCGTACAAAGTGTTAAAAATCTGATTGATATTGCCAAAGGTATTCCTAAAGATTTGCCGGGTTCAGTACCTAATAATCTGCCGACGAATCTCCCTGGACAGACTGTAAAAGATGTTATTCTAAATGCCCAAAATGTTTACGTAAACGGTAAAAATCAACCGGGTGAAACGCCGCCGATAGTACCAAATGAGCCCAGTGCGCCACCTACGGATAAACCGAAAACCCCGCCTGCAAAACCTACTATCTGGAGTAATACAAAAGATGCAATAAAAACAGGCTGGAATTATGGCGGTGGTATAAATAAAGCCAATATTGCCCTTACCGTTCCTTTTGCCGCGTATGATATATACAGTGCCGACGAGGGAGAAAAAGGCGCTGCCGTTGCACGAGCCGGCGGAGGTCTTGCAGGCGGCTGGGCAGGTGCAAAACTTGGCGGAGCAACAGGTGCTGCAATCGGTTCCGTTCTCCCTGGTATCGGTACGGGAGCCGGTGCAATTATCGGCGGTGCTATCGGTGGTATTGGCGGCAGTATTTTAGGCAGTCAATTTGCCGACAGTATTTCAAGACTTTTCGATTTTTCTGCGGATAACAATATTATAAAGCGCATCAATGACAGTTCATGGGGACAAGCTCAAAACATGTCAGCTGCAACAAATATGAATATATCGCAAATGCAGTATGACGGAGTAAGTACTTCATTTAATAATATTGCAGAACAAAGCGGACAGGCTCAACTGCAATTCGCTCAGGCGCAAATGAACAGCCAGCAACAAATGTATTCAGGTTTTCGAGATTTTGTTTCCGGTATTTGGGGTGAAATCACTGACAATGTTAACATTGCCGGACAAATGCAACTTGAAAGTAATCAAATACAGGTTGAAGGGCAAAAACAGGCGTTTTCAGGGCTTAAAGACTTTGCAACGGAAATCTGGAACGGTATTACCGATACAACTAATACGGCAGGGCAGATGCAGGTACAAAATGCACAAATACAGACACAGGCAAATATAGAAATGTGGAACAGCATTTGGCAGTCTGCCGCAAATGCATGGGAAAATATTCAAAGTAAGTGGAGCGAAGCCGTAAGCTGGTTCACCGGCAATATATATAATCCGTTGGAAAATTTGGCGCAAAGTGCAGGTGCAGGAATTGCCGCCGGTATAAACAGTGCAATTGCCACTATACAAAGTGCATGGGCAGGCGTGGTAAATTGGTTTGAATCAAATGTTTTCGGACCAATTAGGCAGAAATACATTGAACTTAAAAATTCCGCTCCGTCTCCTGTTCAGAGTGTGCTCAGTTTCGTTGACGGCGGTATAGGAAAAAACGCTACGGGTACAATGAACTGGACGGGCGGTCTTACCGAGATAAATGAACAGGGCGGCGAAATTGTTGACCTCCCGACCGGTAGCCGCATATATCCGGCACAGACAACGGAACGTATTATTCAGCGTGAACTTGCCGAAAATACATCTAATGCGGGCGGCGGCAATGTAACAATTACCGGCAATACTTTTATTGTACGCAATGAACAGGATATTGATGAAATCGCCTACCGTCTTGTGTCTATCATGCGGCAGGTAAATGCAAACTTTGGAGGTGCATATTAATGAGCCTTGACAGTTTTATGAATAAAGCCTACAGCGTAGTAAATTTATTATCTTTGGCATTAGGGAATGAAACTGCTGCCAAACGGCAAATAATATTAAGTTCAGACAATGAAAAATTCACTATTCCTGTTACTCCCCGCAGTTACGAAATAAAAACAGCACAAAATAATGAAACAATAGATATCCTTGATTTCGGTGAAGCTATGCTATTTGGCAATGCAAAACTTAAACGGCTTAGTTTTTCCGGCTTTTTCCCGCATCCGAAACATGATTATCCGTTTATCGTGGGAGATGTTAAAAATCCGATTGAATGCGTGGAACTACTCACAAAGTGGAAAGAAGCTAAAAAGCCGATAAGGGTAATAATAACCGACAGCCCCGTAAATTTGATGATGGGGCTTCGGGAATTCACCTACCGTGAACAGGACGGCACAAGGGATATTTATTACAAATTATCTTTTATTGAATATAAAGAGCTTAATACACCAAGTGCTAATAATGAAAAACAAATAGACGAAACCACAGGCTTGAAAAAACGAACTGATGAGCCTGAAAATCCAGAAAGTTGGGTAGATAAAGCTGATGATATTTTAGATGCTTCAAAAAAAGTCTATGGTGATTACAGTCATTGGCGAAATATTGTGCAGTCTAATGACTTAAAAAATTTAGCTATAAACAATGTAACAAAATTAAATTTGAGGAAGAATCTAAAATGAAAATATTTTATAAAGGTAAGGATATTTCTACATTAGTGAAAAAAGTTACATGGAGCGGTTCACGACTTCAGGTGGCAAGAAAATTAGTATTTGATTATGTACAAGATGACAGAGACCCTAATATTCCAGTGTTAACAATAAATAATGGAGAAACTATTTTTGGATATGACGAAGAAAACAATATTGTCTTTCGAGGTAATGTTTTTGATGTAGAGAAAAATAGACAAAATTCCAATGTACGAATTACTACTTTTGATAATTTGTTTATTTTAAGTAAATCTAAAACAACTAAAAAATTTGTGAATATAACAGCTGAAGATATTACAACAGTAATATGTAAGGAACTGGGTATAAAAGTTGGTAATTTAGTAAAAACAGGTATTCCTGTAAGTTTTATTGCGGACCGTAAAACAGGATATCAAATAATTATGATGGCTTATACGGAGGCAAGTAAAAAAACAGGTGAAAAATATCACCCTGTTATGAATAATGATCAGTTGGATGTTATATTAAAAGGCACATTAATTGAAGGTTATATTGCTGATAGTAGTAGTAATATGACTCAAAGTACTTATAAAGAAAGTATCGAGAATATGGTAAATCAAGTGATGATTACGGACCAACAAGGAAATATGATAGGATATAAACGTAATGATGAATGGATCAATAAGTATTCTATGATACAAGATGTTTATAAAACTGACCCAAATAAAGATACTAATAAAGAAGTTGAAGCAATGCTTAGAGGACTTACTCGTAGTGGAAGTTTAACATTAATTGGAGATTATCGGGTAAAGTCTTCATACTCCATAGAAATAAGAGATAGTTTAAACGCTGGTAAATTTTGGGTAAAAAGTGATGTGCATACTTTCCAGAATGGAAATCATATTATGAAAATCGAGCTTGAATTTGAAAATATGATGAATGAAGAACAAGCTCCGCAAGAAAAAACTAAAAAGTAGGTGATTTAATGGCACAAATTCCTAGTGCAGAGTCAAGTGTTGAAAAAATAGTTGATATAATGCATAGCGTTGCACAATCTTATGTTCCACGCAGTGCTTTTATAGGTATTGTAAAAAAACCTCCACCTAATTTTGTTATTAAAGCAAATAATATTGAGTTAACACCTGAAAATGCGTATATTTCAAAACGGCTTCTTGTAGGCTATGAACGAACGGCACGAGGACATTTAGTTTCCGCAACACAGAATAAATCAGGCGGTAGCGGCGACAATTCATATGAAAGCCATAATCACAGCATAGATAATGACTACACTGAAAATTTCATCTATACCGATACGTTGAAAGTCGGCGACTGGGTTAGTATCCTGCCGTGCGAAGGGGCGGAAGGACAGCTTTATATCATAAACGAAGAGGTGGTAAAACTTGAGTGAAGAATTTCCATTTACCGGCACAAATACAGTTACTGTAGAAGAAGATTTACCACTATACAAAGAATACGCATGGAATTTCGACACGGACAAGTTCATCTATGATAATGCCGGTAATCACGTGTTAGTTGAAGGAAATGAAGCTATAAAAGTCTGGATTTATAAGGCGTTAAAGACCGAACGTTTCAGATACACGGCGTATAGCTGGCAGTACGGTATCGAGCTTAAAAAGTTTATCGGCAAAGTCATGACGGTCGGCGAGCGGATTTCCGAATTTAAACGAGCCATAATTGAATGTTTAATGGTAAATCCGTATATAAAGTCTATTAATTCTATTAATATAACGCGCGACAAGACAAATATTGATTGTGAAATTGATTTAACTACGGTTTACGGGGAGCTGGTGATTAATGTATAAGGCAAGAGAACAAAAAGACATATTGCAGGAAATGATTAATAGTTCCAAAGCAAAAACAGGATTGTTCGAAGGAACGTTCCAGTATGACGCACTTGCCAGCAACTCGATCGAATTTGCCAAAGTCGAGGTTGAACTTGAGGAACTAAACAAAGTTGCTTTTGCAGATACTTCATACGGCGAATATCTGACCATGATAGCTAAACAATACGGTGTTATCCGAAAGGAAGCCACCAAAGCTATAGGTGTTTTGACTGTAAAGGGCACCGGCATGATTTACGCAGGTGCTACTTTTGCAACGGAAAGCGGCATCCAGTTTGTAGCTATCGAAAACACGGAAATAAAAGAAAACGGGCAAATAAATATTGAAGCTGTAACTGCCGGAGTTATCGGCAATGTAGATGCTGAAACTATAAATGTTATTTCCATGTCTATTCCCGGTATAAACAGTGTGATAAATTCCGAACCGACAATGGGCGGTTATGACGAAGAAACGGATACTGAATTACTCGACAGGTATTTGTTTAAAGTCAGAAATCCAGCGACAAGCGGCAATAAAAATAATTATGAACTTTGGGCACGCGAGATTGAAGGCGTAGGTGGTGCAAGATGTATTCCTCTTTGGAATGGCAACGGTACAGTCAAGGTGGTTATAATTGACGCAAATCTGAACGTTGCTGATGAAACACTGCTAAATAAAGTCCGTGCCTACCTTGAAGAAGAAAAACCGATCGGCGCAGATTTAACCGTAGTATCAGCAACTGCCGTGAATGTAAAAATAGCAGCCAATATTTACGGCAGCGTAAATAAGGATGAATTCAAAGAAAAGGTTGATACGTATTTTAAAGAAATAGGCTTTAATCGTGGTTACGTATCCATTGCTCATATCGGCAAAACACTTTTAGAGTGCAGTGGCGTTATTGACTATGACAGTCTGACTTTAAACGGTGAGGCAAAAAACATACCTCTCACTGAAGAACAGTTACCAATTTTAGAAAATGAGGTGGATTTTAATGTTATTTCTACTTAGACGAACACCTGTAAAAACATTGAAGCATCTGCCGAAATTTCTGCCGATTGATGATGACTTTAAAAACACAGAGTTAATCAGCGATGATGAGCATGAAAAGTTGAGACTTGCTGTATTGGATGTAAAAAATCAGCTTTTTGTTGAAACGGCAACATGGGGCCTTTCTGACTGGGAAAGAGTTCTTGGGATATCCGTAAAAGAAAATGCCGGCATAGAAGACAGACGTATACAGATACTCTTGAAACTGCAAGGTGCAAATACCGTATCTGAAACGTTCATGAACAATTTAATAAATATATTTTGTGAAAATAAATCCGGCTATATAATTCAGTATAATCCTGAATACTGGTTTGAATTATGTGTCAGCGGTGATGATGAAATAAAATGGAAGGAGTTATTAGACGCCGTAAATACATATAAACCAGCGCATTTGGGTTTTGCTATAGTAATCAGGATTATAAGTCAGATTTTAACAAGCCATAGAGCAAGTATTATCCAGTACATTAATGCCCACCATAATTTCTGGAATTTGGGCACGGCGGAAAATATGTACTGGGACGGCGTATGGTGCTGGGACGGCAGTATTGATTGGTCCGGTATAAAACCGGATGCAAAATATAAAGAAAGGCAGTCCCATGTTATAGATATTTTAACTAAAGTTAATTCTGCATATGCTTTTAAGATAGGACAAAGTGCAGATATAACGTACAAAATAACATCTAAGCACAGCCTTTTAACAAGCCATAAAGCAGGCAGTATTTATTATGTAGATATAGACTTAAAACAAAACATTGAACACAGGGCATTAAATACAGGTAAAATTAATGCTATGCAGAGCCGAACCACAGGGAACGCAAAAAACCTATGGGACGGCTCTTTTTGTTGGGACGGCAGCCACGCATGGGAGGGTGATTATACCCTGCAAAATGCACAAATGGAAAACCTATGCACCTGTTACAGCACGGATAAAAACGGAAACATGAAGAAAGGGAGTTTTGAAAAACTATGAGTAATACACAGAACATTAATCCGAAACAAACATTGGCAATAAACGGTGAACCGGCACCGCTGGCAGATTTTAATACAGATACCTTCTTGCAGTCCAATAAGAAAACTACGACTGATTACAGAGCGGCATTTGCACAAGCTATAGGAACAACAGGGAGAATAAGTAAAATTGTAAAAATGGCTTTTGGTATAGCAGGGGAAACAGACGAGCAAGGAAATCCTGCACCACCAACAGACAATGGTTCACTTAATAATGTTGTTTTAACTAAAGATATTACTTCTGTAACTTATCCGGTTGAAACTTCTGTTTGTTTTGAAGCAGAAATTGAAGCTGGTGAGTATACTGGTGCAATAAATGAAGTAGCTTTGATAGATGAAGAAGAACAAACTGCTGCTAAAATGCGACTCTTAACAAGTAAAGGTGTAGATGCAGAAAGTGGAGCAGTATTTAAATGGACTGTAGAGTTTTGAGGTGGTTAGATGAATAGTGAAGAATTAAAAAAAAATTTTAGCTTATTAATGCCAAGTGAGATAAATGGGTTTAAAAGACCAGATGAATCAATACCTAGTAGTAATGATTTCTTTTTGGAAGTTCCACAACTAATACAAAAAGACCCAGTACTTTATTCTACAATGAATTTGATTTTTAGTGTAATTTTATCTAATGATAAATTATTAAAGCAATGGCTTGATACATTGCAAAATGTAGTAAATGCTCAAGATTGGCGAGTGGTTACAGATAGTTTAAAAGGTTATATGACCCCAGAACTAAAGAAAAAATTAGATGGAATTGCTGCTGGAGCTAATAATTATATACACCCAAGCACGCACCCTGCAAGTATGATTACTCAGGACACGACCCACCGTTTTGTAACAGATACAGAAAAAACTACATGGAACGGCAAAGCAAGTACAGCAGTTGTATCAACAACGGCAAATGGACTAATGCCCAAAAGAGATGGTAGTGCAGCATCTATTTTTACAGGAGACGGCGTCTGGAAAAGCCTTGCATGGAATTTAATCACAGGAAAACCATCAACTTTTGCGCCGTCTGCTCATAACCATGATGGCAGTTATTTAAAATTAAGTGGAGGCTCATTAACAGGCGCTCTAAATTTGGCAAACGGTAAATGGAACAAAATCGGTGATGATGTTTATATTGGCGATAGTAATCAAGCTGGCTGTTTATGTATTAAAGGGGTGAATGCTGATAGTGGCATAGCTTTTGTTAATAAGGATAATACAGTACAAATTGCTAAATTAACTTATGCAGGTGTAGAAATTATTAGTAGTGTTAATATTAAAGTTCCGAAGATAGTTTTTTCAAACGGTTCGGAATTATGGATAGAGTAGGGTGATATTATGGCGGAATTAGCAAAAAAATTACACTTAAAAAAAGGTGCAACCGAACATACAGCTAAAGCATATTCCACAACAGCAGAAATAGGCGGAGATTATATAAACGCAAAAATAGATGGCGTTACAGCTTATATAGCTATTGGGGAAACTACAGACAATAGGGCTACAATGGGCAGAGTTAAAAAAAATGGTGCTACTAAAGCGATTTTGAACAGTGCTAAGCCTGTATATACAGAACAAAGCTATACCACAGCTGGTACATTTACGTTTACAGTACCTAAAAACGTAACCCGTATAAGATACGCAATAGCAGGAGCGGGAAGCGGAGCAATGGGTCGTGGTCAATATAACGCAAATGTATCGGCTGGCGGTGGCAGTTCAATAGATAGTATTTCTGTAGGCGGGGGAGGTAGTGGGAATTTGAACTATGGTAATGCTATAGGCTATGGTGGAATTGGTGGAACTCAACAAGCAGGAGGCAGTCCCAATGGGAAAAAGGGTTCTGTAGCAATGCAGGAAATCGGCTATACAATGGGCACGGAAATTGCTGGTGGTGTTGGCTGGGCTTTAAATTTTAATACAGAGTCGGGAACTTATGGAAAAGGCGGTAACGGTAGAACGTGGAGTTGGGGGACTTCATCTTATAGAGGAAGATTAATTGGCGGAGCTAGTGGAGGTTATAAAACTGGATATTTAGATGTAACACCCAATCAAACATTAAGTATTAACGTCGGTGGTGGCAGTAGTGGATATTGGCGTGGCGATGGAGGAAATGCTAATGTCGATTGGGGTGCAAATGGCTTTGTATTAATAGCATGGGGAGGTTATATTTAGTGAATAAACACAGATATGCACAGTTATTATATGGAAAAGTAATTTATATCTATGAAACAGAATTAAAGAAAGAAGATTTATACACTGTATTTAGCCCAGATATCTATTGGATAGATATTACAGGACAAAAATGTGAAGTAGGCTATATAACAGAGTTTAAAGAAGGTTTAGGCGTAGTCTTTACACCACCAAAAGAAGAAACGCAACAGATTATAGCACATGAAAATATAAGTCCAATGTTACTATCTTTAGCTAATGCAGTAGCAGAACAAGAGCAAAGATTAGTGAAATTAGAAAGCAAGGAGCAAATAAAATGATTATAAAAGAATACATGATACCTGTTTATGGATTATTAGTTGCTGGAGGTTCTTGGAACTTAGAACCTATTGAAGGTGACAGTAAAAAAGTAGTTCCTGAAGAATATCGTACATTAGTAGCTGAATATTTAGCAGAAAAGCAAGCTGTAATTTAATAAATGTATTACAATATATATTAAATGTGCTATAATATATGTAAAGGAGTTGATATTATGGCACAAACATCTTTAAGTGTTCGCATAGGAACAGAAGATAAAAAGCTTTTTGAACACTTTTGTGAACAAACTGGATTAAATGTATCTGTAGCGATAAATATGTTTATCAAAGCAGTAATTAGAGAGCAAAAAATACCATTTGAGGTAAAAGCAACAAAGAATGAAATGTCATGTTTTAGTCCTAAATTATTAAAAGCGATGGCTGAAGCTAAAGAAATTTCAGGTAATCCTAATGTAAAAAGTTATACTACTATGGAAGAATTAAAAAAAGCTTTAGAAGAATAATGTATAAAGTAAAAATAACAAATACTTTCAAAAGAAGTTATAAATTAATGAAAAAACGTGGATTAGATATTTCATTATTAGATAAAGTTATAGATGACATCAGACAAGGAAAAGAACTTGATATTAAATATCGTAATCACGAATTAAAAGGGAAATTTAAAGGTTTCTATGAATGCCATATCCAACCAGATTGGTTATTAATATATTTAATTGAAAATGATATATTAACTTTAACATTAGTCGATACAGGAAGCCATGCTGATATTTTTAAAATGTAAAAGCCATTAGAATAAACTCTAATGGCTTTTTGTGTAAGAAGGTGAGTAGATGGCAGATGAAAGTATACGCACCCTGTTTAATGAGGTGGGTGACCTTAAAGTGCAACTAACAAGAGTAGAAACTTTACTGGTAGAAACAGTAATAGCCAACCAAAAAAATAATACGGAAAGGCTCGATAGACATAGCAAAAAAATCGACCTTGCGTTCGAGCGTATAAAAGAGCTAGAGAACGATAAAAAACAAATCGTTTCTATTAAAAATTTGGTTATTGGTTTTATTGGATTAGTAGCAACCAGTACTAGTATAGTTATAGGTATTATGCAAATAGTGAGGTAATTATGCAATATGAAAAATTAGATATAGTAAATTTAGTAGTCGTTATCGGGCTTGTAATAGCTCTTATAACGGC
>ERZ773165.354-NODE-354-length-38089-cov-85.560472_pt1 | contig 38089 bp, 33 predicted proteins | sample MGYA00581003_ERZ773165 | MGnify/ENA primary metagenome ERZ773165 (study PRJEB29015, sample SAMEA2737817) | human gut metagenome | biome: human gut; feature: human-associated habitat; material: faeces | place: China | collected 2012 ... | reverse complement strand
CTGGTTCTCCATTCTGGGAGCAGCACCCTTTGCCATCGCCATGCCTTTTGTGAACATCACATGGACCATCATCTGCACCTTCATGTCAGGACTGATCATCGCATCGGCATTCTCTTCCATCGTGGTATATGCCACCGACCTAATGCCGGATAAAGTGGGATTAATAGCAGGCATTTTCTTCGGACTGATGTTCGGACTGGGAGGACTTGGTTCAGCGTTCTTCGGCTGGTTAGCCGACAAGACCAATATTGAGTTTATCTTCCAGGTGAGTGCCTTCCTGCCATTGCTCGGCATCATAGCAGGATTCTTGCCGAATACCCAGAAGAGAAGCGTTAAAGAAACTGATGAAAATGCAAAGTAAATGAAAGACTTTGATTTTAAATAATTGTATAAGAGAGTATTAAAAATGGAACAAAAAGAAAAGAAACAGAAATCTCAAGCTGCAGAGAATCAGGTATCCTGCCCACCGCAGCAGCCAGCTAGTCCACATCCTTTCATTTCTGTCATACCACTGGCAGTACTTATAGTCCTTATTGTACTGGTTGTCAAACTCTTCCCTGACGATGCCCTGGCCGGTGCCTCCCAGGTGGCCCTTATGATAGCCACTGCCGTATGTGTGGCACTCGGCATGGGCATCTATAGGATGAAATGGAATATCTTTGAAGAGATGATTAAAAAGACGGTGGGCGATGCCGGAGTATCTATCCTGATCCTGCTGCTCATAGGAATGATGTCAGCAACCTGGATGATCAGTGGCGTAGTACCTACATTGATATATTATGGCGTACAGATTATGTCACCTATCTTTTTCCTTCCCTGCGCATGCATCATCTCCAGCATTATTTCTGTGATGACGGGAACCTCATGGACCACCATTGCCACCATCGGTATTGCCCTAATGGGAATCGGTGATGCCCTGGGAATACCAGCCCCATATACCGCTGGAGCCATCATTTCGGGAGCCTATTTTGGTGATAAGCTCTCACCTATGAGCGATACCACGGTCCTGGCTTCAAGCATAGCTGGTGCCGATCTTTTCTCGCATATTCGCTACATGCTCTATACCACCATACCAAGCATCTTGCTCTCGCTGGTACTCTATCTCATCATCGGACTCTGCTATGATTCCAAGCCTGTGGATATTAGCCAGTATCTTACTGGTCTGAGTCATGGTTTCAATATCTCCCTACTTACGATGCTCGTTCCAGCTTTTACAGGATGGCTCATCTACCGCAAGACCCCCTCTCTCATCACACTTCTTCTTTCTGCCCTTTCAGCATGCATCTGTGCCCTCATTCTCCAGCCGGAAGTACTTGTAGGGATAGCAGGTGAAGACAGCATCTCTGCCAAAAGCCTCTTTGAAGGAATCATGACCACCTGCTATACCCATACCCAGGTAGATTGCGGTATGGCGAACATCAATGATCTTGTTGCCACCCGAGGCATGGCTGGCATGCTCAATACCATCTGGCTCATCCTCTGTGCCATGTGTTTCGGGTCATGTATGGTAGCCAGCGGCATGCTTCACGCTATCACCCACATGCTTCTGAAAAGCATACACAGCACAATATCACTTGTATGCAGTACTGTGGCATCGGGTGTGTTGCTCAATCTCGTTATGGGCGACCAGTTCCTGAGTATCATCATGAATGCATCTATCTACAAGGATGAGTATGCAGAACGAGGTTACCGACCTGAACTCTTAAGCCGAAGTACAGAGGATAGTGCTACCGTGACGAGCGTACTGGTTCCATGGACTGCCTGCGGTATGACGCAAAGTACTGTTCTTGGAATCCCAACTCTGATCTATCTCCCCTTCTGTTTCTTCAATATCATCAGTCCTTTGATGAGTTGTCTGGTTGCCATTCTAGGTTTCGTACCCAAACCACAAACCAAGGAAAGCAAAGCATCTGTAGCGGAAGAGTCTGATATCCATTAAATATATAGGAGATTCATAGATATAGGAGACTCATAAAAATGAAAAAAGATTCAAAAGGAAACCAAACAAAAGAAGCAAGACCACCTTCATACCAAGTCCGTATCCTCTCCGTACCAAGACTTAGCCTTTGCTGAGTGGGGAAGTCTCCACTACCACTATTTTATGATACAAATCTGCAGAAGGGGCGTTTTTCTTTGTTCTAAATGTCCATGACTCCTTTCCATTCCATCCCTCAATATTTGTTGTTGGGTCTATACATATCCTCCTGAGTGAAGCCCCAGTTTTGTCCAAAAAGCAAGGCAATCACAATTCTAACGGCAGCCATTTGACTTATATTAAACAGAAAAGAGGCTCACCAGGAACTCCTGACAAACCTCTTTCTCCATGATTTTTGTGATTCCGTTGGGGTCATATCGGTTTTCTTTACAACCCTGATAGTCAAGCACTTACTAAGCACTACAAAGATAATGATAACACCAGTATAACACCGAAATTGTTTTTACACTTTAACGTATTTAACTTTCTATTACATTTGCAAGTTTCAAAAACTTGTTCTATCTTTGCAGCGTCAATGGCAAACCTCTCTACATCTTGTCAAGACAATAACATCGTGGAATTGAAACTAAAATTCAATAGGTTCAATATATAGGGGGATTGATTAAATCTGAGTAGAGAGAGGTTTTTCTTTCCCCCGCTTTTTTATTTCAGATGAACAAGAATCTAAGATTAAGACTGGCTTTAGAAATGTTCGGCAACAAAGAGTTGCTGAAAGCTATTGCCATGTTCCTGCTTATCCGTAAGCGGTTAGGTTCTAATGTCGTCAAAAACTATAGCATTAACAAATTAGTCAATCTCTTAGGCGCACACGCACGCACGATAAAGAAACGCTTGCGTGTGTTGTCTCAGTATGGTCTTGTCACGATAGTGGGTAAGACTCTCATGTTGCGTTCTATTGTATCTAAGCATACAAAGCGCAACGTCAAGTTAGGCGAAAGGAAGATGGAATATTCTTCCCTAAAGAATGTGGAGTATTCTTTGCAGGCGATTTTGGTGATTGTCATTCAAAACAGAAAGGATTTCGCAAAAAGAACAATTCGGAATGCTCATGGTAGTAGTAACGACTATAATGTCGTGAAGGCTGCACGTGATGCCGCACGGAAGTTCGGTTACGGGTTTCAGTATGTGGAGAAGGGTCTTTCCTACAAAACTATTGCAAAGAAACTTGGAGTTAGCATAAAAACTGCGTTTGAAATCGTCAAATTTGCCGTAAAACGCACAATTTTGAAGAAAGAAACGCACTTTATTCAAAAATACATGCAATCTGTATCTAAAAGAGAGGTATATGGCTATACATATACTACTCATAACTATGGATATAAGATTCTCGCTAACTCATACTCTGTTGCTCCTTGCTTAGCCTTGGTATAATTAGATTATAAAAAGTGCAGACTTCAAAATAAGCCTGCTAAATATTAACAACAAAAAACATATTGAAACTATGATTGAAAGTGAAAATGAGCGACAACTTAGAGTTGTTTTGCAGAATTACGACGCAAAAAGGGTCGAGTGTGAAAATTTGGAAAAGGAAAACGCTCGATTGAAACAAGAACTCGCACAACAGAAAGTTCTGTATAGAAATATGCTCAATCGGTATGTTGGAAAAGGTCTCGAAAAAGAGGGCAACAAGGACTGGAAAGAGAAGTACGACAAACTGCGTGAAAAGTACGAGACGAAGAACGAGAAGTACCAGTTGCTTGCAAATGAAAATTCAAAAGTTAGACAGCTGCTCTATAGCCTGCGTGGTGCTCTCTTCTCTGCTAACACCAAGGCTGACGATTGTTGCTTGGCTATCGGTATTTCTCATGATGCAGGTGTAGAACCACCAAAGCAAGAACCGGTTAAAAAGATTTCCGTTAAAGAAGATTGTTTTATTCGCTATATCCGTGAGTTGGTTGATTTCTATAAGAAAACGAAAACACTGAATGGTATTTCCGTTACGGCTGCAAAATATGGTATTAGGTCTATTACCAAGGTTCAATTCTTTGAGTTCGGCTTGCAGCAGAATGAGCCGCTTACAGACGAAAGAATACTGGAGGTTTACGAAAAGGTAAAACAGAGATAAACAAAAAAAAGAGGGCAGCCAATTAAGACTGCCCTTGCTGGTATTCTCTATCTCTTTTCTCTTGGATCGCCTGACGAATGAATTCAGACTTGTTTTCAAGAGAGAAAAGAAACTCTTTCATTTCCTCACTGGTACGGAACATGACGATTTCTACATTAGCGTTTTCTTTCTTGGGTCTCCCTGCCCCTGGACGCTTACCTCCTCGTCTGTCTGTTCTTAGTTTCTTGATATTCCCTTTTTGGGTTAACCTAAAGTGTAATATCATCTTCTTACTGGATGAGTCGTACACCTCTGCAGTTACTGCTCCTTGTACGCTCCTTAGCATTGACTCCACCACCTTTGCCAACTGGTCTTTGTCGTCATATACGCTTTCTGAGTCGTCTATAAGACATAAATCATCGTAGAAATAAATTAACGCTTTCTTCATACTCAAACAAAATAAGTGGGGAGTGGTTAGCTCCCCGATTACCTTTTACTCTATTATCATCCAAAGAACGATAAAATCGTGATAAGGATGAATGTTACTAAAATAAACAATTCCTGCTTAGTCATTCTTTATACCTCCTTTGTCGTTCATCGCTGTACCTCTATTTCTGTAATTGAAAGCTCTTCCCAAAAATCCTTGTCACTCACACATTCAACTCTGAAATAGGTTGCCGAGTCTGATTTGATTTCGTAATCATCCGGCATAGTGTTCTCGTAAGTATCAAGTACACTATCTCTACAATCCTTCAACTTATCTTCGGCTGCACCCTTGGTTGAGTAAACTTCAGTTACATTCAACGCAACCTCCTCATCGTTACTGAACGACTCTACTAAAACAAAAACTTTCAATGTTCTCATATTGATTTAAATTTAAATATAATAATCTGCCAAATAAGAAGAAATGTTCTCCTTGTAGGACTCGGCATACTCTCTTGCTTCGTCCTCTGTAGCACCGCAATTTCTTGCCATGTTGTAAGCATCATTATAGATGCCAATAGTAACTTCATTCATAAATTATTCCTTTCTTTTTAGATTAAACAAATAGTGGGTGGATGGTACTTTGCAACCATCTGTAGCGGCTTAAATCGCATTCACCCTATAAACAAAACAACTAAAACACACTCTATTTCTTTATCTCTGTCATGCAAGTCGATTTGCTTGCCTTCATTCCGTTAGTGAGATAATAACTTTCACTAAATGGAGTCTGCTTGATAATGAATGTTGTCTTGGCTCTGAAACGATTGTTGAACCTATCAACATACGTTGCTCCCTTGAAACATTTGATTATTATTATCATATTTTAGTCCTCCTCTTCTTCTATATCTACTATATTTTCAAATTCATCATTCTTAAACCTAATATCCATGGAAATCAGACTGTCAATGTCTAATACTTTCATTTCGTGTGCATCTCCGAACGTAGTATGAATATATACACAGAAACTATCTATCTCGTACTTTTCACCGCGGGACAAAGTATAGCTACTTGTTGGAAAGCGGAATATAATTCTGTCCCAATCATTCTTAGCCAGCAAATCCTTAACTATTGCGTTAGTCATATTCTTTATTTTTGTGAGGGAGATTGCTCTCCCTCGGGTTAAACTTACTCCTTCATCAGACTTTCTACAAGTTCCTGCTTGGTGGCGAAGACAAGGTTCGCCTTGATGTAATGTTCTTTATCTTTACCTAACACGAGTTTGCATACTTCATTGCCTCCTCCCTTTGTCATGTTGATGTAAATAACCTCGTCCTCAACTATCTTGTTGTTACGCATAAGATAGACCTTCTGACCTACATAGAAGTTGGTGCGCATTGTGGTGGCTGCATTCTCCTGCACTGACCAATCATTTGCAATTTGCATGCAGGCGTAAACCTCATCCCCTTCTGCGAGGTCTTTTGTGATGCGCTCGAACACTTCCTGCTCGGTTGGCTCTCGTTCGGAATCCTCTCCGTCTTCATCTTCTATGACTACAGAGTAGTCGTATCCCCATCCGTCTTTGTTAACAATTTCAAGTCCTGCGGCTTGTGCCTTAACTACGTCTTGTATGGTGTTAATTTCAACTCCTACTAAATTGTCACTCAATCTAACTGCCTTATTTGCTTTCATAATCTTTTCTCCTATAATTTAAGTTATTGTTAGTTGTGAGGGCGGCTGCCCGCCCCCACGTTGCCTTATCGCTGAATGAGTTTTCCTGCCAAAGAAGAATACTCCAAGTACTTAGCCATAGTATCTGAGCCATCAGTATCGAACAACTGGTTTTTATCCATCACGCTATCAGCATACTCTAAAGCCTTCTTCTGTGCTTTGATGATTTCTACCTGTTTCAAATAGATTTTGTAATCAACCTTTGAAACCTCCTGCTTAGTGCTGCATCCTGCAACCAACATCAATAATGCCGTTGCAGCCAAAATGATTTTCTTTTTCATACGTCTTATGTTTTATTTGTTATTACTCAAAGTGTTCTTGGTTTGTGATTCCCTTTCTATCGCTTTCTCTCCAAAATTCTTGATCTTGCTCCAGTTGTATATCTGTGCCGATATAATCTGCATCATCAAGGGTAATATCCATGCCCTCGTATAAACCTCGAACTTTCTTGATAGCGTCATTCACGCTTTCAGCATTCACACTGACAACTTTAGTTAGCGTCTCTGTGATTGATACAAAATACTTTTTCATACGCAAAATTTTAATTGTTACTGGTGGGTGTGGTGGCTCTGCTCCACCTCGTAGGCTTTTGACCTATCACCCGATATTATATCAATCTTATAGCATTCCTTTGTCGTGGTAAGAATAGAAATTGCCATCCCCGATAATAATGTGGTCCATGAAGAAAATGCGACATACCTTGCACGCATCGGCTATTTGCTTGGTTAGTTCATCATCGTTTCTTGATGGTTTTGGCTCTCCTGACGGATGGTTATGGGCTATTGCAATAATCGTCCCTCGATTGATGCAGGTGTGCCGGATAATCTCCCTAACGTCCATGCAAATTTCTGTTATACCTCCTTTGCTCAACTCAACAACTTTCAACTCCTTGAAATTCTGATTCATGATAATCAGATAAGAATGTTCTACCTCTCTGTTAGACATGAGCGGCAATAAGCGATTGTATAGTGCCAAACTGCTATCTAAGCTATTTCGGTAGGTTCTTTCTTCAACCAGTCGCAAACCTAACTCAAAAGCGGCTTTAATCTTTTCTGCTGTTTTCTTGCCTACACCCTTGATACTTGTCAACTCTGTATCGCTCATGTTAAACAGAGTTCTAAGACTCATATCCTTAACCTCTGTTACGTCTGTTCCGCAAATGGTTCTTATCAATCCCTCATTTGCCATGCCTTCAAATTCTCTCATATTCTAAAATTGTTTATGGTTCTTTACTCGTCTTTGAAATTCTCTTTGTTGTGCCCTGCGCAACACCCTAAAATGTAGAATGTTGCAGCAGTCAACAGAAAAGCCGTGAAATCTATCATGATTTATCCCTCCATCAATTTTTGTTTAACTTCTTCGTAACTTTCTCTCACTATTATAATGCGAGACCCATTGCTTTTCAAAGGGTTCGCAAAATGAATAGCGGTACCAGTAACAAACTTGCCTGATGCAAGTCCCATTTCACTTTTAGCGATAAACGCTACTTGTGCAGGATTGACAAGTGTTTTGTCATCCTTGCCCATTGTTAATTCTATAAATTTCATATCTTTATGTTTTAATTGTTATTTGTGCGGTCTCACGGCTTGAACGTGATGTGCTCCTCTATTCGCTGACCGCTATTGCTTGTTACATCTTACCAAAGTAGAAGATCCTCACAAACTGGTAGAATGTCTTTTGGTCACATAGGTGGTACAAATCTTCCAGTACGAAGTCCTTGCACTCCTTTGTTCCTTCTCTGAATATCTCCTGCATCTGTGCGGCAGTCTCGTTGCCACATTCAAGCCAGTAAACAAAGATGGCTCCTAAACTCTCGAAATCTCCACTCTCATCGTAGTATTTCTTTTGCTGCTCGTAAGTCTTACCTTTTCTCATAGTCGTACACTTTAATCGTTCAACCATCTAGTATTTGTGATTCTCGTCTGTGCTCCTGCGATTCTGTATTCCTTCGCATCAGCCTTCACTTGGGAGTATGATGTTTCCTTTTTGTCGTAAACACTCTCCTTTTCCCATCCATAGCCGTAGTTAGTCCAGATTGCCCAACCATAGCAGTATTTATTCTTCTTTGCCATAATCTATTGTATTTAATCGTTTATTTACTCATTTATCTTCTCAATTATTTCTTGCATGGTAGCAAGTTTTTTCAAAGTCTGTGAAGATAGGGTGATACCGCATATCTTCGCAGAGTTCTTTGTGTTCATCACTTTATCCAGTAAAGCGAGAGTGATGATACATATATCATCGCTTGGAAGTGTTATTGTCTTGTTCATATCTAAAATAAATAATCATGTATATAATGGTTTGTCTCTATTGGCTTGTATGTGATGTCAACCTCATATCCGTCAGTTCCTTCAAGGTGTGCGAAGTCGTGTTCCTCATCATAGTAACAAGCGGCAGTATTAACTGGGTGTCCCTCGATATATGGTGCGACTGGGATTTTTGCAATAAGTCTCAAAAAATCCTTTACCTCTTCTTCTGTATCGTCTGATACCATGATTACTTTTTTATCCTCAAAAGTAACCTTTGTAATTAAAAATAGTCTCATATCATTTATATTTTAGTCGTTTATAATTAGCGAGTGAGGGCGCAGCCCCACCCACGTTGCCTTATCTCCAAAAGGTGTTATTTCACCTCTTCATAGTAGCATTCAACCTTATACCCATAGTACTTAGTAAGTATGTTTAATACTTTCTTAGCACTTGGATAGTAAAGATTAAGAGTAACCTTAACTTCTCCATCAGCCTCAAACATATTCTTTCCGTAATCTTTTATCAACTTCTTTACTTGTTTAATATCAGTGAAGAATGCGTAAAGACCTCTTGATTGAGTACCATTTTGGTCGATGAAATCGTAAGCGAATACGGCTAAAACATTTCCGTCCCAAATGTCGATTTTCTTTTCTTTACCTTTTTGGGAGAATGTTATTTCTCCTATTTTTGAATTAAGTGTAAGCATAGTGTTTATCCAATTAGAAATTTATAATTATTTACTCAATTTTGCTAAAATTCTATCAAACGAACGTTTCTCGCTTGGTTCAAGTTGACAAAGAAAATCACCATTATCACAATAAAGTGTACCACCGAAAAGGTCATCTTTCTCTAAGCACTTGTCAACACGTTCAAGAATGTATCGTAACACCAACGCTTGCTTGTCTGTAAGTTCTATTTTCATGTTGTTATATTGTCTGTTCACTCTGCATTAAAGGGCTTGTGACCTACACACACGTAAGATATGTACGTGCGTGGCTGCATTAACGGACTATTCGGGAGACGTTGCCGCCTTATTCCCTCCGCTCAGCTAATCGTAACTACGGGCTTTGCGTTCTTCAATGAAATCAAGTAAGTGTATTACTGATTTCGATTGCAAAAGTAGCGTATTTTCACGAAAGTTCCAAATGATTCCAAAGAAATCTTTCTCGTTTTCACGCTATTTAACTAAAAAGTAGCGCATTTCCACGAAAGCTATACAGAAATTAACAATTAGATAGCGCATTTACGTAACTATTCACGCAAAAAGTTTGGCATTTATGCGCTACTTTCAAAATAAAATTGTATCTTTGTGGCAAAAATAGACTTATTATGATAGAATTAAGGGTAAAAGAGTGCTGCAAAGCGCATAATATATTAGTATCTGAACTTGCTCATCAAATGGGTTATGAGCAGGTAACCAGTCTTAATCAGTTGTTAAGGCGCAGAAAGATAGGCTTAGACAAACTGGAGCAAATGGCTGAGATAATCGGCTGCAAAGTTACAGAGTTGTTCGAGGAGGACAAGAAAAGCGACTTTGCTGCCTTTGTTCGGTTCAAGGGCATTCATTACGTTTCTGATAATTTGGATGAGTTCTTAAATCAAGTTGAAGAAATTAAACTTATAGCAAAATGAAAAAGAAAATTATTGATGTGTTGCGGTGGATAGTCTTACTACCTGCTGCGTGTATTGGTGCTTGCATTGCAAACGCAATGGTGGTTGTTGGGAATTGGTTGTCTTTAAACTACACTGGAGGTAACTCTATTTTGACAGAAATAATTGTATTCGTAGCAGGTGCGATTATAACTGGGTATGGTTTTATTTTTGCAGGCTATTACGTTGCACCTTACTATAAGAGACAAACATCTTTAGTGCTTTGCGCTTTATTGTCTTTTGTCTGTGGTATATCGTTAACCATGGGTTTTATCATAGACGGATTTTGTTGGCATTCATGTAAAACCGCTTTGTCTTGCGTTATAACAAGCGGTGCGGCTTTATATGCGTATTCAAACCTTGATGAAATGGTAGATTAAGGCGCCAGCCCCACACCAAGGCAGTGGTGGCGCCAGCCCCGTCCCACGTTGCCTTATCTCCCAAAGGTTTTCTTCTCCCCTTCCTCATCATACATAAGAGAGAAACACACAAACAGAGAAGAGAGAGAAGAGAGACAAGGAAATAACCCTAAAATCATCCTTCAAACTGGCTCGCTCTACTTCGGATCAATTTTTCATGGAATTCCAGAATAACCCCCAAAAGCGGCTATTTTAGGCTATTTTCGGCTATTTTGCTTGCTTAAACGGCTCAAAACTTGCGAATTTGAGAGAAAACCTGACCAATTGCCCGAAAACACTGAAAATATGCGATTTATGAGTGATTTAAGGAATACGAATAACAAACTGGGGGTTAAATCATCTTAAACAGACTGCTCATGCGCACGTGCGTACCTATTTATGCAGGAGGTTCTTTTTGACTAAATACCAAGGAAAAACATTATTATGAAATATCTTTACTTTTCATCTTTATCTCTCAACGGGAACAAGTGAAACTAAATCGCTCATTATTAGATAGTTAGGTTTTTGAAGTAAAAGTGCATTTAATTTACATTTTAAGAGTTGAAAGGTGGAGGTGCTGAAAAGGGTTTGGGGTGGATTTCGCCCCGACTAACAAACTTGTGATAGACTTTGCAAAAGTTTCTTACGTTGAATAACCGCAAATTGCGACCCAAATATAATTATATTTGCCCTCAAAATTCAAATAATTGCAATTATGAAAGAAATTTTGACAAGAATCCCAAAGAATTTAGGCTCATCCCCAGTGCTTGGAGACCGATGTGAATGGATTGCCACTGCTGCGATGTTAGCTGGCTCCGCTTTGTCCTCTCTGTTTGGTGCAAATAAGGCTAAGAAGGCGGCAAGACGTGCGCAAGCCGAGAATCAGTACAGAACCAACGCTGAGAAGGCTTGGTATGATAAAGAGTACAACACCGATTACCTTGACACCAAGGCTGGGCAAAACCTCATGAGACGAGCACAAGAGGTGCAGGATAGCTACGTCCGTAAGGCTGATGGAGCCGCTGCGGTTGGTGGTGGAACTGCTGCGGCAACTGCCATGGCTAAGGAGCAGGCAAATAAGACCATAGGCGATGCAACCGCCAATATCGCTGCACAAGATACTGCACGTAAAGCGCAAGTGAGTGACCAGCACATGAAGAACGTTTCTGCCTTGTCCCAAGAACGGCAAGCAATCGAGCAACAGAAGGCGCAAGCAACAAGCGATGCAGCCCAAAATATGTCAAATGCGCTCTTCTCGGCAGGTGTGAACCGATTGGGGTCACAACTCGAAGGAGATAAAGGTCTGAAAACCAACAAGTTAGGCGACACAACAGATACAAATGATAACACCAGTGTAACACCGCATAGCGTTTTTAACGGAACGGACGCACAGAGAGTGAACCAAGAAACCTTCGCTCGACAGATGCAGGGAGAGAATGGGCTGCCCACGAATCCACTGGAGAAAGCCGTTGGTGCTGCAATCCATAGGGGGAGCAAGTGGTAGCTGGCAGTAGTCAGGTAGCAGGTGAGGACGATGGCGAGGCAATGAGCACTCGACGACATGGGCGAAGGCAATCCCAGACCCCCACCCCCGTTGACCACCGTTGCAAATTATAGTAGAATAATACAAATAAACAAATCCCCACTACCCCCTACCCTCTTCCTCGAATTTCGGTTTTCCGATTTTCCCCACCCCTGAATTTTCGTGAAGTGTTAAAATGATTAAACATAAATAATATGGAAGTAAAGATAGGAAAAGGTCTTTTGTCTCAAATAGAAAAATCATCCGAGCATAGCTATAATAATGAGATAACATTAGATGATTTAGCAAAGTTCCTAAAGGAAATGGACGACCAGTATAACCATAAAGTAAATACTATACGTGAGTATTATGCTCGGTTGATATGCAAGGATGGAAAAGTCCGAAATGTGAAAGTTGTAGAAAATAAGAAGGAAGCTGAGGAGTGGGGTCCTAAATTCTACTATTACAAAGAGACAGATAACGTCATTATTCCTGCACCATACGACGATATTATAAACCAGTTTGTTAAACATTAAAACAAAATAGATTATGACAGTAGAAGAAGCAAAGAAGATATTGAAGAAAGAAGGTTACGACGTAGAGAAAGCTGGCAGAACTTGCAATCCTAGTATCGTTTTTACTGAATACGAGTCTCCTGAAATTTGTGAAGCCATGCAGGTTGTTTGTTCTGCCGGTTATGGCATCAGTATGCCTCTCAGCTGCTTTAATGAACGCAAGGCTCGTTTGAGCTTGGAGCTTGCAGAGAACACTAAGACTCCTGGTCCTAGTGAAGAACAGCCAAAGGAAGGCAACCCAGCCCTTAAAGAATCAGCCTCCCAGTTCAACGATGCCTTGTTGGATGAGCAGGCGAAGAAGATTGCAGAGCTTACCAAGGAGAAATCAAATCTGGAGTATCAGATTACGATTTTGAATGCTTGCAAAGAGCATAACAAGAACGTTTACAGAAAACAGATCAAGCGTCTCGGCAAGGAGATTGCCCGACTGAACGGCATCATCCATGACAAGAACGAGGAGATTAAGCGCAAGACCAAGGGTTGTTGCGAGTTGGTTGCAGAGAACGTTGATTTGAAGGAAGGTCTTAGAAAGACTGAATCATTGTTGCATGACACAAGGGAAGCCAATTCCAGAAACCTTGATACGTGTTTTAAGAATGAGGACTTAATCAATGAATTAAAGGAGAAGCTGGCTGAAAAGTCAAAATTGGCAAAGAAATATGCCAAAGAGCTTTCCGATTCTTCTTTAGATTTGTGCAAGTTAGAGAAGAAGTTGAAGAAGCAGTTGAAAGATAAGAACGCTGTTTTGTCTGACGTTGCAGAGGAACTTCGTCTTTCAAAAATTCGTGAGAAGAATCTGGTCGAGGTAAGTCAGAAGTACACGAAGGAAAATGAGGAGTTGAAGAAGGAGCTTGCAAACAAGGTTGTTAACAAGATTGATGCTCAGGCTTTGAAGAGTGCCGAGAGTGCTCTCGCTTACAAAGAGAAGGTGATTGCTGAGAAGGACGAGGTGATTGCCGACTTGGGCAAGGAGTTGAAGGCTCAGAAAAATATGATGGATGAGCTTAGTTTGAAATACGATGGGGCAAAGGTCAACCAGTTGGAGTTGATGATTAAGCAGTATGAAGCTACGCTGAGCCTATTTGAGGCTGATAACAGTTTCAAAGATGCTATGCTCGACTATCTAAGTAAGCCTTACGATGAGAGCCGGAAGAGGGCGGCTGCATTTGTGTATAAGAGTTTAAGCAAGAGTACGGAGCACGGAAATGGTATTGCTGACCAGATGAAGCCTGTTCGTAGAAAACGTAAGAACACCAAAAAGTAGATTACTGATTATGGCAGGACAGAATAATAATTCGACAAGGAACAGGAAGATTGGACTTCCTGATCCACCGGACCAGAGGAAGGTGGCAATAACAGAGCCTTCTCCTATGGTTCAACAAATGGCGGCTAAAAATTTCGCTTTGAGGAATGGTGGTCAAATGCCTATTCAGCAGCCAGTAGTAGCTCCACCTGTGCCTCAACAGAATTTCTTTGGTGGCGGTAATCAGGCGATTGGTAAGTTTGATGCTATTCAGACTGGTGTAGCTCCTGTTACTGATTTTACCAATATGCCTAAGCAGCAGGAGTTTATTCCACAGGGCAATGGATTTGCGAACCCTACTTTGGGACCAGTGCAGGCTCCTTATATGAAAGATGCAGCAGACACAACACCTCAGCCTCAGTCAAACTTTGAGAATATGCCTCAGCAACCTACTGGTTGGAATGCAGATGGTAGTGCAAACTATGACTCTCTTTCAAATGCTTTGAGTGGTTATCAATATCCTGCTGACAACATGGCTGGTAAGGAGTTCGAGAAGAATGACTCTGATTCTGATGGTGGCTTTGCTTCCTGGGTGAAGAAGATTCTCCCGAAAAAGAGACCGGGCAGACGTGAGGGCGAAACCGATGATGAGTATGACAGAAGAAGAACCCAAAACATGGAAATGGTGGCTACGCTTTTCGATGCTATCCGTCACATGGGTAATATCATCAACACATCTAAGGGTGCACCTTTGCAGCATTTCAATGACCCTACAGCTATGTTGGAACAAGGCTATCAGAACAGAAAGGCAGAACGTGCCAAGAGAGAGGCTTTGGCTGCTGACCAAGCTTATAAGGAAGCTAACCTATCACTGAAAGAGCGTGCGGCTAAGGCTGAGGAAGATTATAAGTTGTTCCTTGCTGGACTTCGTAGGGATGGAACTCAGCTTAATCAGGATAAGTTTGATTATACCAAACAAAAGGATGCTGATAATGCTAAATATAAGGCAGAGAAAGACAAGAGAGACTTTGAGTATAAGAAGGGTCGTGACAAAGTGAAGGACGAGCAAACTAACAGGAGACTGAGCATTTCTGAATACAATGCTACCCATAAGGGAAGCGGACGCTCAGGCAGAAGTGGCGGTGGATCTGGTGCTAAGTACTGGTTTGAGGATAAAAACGGTAAAATGCATTATCAGCCGAATAAAACCATGTGGGAACAGGAATATTACCGTGAGTACGGCAGGCTTCCTCAAGGAGAGTCCTCGACCTCTGTTACGACAAAGACTACGAACTACAAGACTGGCGAGGAGAAAACGACAACCACACGTAGAAAGGGAGCATCTGTAACCAGTCAGGCAGCACAGCAGCAGAATGCAGCTAAGAGAGCGAGAAACAAACCAAAGCCTACGAGTAAATCGAAGAACGGCTATAAGAATACAAAGAAACTTGGATTATAAACATTAAAATTACATATATGTCTGGAGATAAATTTGACCAACTTTACAATGCCTTGAAAGCCGATGGCGCAGTTACAGGAACGAGAGAGCATTTCAGACAGTTCGTGTATGCACCGGGCAAGCAGGGTTATCATAACAGAAAGCAGCTCTATGATGCGCTTCACGCAGATGGTGCTGTTTCCAGTAAATCGTATGAGGAGTTTGCGCAGCGACTCGGACTTCACGCAGTAAATCCGAAGCCTCAGCAGCAGAAGCCTCTTACCATGAAGCAGAGAGCGCAGAAAGTGGCGGCTCAGTATCAGCAGACAAAGCCTCTGGCTCAGAATAAGCCTCAGCAGCCTAGTACGGTTACTGCTTCTGGCACAGACTACATGAAGAACTGGCGGTTGATGCACATGCGTAAGGACCAGATGAATCAGACGCAGCAGGTACAGGTCAGCAATATGCGCGCGCGCATGCAAAGAGCCCAAGAGCAGTCTGCACGTCAGGAGCAGCAGAGAGCAACCCCTATCAGTAGAAGCAGGATAACCCCTACTGCCAATAATTTCAACGAGACGATGCAGCAGCTTTCTACTCCAGAGGCTAAACAGGCTAGAGCCAAGCAGCAGAGAGAGGACGATGCAAGGAATCTTGCCCAGTATGAGATTGAGGGTAATAAGTTCGTAAGGAATGACGGTAAGACCGAAGGAATTTTGGGTAATGACTTGCTCAGTCTTGTTGATTCTTCCATGAATGAGGCGCAGGAGTTGACACGTCAGCAGTATCAGCAGAACCTTGACAAGATGGGCGGTATCTATGCACCTCAGTCGGTAAAGGAACAGGCTTTCCGTGATGCCCAGACGCAGGAACAGGTGAACCGTCAGAACGTTCTGATGAACAATCTCAGCAAGAAAATCGGCGAGATTTATTCGCAGAAGGGAATGCAGCGCCATATTGCCGAGAGTGCTGAAAGATTGAACATGGGTGTGGAGGAATATGTGGACAAATACGTGACCCCAGAGATCATGAACTATGCTCAGAAGGCTCTGACGATGCGCAATCAGGAGGAAATCATGCCTCACGGTGCGCTTGACTATATCGCCAAGAATCTCAGCAACTCCATCATCGGTATGGTGCTGGCTCCATCCGTGATGTCTAGAGATACCAGACAGAGATTGCAGGAAGGTATCGCTATCGCAGACGGTGATGCAGAGATTCAGAAGGTTGCCGGTCACAAGGATGAAACCTATCGCTCTGGCATCGGTACGAGATTCGCATCTACTGCCGTAAACATGGCTGCAGATTCTGGTCCGCTTGCCGTAATCGGTGCTGGCGCAAGTGCTGCCGTGAATGCTGGTACTAAGGTTCTTACAAATGGTCTTGTAAAAGCTGAAGTAATGAAAGCTGCCCAAAAGCTTACGGCTCAACAGATGGCTTTCAAGGTTGCCAACATGACCACGGCGCAGAAGATTATGTCGGGATTGGGAACCAGAACAGCGACAAGCGCACTTAATCTTGCTGGTTACTCTGGTGTTACCTCTGCATTAAATCAAGCCTCTACTGGTGACGACACATCTTTATCTTCTATCGCAAAAGCAGGACTTGAAGGTGCTGGGCATGGTGCGATTACAGGTTCTATGTTTGGCTTGACTGGTGCTGCAATGGCACCTTGGGTATCAAAATTTGGTATCACAGGAATGGAAAAAACAACCGCAGAGCGTTTGCTGCATGGAACACAGAAATTTGGAGCAACCGCAGCAGGACTTGGTTTTGAAGCTGGTACGATGATGGTAGCTGACAATGTTACTGGAGACAAGGATATATCCTTCGGTCAATGGCTTGAAGATGTGGTGATGGTTGGCGCATTCAAGGCTGGCGAGCCTAGCAATTTCGTGAAGATGGGCAACATTCTGCATCATCTTACTCATAATAGCGGTGGTAATTTCGTGATTGGCAAGAATGCTAACGGCTCACCTATTGCCGTGGATATTCGTCTGACTCCTGACGAGAAGAGCGAGTTGATTAACTCTGCATCGGGAAAGAATCTGATGGATGCCTTTGTAAAGGTGGACCGTGCATCGAAGACCGCCCCAAGAGACCCGAAATATAAGACTGCTTACACAGACTTTATGAACGACACAGAGGTTTCTCAGGCTACTAAAGAAAAGGTCAATGCAGCTTTAGGCTTGTTTAACACCACAAGGGGCAGAAGCTATCGTAGTGTAGTTGATGTGAAGAACAAGCAGATTTTGGAATATACCAAGGATGGAACTTTGCTTACACGTACATCTTATAAGAATGCAGACGAAAGACGTGCTATACTCTATAAGCAGAAAGCTTACAGAGACAATGATGAGCTACTTTCTCTTGTTGGAATGGCAAGGCTTAAAGACCGTCAGTACTTGGATGATAATGGCATAGTAAAGAATTCTGCTATTTTATTCCTCATAGACAAAGGTTATGATCCTGCCAAAGAGCCATCAGACCCAAGTAATGCCAGCCTTATTGCCCAGTTGAAAAACGAGAAGAGTGCTTTATATGCAGATTGGGTTAAATACGCAGACCGTGCAGGAATCGTAGGCGAAGTAAGTTCTGACTATTCTTTCTTTGACAATAGCTTGATGGGAGGAGTTAAAGATTTATATGGCATAGAGGACAACAGACATAACCTTTTCAGTATTTTGGCAAAAGACCCAATGAAGCGAACAGACCGAGAGAATGATGCTATCAGACTCATGAAGTTAGCTTTGGAGTCTAACCTTTTCCCTAACGGAAAACCGCATGAAGAGCAAGCGGTAAAGCAGGGTGAGTCTGTTGCCCAAGACAACAACCTTGGAACTGAGCTGCCAAATGGTGAAGCAGTTAAAGCAGAGCTTAATGGATTGAAGCAGGCTGAGGACGAAATGGACGTGCTAATACGTGATAACGATGTATTCGGTCAGAATTTCCAAAAACTGAAACAACAGGGTTTGACCAATCCTCAGATTTATGACTGGATGGTTCAGCAGGGAGGTTTAACTGTTGAACAATTAGAACCATTTGCCCACTATATAAATGCGAATGCAAGAGTGCAAGGTATGCAGGAGGCTACCAAGAACGCTATTGACGAACAGGTTTCTTCTTATGTCCAAGACTGGTCTTTCCATGGAACGTTGAACGGACAGGAAATGAATGGCGAACAGGCTATTTTCGTGCAGGATAGAGACGGAAGAATGCTTATTCTCGGTTCTGGAGAGATAGCTTTCGATTCTACAACTGGTCGTGCCAAGGAAGGTGTCGGCGATATGATTGTATGCCTGGACCCTGCTACCAATGAAATGGTATATCTGAAATCGGATGATGTTACCTTATCTCAAACGCAGGATGCAGAAAACTTTGGTAACGAGTATCGTCAAAAGTTACAGATGATTAACTCTGAGCCATACAATCAGGCGGCACAGGAACAGGCTATGAAGGATGCCGCGAAGCCTCAGCAGGAAGTTCAACCAAAAGAAAATAAAAATGGAGAAGAAACAAAACGTAACACTAATGCAGGTATTAATGAACCTCAACAAAGCGCAAAAGAAACTACTGGAAGTGATGCAGAGGCAGCAGAAAATAATAATACTAAAACGGTGCAGACCCAGCAAGTAGAGCAGCCTCAGCCTACCCGAAAGTTTGCTGATGGTTCAGATGTTCCTATGACTACTGATAGCAAGGGAAGACCTACACCAGACTATGAAAAGATGACTCCTGAGCAGAGTGCGGAGATTCTTGCTGAGGACTTCGGGGAGAATGCTGAGAAGGTGGTGGATGGACAGATTCAGAAAGCAGAGAAGGCTTTGAAGGATGCTGAGAAGATGAAGGTGGACTATACCGCCGAGCCTAACGACATCATGGAGCAGGAGGCTTTGAAGAACCAGACCATTCAGGCTGCAAAGAAGCAGTTGGACCACGCTCAGAATATCAAGAAGGCTATGACTGCCAAGAAGGTTGCTGAGACCGTGGGTAATACAGAAAAAGTTGATGGTGCTCATGAGGCTGGCAGCGTGGCTGCACAGAAGTTTGTGAATGCACCAAGACTTGTGGGCAACAAACGCACAAGAATGCTGCCTGACGGAGAGACTAAGATTAAGGGACATTATGAGATTGTTCCGGCTGAAAGTCTTACTCCTTCTCATGATGTGAACAATGGCTACAAGAAATCGGATGGATTCCCTACCGATGCAGAGGGCAGAACCGTGAACGACCGTGACTATGAGCACGACAAGGCGGCTCAGCAGAATACGGACCAGATTGCCCGAAAGTATAACGGTATGGCTATCGAGCAGGTGCCAGTGGTATCTGACGAGGGTATCGTATATGATGGCAACGGTAGAACGATGGCAGGACAGAAGGCTGCAAAGGAAGGTACGGATAGCGAATACATCAACGACCTCCTGGAGAATGCAGAGAACTTTGGTTTCACAAGAGAACAGATTGAGCAAAGCGGTATCGAGCACCCACGTCTGGTATTGGTGACTGATGAGAGATTGCCATACGATACGGCTACCTTCTCCAAGTTCAACCGAAACGAGAAGAAGACTCAGAGTAATACGGAACAGGCGGTAGCCAAGGCTAAGACCTTAACTTCTGACGAGGTAGGCGCGATTGTTGCCGAGATTGAGGGAAATGGTTCTCTTGATGCTTTCTTTAACAATTCCAAGGCAATAAATGATTTGATAAAGACGTTAGTAGAGAAAGGCATCATCGGACAGAACGAGGTGGCACAGATGATGGATAGCCCTGAGCGCCTTTCAGCACAAGGCAGGGAGTATGTGAAGAACCTTCTTTTGGGTTCAATCTTCAAGCCAGAGACTATCAGAATGCTGGGCATCGACTCTACGGTGAAGAATAAGGCTATCAACGCTATCCGCTCGGTAATGGATAATATGAAGCTTGGTGATTACTCTCTCCGTGACGAGATTGATCAGGCTATCCAGTTGCTCTATGAGGCAAGACAGGGTGGAAATAAGGTTGATACGTTGCTGAGAACACCAGATATGTTCGGTGAGGATGCTGCTAAGCGTTACTCTTCTATCTCTCAGATGATGGCTTTAGCCTTGGAGGGCAAGGTTTCTGATTTCAGAGATTTGCTTGACGAATACAACCGTATCGCAGCAGCAAGAAACACTGGCGAGGGCGATGTATTCGGTGAAGCACCTACCAAGGAAGAGTTAGTAAAAGAATTTTTGGACTTTAAAAAATGGCAAGATTATGGAACAGGACATTCAGAAATTGAAGGAGGCAATGATGTTTCAGGCAATGAAGAACCTCAACAGGAAGCATCAGGAGGAAATGAACCAGCAAAAACAGGAACAGAACCAGAACGACCAAGAGTAGAAGAACCAGACGACTTAGTAAACAAAGAACTTGAAAGTCGTATTAAGGTTACTGATGAGGAAACCGAAACTCCATCTGAGAACGGTCCTATCACAAGGCAGAAGATTCTTATTGATGGCGACAAGGAGGTTATTAAGGTTGACGAGCCTAACGATAAGGGCGAATACACCGGTTCATACTACGAGTATGATGGTAAGAAGTTTGGCGACCTGAATGAGGTTGTCGAATATGTTGACGGTAAGGTAAAAGAAAAACCTCTTCCACTTCTTCCTAAAGAAGAGAAGCCAGACCCTAAGTTTAACCCGATTGAGGCGGCTGCCGCTGAGTTCAAGAAGGAGCATCCTTTAACTGAGGATGAGATTGTGAACTCAGATTTAGACGATTTATCCAAGGATATAGCTCTTGACTATCTGAATGGTGAGGTAACAGATGATTTGCATCGTGCTATCTACGAAAGCATTTACACAAAGATTCACGATAACAAAGTTGGTATAGAGCCATCAGAGGAGCCTGCTTCGCCTACATCATTGAAGGATAGAAAAGAGGCTCTCCTTAAACGTGCGGATAGCGGCGATGTAAAGAGAAAAGACGAAGCCTGGGGAATGCTTGCGGACGCAGAAGAACTTGTTGCAGAGTATTATGGTATTCCTTATGATGAATATGGAGGCAGAGAGCGTACCAATAGTACTACTGTTTCTATAGTATTAGGATATGTAAGAAGGCAACTTGATAAAATTACGGACGAGCCAGTACCTGTTGCAAGCGAAAAACAAGTGAAATTCGTGAATGCACTTGCCAAAGGAGAACGTTTGTGGAAAGCGGGTCTTGAGGGTATGCTGCCAAACAAAAGGCAAGCAGGTTGGTTGATTGATGCAATGAAAGCTTTGGGTGATGAGTACTTGTTGAAAATGCACCCAGATGAAATTGAGGCAAGAGACAATGAAATCCGTAAGGGTATCGACCTTGTGAGAAAGTTTAATGGAGCTAAACCTTTCGACTGGGAAAAGGAAGCTGCAAAAATATATTCTACCGACCCAATGGAGGGCATTAAGAGTGCTGCTAATGGGTATGAAAAAGAGAAAGTTTCTAAAACTGAACCTGTAAAAAGCGAGGTTAAAACTGCCGACGATGCAGCTGTATCAGCTTCAAACAAAAAGGTCAACGACCTGTGGAAAGAACTTATGAATGCTGGTAAGGATGAGGCTTCTTCTTCCTTTATCGGTCTTAATTCAAGACAATTAGAGGTGCTGCCTAAACTGGTGAGTGCAATGACAGAGAATGCTTATCTGAGAATCAAGAGAGGCATGCACAATCTTGAAGACGTAGTAAAAGAAATGCGCAAGGAGTTTGCTCCTGCTGCCAAGATTTTCAAGAAGGAAGACGTGGATGCTATCTATGAGCAGATGATGAATATCCGCTATCGTGATGGTGAACAGCGCATGAGCTTGAAGGAGTGGGCTGACTACTACGAGAAGACTTCACCTAAGCATCAGGAGAATCTGGTGGGTGACTCCAAGACTGCCGAGGAAAGAAAGCAGGCTGAGAAAAAGTTTATTGATGCCGTGAAACTTCAACTGGCTTTCGGTCGCAAGTTCAAGAGTATCGTTGAATTGAGAAAGATGGCAGAGAGACTTGGCTTGAAGGATATTAAGGACACGGACTTGCAGGAGCTTGCTGAGACTGCCATTGTTCAGCGTGCAAGAAGTATCGCTGCTTCGGAGGCTACCGATAATGCAGGGAAGTTCAAACGCATCTTGAATCTCTATGAGAACCAGCCTAGCCTCAACCAGCGTGATTCTGAGCGAGTGATGAAGCAGCAGTACTCTACTCCTGCCCCTTACGCTTTCCTTGCGGATATGTATGTGAAGGGTAACGGCAAGGTGATTGAGAGTGCTCTGGAGCCAAGTGCCGGAAATGGTATGCTTACCATCGGTCTGCCAATGGATAAGGTACATGTGAACGACATTGATGCTCAGCGATTGGCGAACCTGAGAAGACAGGGCTTTAAGAATGTGACAAGTCAGGACGGAACCCAGCCTTTTACAGACAAGGACGTTGACGTGGTGGTGACAAATCCACCATTTGGTAGTGCTACCCCTAAGGTGTATGATGGCTATAAGATTTCTTCTTTGGAAGGACAGATGGCTATCAATGCCTTGGAGAACATGAAGGACGATGGTCGTGCAGCCATCATTATTGGCGGCAAGACGGAATACGCCAAGAACGGAAGTCTGAATCCAAAGGATAAGGCTTTCCTTGGTTATCTCTATAGCCACTATAATGTGGAGGACGTGATTAATGTGGATGGTGGTCTCTATGCAAAACAGGGAACTTCTTATCCTACACGTATTATTTTGATAAACGGACGACGCTTGAACGAGAATGCCTTCCCACCAGTGAAGGATAAGGCAAGAGCCGAAGCCGTGAAAGATTATGACGAACTTTATAAACGAATCGAAGATGATATACTACGAAGTGAACGGATGGATTCTTCCATCGGAGGAGAAACAAGAAGTGCTCAACCAGAACTTGATAAACAAGGCTCTGTTAGTGCTCCTAAAGAGAGAGTACGAGCAGGAGAACGAGGAGGAAGCAAACCAGATGGTGAGCGAGAGTCTGACGTATCTGACGCATCTTCCGTATCAGGAACCCATGATGACTTGGAGAATCAACGAGGAACCGAGCCAAGAGAAGATGGAAGACTTTCTGATGGAGATACTGGAGCAGACGGAACAGGGGCAGAGCCTTCTCAGAGCGAAGGAACAACCGCTGGAACCAATGGACAGCGAGGAGCTGGATCAGGAGGAACTGGACGGAATAACGCTCAGCCAAGTGCTGATGAATCTGCCAACGCCGGGAGCGGAAGCGGACCACGGGGACAATTACAGCGGGTGGACAAATCCGTACGTGGACTAAGTACAGAGAAAGTTACCTATACCCCTAAGAGTGGAAATCCATTCACTCTGAAAGCCGTGATGCCTGCCGACCAACAGGAGGCAGTAAACAAGAATCTTGAAAAGTTGGGTGATGCCGACCAGTTCCTTGTTGATGAACTGGGCTATAATGATAAGGATGATTTATATTCTCATCTTGCTGCAGAGCAGGTTGACTCTGTAGCCCTTGCCTTGCAGCAGGCAAAGAAGGGCAACGCCTTTATTATTGGAGATATGACTGGTATCGGTAAGGGAAGACAGGCTGCTTCGCTTATCAGATACGCCAAGAAGCAGGGGCAGGTTCCTGTATATTTCACCAAGACAGCAGGATTGCTGAGTGATGTTTACCGTGACTTGGTGGATATTGGCAGCCCAGACCTAAGACCATTTGTATTCGGTAGTGCCAAGGAAGCTGCCATTACCGACTCAGACGGAAATGTAGTATTCGCTTTGCCATCGAAGAGCGAGGTGAAGCGTGTGCTCGACTACATCGAAAAGAACGGAAAACTGCCAGACGAATACGACTATGTATTGACTACTTACAGCCAAGTAAGCAATGGTGTGTATGAGTTTGACGAGAATGGTGCCCGAAAAGAGAAGAAACTTGCGAAGGGTAAGACATTCGGTGCTGCTGCCCTGAGCGGACAGAAAAGACGTGATGCTATTGAAAAACTGATGAACAACGCCTATCTTATCCTTGACGAAAGCCACACGGCTGGTGGCAATAGCGGTCAGGGCAACTATTTCCAACACATTATTCAGAAGGCAAAGAACGTTACCTTCTTCTCGGCTACCTTTGCAAAGAGACCAGATAACATGCCTATCTACGCTTTGCGTACTGCCATGAATGAGGGCGGTATGAAATCATCCGATTTGATTGATGCGGTGAAGCGTGGTGGCGCAACCTTGCAGGAGATTATGAGCCAGACATTGACACAATGCGGTCAGATGATTCGCCGTGAGCGAGATATGACTGGCGTAACCATCGACTGGAAGGCTATTGATGATCCTGAGCGAGTGCAGGAGCAGCGAGAACAGTATGATAGTATCATCGGATTGTTTAATGATATTATCAACTTCCAAAAGAAATATGTTTCAAGTTACGTGGATGAGCGTAATGATGAGCTGGCTGCCATTCAGTCTACCATAGGAATCAAGAAGGGAACGGCTGCCCTGGGTATCAAGAATCAGCCTTTTGCCAGCAAGGCATTCAATACCGTTCAGCAGGTACTTCTCTCCTTGAAAGCGAAGTCTGCTGCAGAACGTGCCATCGACTATTTGAAACAGGGCATGAAGCCTGTGATTGCGTTGAATAATACTAACGAATCTCAGACTGGCAACCTTGCGCTTGGTGAGGAAATGGACGCACCAGACTTGGGTACATCTTTGAAGAAGGGTCTTGAAGGTACACTTCGCTATACCAAGAAGGATGCAAAAGATAATAGCGAAAGCGGCTACATCAAGCTTTCGGATTTGGGTGATGAGGCAGTTGAGGCTTATCACGAACTAGAGAAGAAGATTGAGCAGACAAGTACCGGTCTTTCACTCTCCCCGATTGATGTTATCAAGAACGAGCTGCAGAAGGCAGGATATAAGGTTGGCGAACTGACAGGAAGACAGACCGAGTTTGTGTACAACGAGAACGGTACTGTTACCAAGATAAAACGTGCTGATACCGATAAAAAGAAACTTGCGCGCGATTTTAATGACGGCAAGATAGACGCGCTAATTCTGAACAAGAGTGCAGCAACTGGTATTTCTCTCCATGCTTCGAGCAAGTACAAGGACCAGAAGAAGCGTGTGATGATTGTGGCGCAGCAGCAGCTCGATGTGAATGATGAAGTTCAGATGCGTGGACGTATCGACCGAACAGGTCAGGTTTTAAGAGGTGCTTACGAGTATGTGGTTTCTCTGATTCCTGCCGAGCAGCGATTGTTGATGATGTTCAAGGCTAAGTTGAAGTCTCTTGATGCCAACACTACTTCTTCACAGAAGAGTAAGTTCAACGAAATGGAAGTTGCTGATATTACCAACAAGTATGGTGACAAGGTGGTTAAGGAATATATGGCAGAGCATCTTGACCTTTATGCACGCATGGCTGATCCATTCGGATGGGAGAAGAGTTATGGCGATGATTTGTCTAGAATCGACCCACAGAGTCTTGTTGCAAGCGGTGGCGGTGTTGGTGATGGTGAAGCTGGTGCCGATGCAAGCAAGTTGCTTGGACGTATGGCTTTGCTGAGAGTAAACGAGCAGGAGAAGATGTTGCAGGAGATTGGCGAGCTTTACGCCAACGAGATTCAGCGTCTCAATGAAATGGGCGAGAATGATTTGGAGATTACCGAGCTGCCTTTGAAGGCTAAGACTATCCGGAAGGAGGTTTGGAAGCAGGGTTCTGAGCCGGGTGGCGACAATGCCTTTGCCGACAATACCTATATAGAAAAGGTGAACATGGCTATCTTGAAGAAACCTATGAAGGCTGCTGAGGTGAAGGCTTCGCAGGAAGGCTTGACTGGCGGCAAGACTTGGGAGGAATACAAGACCGAGAAGAAGGCTGCCGTGAAGGAGTACTTCGACCAGAAGATTGCGGACGAGACTCAGAAGTATGAGGAGCGTGCCGTGAAGACTGCAACCAAGGCTAAGGAGAAGTATATCAAGGATGGCAAGAAGGGTCAGGAGAAATCGGGCATGAGCGATGAGAAGATTGAGAAGATGGCTGGCTATCAGTATGACAACATCTACAAGCAGGAGAAGGACAAGCTGAACGATGTGGTGAAGAACCTGAAAGCCAAGGCTGAAATGTTTGAGCGTGTGCTTGATACCTTCGACACAAACCAGACTTTCGTTCTGCCTACAGATATGAATAACCCTAACGAGTTGAGCGGATTTGGCAACAGTTACGGTAGGCTCATTGACATCAAGATTACTGATAACTACTCGCCTAACGCCTCTTCGGTTTCCTTCGCTACCTTGGATGGCAGAAGAAAGATTACCTTCCCTATCGCAGGCAAGGTGGGTTCTGGTGAAAACAAGGTGGATATTATCGGTTCTATCGACCGCATGACCAAGCAGGCTGCCGGTATGGGCGATAATCATATCAAGGTATTGAACCAAGACCTTAATAATTGGGATAGACTGACCAGCAACGAGAGCCGCAAGGATGGTTATATTGTAACTGGTAATCTGATGCAGGCTCTGGTTGACAGTAAGGATCAGGGCTTGGGCGGTCAGCTGGTGAAATATACTACTGATACTGGCGAGGTTAAGACTGGTATCTTGATGCCAGATAGATTCGACCCTAAGGGCTTGACTACGGATGCGCCTATCAACAGCGTGGCTGAGAAGTTTGAACTTTCTTCTTGGCATGGTGGTATTGACGAGGTTACTTCATCGGACGGTGAGGTGAAGGTGAAGCGCATAGACAACTATCGTGGCAACTTCTACGAGCTTCGTGTACCGAAGAGTAAGGCGAAGGGCGGCAAGTACTTCATGGATAAGGACTTGCTGAAACTGGTTAATGGCAATAACTTCGAGACAAGAGGTAACAATATGCTTGCCGAGTTTAAGCCAGAGCAGTTGAAGCCAGTACTGGACCGACTGTCTAAGATGGGCGTGAAGGTACAGGAGGAGCGTAAGACTTCTGAGGATGAAGGCACTCACTTCCGTGAGGACCGAGGCTTGCAGTATTCTAAAACAGATGCAAAAGATGTTAAGAATAGTAGAATCATTCCAGAAGATGTAGATAAAAACGTATCTTCGCAGATTGAAAAGAAGTTTGATTCTGCCATTGAAGACATAGTAGAGCATGCAGAAGACAGAGATAAATCTAGAATTGTTAATGATGCAGACTATGCTTTGGATGAGTTTTCTAATCTTGGCAGAAGCGTTATAGAATATTACAAGAATGATTATGAACGAAAAATCGAAAAGTTATCAGGACAGTCCATCGGAGGACATCTTGGTGGTGAGAATGACGGTAAGGGAAATAAAGGCTCTTATCTACTGCAATATTATAAGACCATTCTCGCCGTCGCTGACAGAGAACTTGCCTATAGAGACGCTAGAGCAAAGAATCTCAGAGAGACTTGGGGATTGCAACCAGGAGGAACGTTCACACTTGGAGACGTTGAACGAATTTTTAAAGAAACAAATCGAGATAAAGAAAAGACTAAACTCTTCCAAAGAGTTCTCGATATAAACAAACGTCTCGGCGTTACATTCAAGGTTAGCGAAGAGAGTTCCAAAAAGAGATCTGGTGCAGCAGACATCTATAGAAACATTGATTTGTATATTGATGGTCTGACAAAAACTAAGGCTCCAGACTACGCCGCACCTACTGTTATTCTGCATGAAATGATTCATGAGGCTACAATGGGTGCTATCAATCTCGTTAAGAAAGGTAAGGCTGAGGGCGTGCTAACTCCTAAGCAGATAGAGGGTGTTAAGACAATCCTCGAAATCTATGATAGGGTAAAGAATGATAAGGAACGCTTCAAGGAAGAACCTTATGGTCTGACTGATGCTTACGAGTTGACTGCTCAGATGGCAGACTCCAGACAGAGAAAGGCGATGGGCTTGTCTATCTGGGATAGAGTTGTGAATGCAGCACATGAATTTGCAAGAAATGGCGACCGTTCTATCTTGCAGAGAGTGAAGGATGCTATCAAAAAACTCTTTGAGGTTTCTGAGAAGGACAAGATGGATAAGGCTATCAACGACATCATGGATGATTTCAATGAAACCATTGATGATATTTCCATGAATGATATTGAGCAGAACAAATTCGGTCATAAGATTACAGACAAGGACGAGCTGGACCGCCTTGATAAGGAGAAGACTTTCAGAATGTATAGCGGAATGCAGGAGGTGGACGGAAAACTCTACTCTCCTATGGCTGCTATCATTGATGGAAAGCGTACCGATGCAACTGAGATTGGTGCGTGGATGGGCGCAGACGAGCGACCTGACCTTGTAAAGAACGGCAAGTTTACCCTTGTGAAGACTGACAAGAATAAGGGTGTTGGAGAGGGCGATGTGCCTGCTGCCTACAATCCTTATATGCACACTTCCACTTCAATGATGAACGACCAGTTTACAGGTGCTTACGCAAGAGGTAATATCAAGGTTGTGGAATGGGAGATTCCTGAAAGCGAGAAGACGAGCGGCTATCATGCTGAGGGTGCTAAGGATGCCGTGGGACTTGTGCCTTGGCATTCGGGTTCGGTTAATAGTTTGCTGCCGAAGGACAGACAGAGACAGGTGATGTTGTCACGCTGGAGAAAGGCGGTGAGAGTGGTCCCTGATTCAGAGGTGGCTGAGAGTATCGCAGAGCAGTTGAAGGGCACTGGCTTGGCTATCCCTTGGAATGTGGTTACTCCTAATCAGGTTAAGGAGTTGGCTAAGCTTGGCGTTCCTATCACTACCGTTGAATCGGGAAGACAGGCTCCTGAAACCAAGGAGAAGTTCTTGCAGCAGATGGCTGATTTGGAACAGGAGTTCCCTCAGGCTAAGTTCGTTAATGTGAAAATAACAAAGGATGCCTTCAAGGTATGGGGCAAGGACGGAGGTACTAAATTCCGCACAGATAATGGAGAAAGCAGCTACCCTACTTCATCGGTTGAGAGCCATGTGGAGAAGGTGGCTCAGAAGACTGGCGGCAAGGTGAAGATGGTTTCATCGGTTGATGAAATCACCAACAAGGCGGCTAGGGCTGCTATTGAGGATGGCAGAAAGATAACTGGCTGGTATAATGAGAAGACTGGCGAGGTGCATCTTTACATGCCTAATATCCACGATAGATATACTGCCGAGAAGACTATCTGGCATGAGGTGGTTGGACACAAGGGCATGAGAGAGCTTTTCGGTGAAGACAGATTCGAGAAGTTCCTTCGTGATGTGTGGTATGACTTGGATAAGCCAGAGAATGCTGCTTTGAAGAAGCTGGTGGATGAGGAGAGAAAGTACAATCCTCTGAATATCTACGATGCCATTGAGGAAGGTATCGCCCGACTCGCCGAGGACGGAAAGGGTGAACCGGGCTTCTGGAATGGTATCAAGAATAAGGTATCTGATTTCCTTCATGAAATCGGTTATCGTATTGCTCCTAATACTAAAGATGTGAAGTATCTGCTCTGGTTGAGCAAGAACTTGCAGAAGAATCCGAATGATCCATATTGGAAACTGAGAGCTGAGGCGGTGAAATACCGTCTCGACCATGACCGTATGCCTGCTGTCGTGGCGCATGATGGCATGTTCTATGGAAATGACGGAAAGGTTAGAAGTATGGATAATCTTACCAAGGCTGAGTGGAATGAGGCTACAGATGGTGAAATTCATCTCCGCACTACCCCATCTGCTGGCACGGCACTTGACAGATACCACCGTTCGTTGGATGAACACGGCTATATGTTCACCGAGAGCTATATGGATAATATGCTTTCCTTGAAGAAGTTGATGAATGCTATTGTGCCGGATAAGAAGATTGAGGATATTTCTTCTTCTGAGAACCCATACATTCTTCAAAACGTCATGCAGGGTGCAATGAGTGATGCGGCTAAGTTGTTCGAGATTAACATTATGAAGCCTTTGGAAAAGTCAATGGCTGGAATACTGGATGCTTTCGATGGCAAGAATAGCGATGAAAAGATTCGCAATTTCAATCTCTATATGATTACCAAGCACGGCTTGGAGCGAAACAGAGAGTTCTTTGTTCGTGACTTCCTCAAACAGATGAGAATGGATGAGCAGAAGAAGCAGGATGCCGACTTCCTGGAAAACAGTTATTATAGCGACAAGGAGTATCTTGACAACGAGTTGAAGGCTGGCAACATCGACCTGAAGGAGTACTACAGACAGTTGGATGAGAGTATCAGAAACCACTTTGACGCAGACTTCGAAGCTGGCGAGCATGACTATTCGGGTATGCACGCTATACAGGAAGTGGCTAAGTCTTCTGATCCTTACGATGATGCAGAGGCTATTCAGAGCGTGATGGATTCAGAAGCGAAGATGGAGAGCATTAAGAAGGGAGCCGTGAAGGACTATTGGGATAAGGTGAAGGCTGCTACCCAGTATTCGGTTGACAGCGACTACAAGAACGGCATCATCAGCAAGGAATTGCACGGTCATGTATCTAATATGTTCAACTGGTATGTGCCTTTGAGAAAGTATGATGAGGCAACCGCAGAAGATACCTATGGCTATATTACCGAGAAGGGCGACCCGAAGAGCTATATCGGCAGCACCATTATGCGAGCAAGAGGTCACAAGTATTTGAGCGAGACTAACATATTGGCGCAGATTGGAGCAATGGGTAACAGAGCTATCAGCAACGGTGGACAGAATGCTATCCGTCAGGCTTTCGCAAGATTCGCACGAAATAATTCAGGCAACAATCTGATTACCGAAACAAGCGTTTGGTATGAGAAGGACCCAGTGGTGAACATCGTCTATGAGCGCTACCCTGATATTCCAGAGGGTGCAACGGCTGACGAAATCAACCAGATTGTTTCAGACTTCAACAAGGATATGAAGATGAAGGAATCGCAGGGTATGGCATACAAGGTGTATCGCAGAGACAAGATAGGTTATAAGTTCCAGAGAGCAGAGAATAAATCGCAGCATATCGTAGATGTAATGATTGCCGGAAAGAAGCATAGCTTTGTTATCAACGGCAACCCAAGAGCAGCGCAGGCTCTGAACGGAATGCTGGAACACAAGGTTGGTACTTTCGGCAAACCTTTTTCTGTTATCTCAAGATATATGGCTCAGACCTGTACTTCATATAACCCTGAGTTCGTGATGCGTAATATGATACGAGACTTCGAGTTTGCTTCTACCAACTTGCTTGCCAAGGAAGGTATGGCTTACACTAAGACTTTTGAAAAGTATTATGCGCAGGTTGGACTTATCGAGGGTATCAGAAATACTAAGTTGAGCGACCTAAAGAAAATGACAGGCTTCGGCTTGTTCTCTAAGTACAGAAACGGAACTCTTGATACATCTGATAAGATTCAGAGATATTTCAAGGAGTTCATGGAGAATGGCGGTGAGACTGGTTGGGTTCAGGTCAAGAACACAAAGGAGCTTACGGCAGAATATAAGCTTCATATCAAGACAGAGCGCAACAAAGTGAGAAAGGTTTCAAAGGGTATCTTTGATGCGATATTCAAGAACTTGGAGAATGTAAACGAGGTGGCTGAGAACTTGGCTCGCTTCGCAACGTATTGCGCAAGCCGTGATGCTGGCAGGTCTGCAGTCCGTTCTGCTTACGACGCAAAGGAGGTTTCTACCAACTTTAACCGTCATGGTTCGGGTAGCGAGATTAAGAGTTTCAAGAATGGAGAAATGAGTGGATTTGATAATGCCAGAAAGCAGGCTTACCGATTTACTTCTGCATGGTTCAGAAACACATCAATGTTCTTCAACGCTGGTATTCAGAGTACAAATCTCCTGATCAAGAACTTCAAGAACAACAAGGCAGGAACGATTGGTTACATCATGGCTGGTCCGATGATTAGTGGTATGGCTATGGCTCTGCTTAACAACTTCATCATCGCCAACGAGGATGAGAAGGACAGAAATGGAGTGAAGGACCCATACGGCGAGTTGCCTGATTATATCAGAAGAAACAACCTCTGTATCTATGTGGGTGGTGGAGATTTCGTTACTATTCCGCTTGCTATTGAGGAAAGAGCTTTCTATGGTCTTGGAGACTTGGCGGCTGGTCTTACTTTCTCGAAGAATATTTCAAGTCAGAAGATGCCAAACCTCACAGAGAACAAGGATATTGATAAGTATCTGAATCCTGTTATGGATGCTGTGGGTTGCATCTCTCAATTAGTTCCTGTAGCGGACTATCTCGGAAACGCTTCTTTTGGCAAGCATCCTGTGCAAGAAACCGCCAAGGCGGTATTGCCATCTGCTACGTCTCCATTCTTGGAGTGGGCATTTAATAGCGACTGGAAGGGTGCTCCTATTCATAGAGAGAACAAGTTTGATGAATATCAGCCTTCTTGGATGCTGGCTTATCAAGGCACACCTGAATGGCTTATCAATATGAACAAGAAAGTCAACGCTATGACCAACGATGTTGCACCGGGTAACGAGAATATGCTTGGTAACAGCTTCTTGGATGCAGTTACGGACCCTTCTGGTTTGCAGCATTTCTATAGCGGTTATCTCGGTGGTGCGGCTACATTCATGGAAAGATTGGGTGGTATCATTAGGAATGGTAAAGATACAGAGACTAAAGATATTCCTTTCGTTCGCTCTCTGTTCTATACTCCAAGCGAAAAGACGAACCTCCAAAGAACAAAGAGTAAGTGGTATAACTACTTGGATGAGACTGAAAAAATGATAGCGAATGCTAAACGCTTGAAGTCAAAGAATGTTCCTTTGGATGAGCTGGTAAAGAACTATGGTGACTACTACAAGTTCAAGCAGTCTAAGGGAGCCGAGAAGATGAATGTCATCGAAACGGCTACCAAAGAAATGAAGAAATGGAAGAAGTTACGTGACAAGTCGAGCGATACCGAGAGTATCAAATTTGCCAATCAGAATATTGATAATATCATGATGAAGGCAGTGGATGAACTCGACAAGTTGAATTAGAATCCGTATAAATAATAAAGAAAAGTGGCGGTAGGTAATACAACCTATCGCTATTTTTTGTACCTTTGCATAAATAAAACTTTAATCTTATGAAGAAAATTATTTTATTCTTTCTGTTAGTTATCGCATCAGTTAGCTGTTATGCACAAGATGATGTTGTGACAGAAATGTGTGGGGTTAAGTTTGGTTCTGACAGACCAACAACTCGTTCTATCCTCACGGCAAAATTCGGAGACCCAAATATGGACGACCTTAATTTGATTGAGTTTGATAATATAAGGTATGCTGGTATATCGTTTGATTTTGGTTACTTTTCTTTTCAAAACGATGGCGTAAGAAGTTACTTTAATGAATGTGTTTTAGGATTCTTTGCAGACACAGCAGATGAAGCAAAAAGAAAACGTGAATATCTAAAGGGTATTTTGGGGAATAAATATGAAATGCAGGAAGATATTGATAATAATAACTTTAAATGCTATTATGGCGGGACTTCGCCTGTTAATTCCGATGAATACGCTTTTAAATTATATATTACCAAAGTTCCCAAATCTGGGTATTTGGTTGGCATTAGATATGGCGAATTTGACTATTTGAACGAAAGTTTATAAAAAGAATATAAGGTGGATGCTGTTAATTATTAATAGCGTCCACCTTATTAACTATATAGCTTTCAACAATTTCTCAAACTTGTCGTCATACCATCTTGGCTGGGTTTCGCTCTGATTCTTAGGAGAGACCAAATTTTCTCCATACATCCATCTTTGCAAACAATATTCGCCGCGTCCCCCCAATAACCTCTTTATTTATGGGAGGTTCACTATATTTAACTACACAACAAATAACCAAAAATAAACAATCGACATTTATGAGCTAAACTTTACTCATCATAAAACCCTAATACACAATAGATTGAATGCTAATAATTTAATTTTGAGCATAGTTAGGCAGCGTGAATAGTTCTTCGTAACTTTGCAACAAGTTCAATAGTGAACGAAACGAATAAACTATTTTATTATGAGTGAGTCTAAAACTTACGTATTCGGGGAGAACGGAACCAGCCAGGGCGGTGGTTTTAATAGTATTCTCGCTATGCTCCCAGCACTTATGCAGCGACAAGGTGTAGATCCAAGTTTGTTTGCTCTCTGCAACGGCAAGAGTAATGGAAACGGATGGGGTGATGGCTTGTTTGCCATCTTGCTTCTCTTCCTTCTTATGGGTAGAGGCAACTTCTTCGGTGGAAATAATGGCGGTTGCTTGATGCCTAACGGACAGGGTGGCGTTATGCTCAATAACGATGCCAATACGGCTGTTATCATGCAGGCAGTTCAGCGCAATGGCTACGATGTTCAGTCGCTCGCTACTGCTCTCAACACTACTACAGGTAACGTTATCGCTGCCATCAATGGTGTAAGCAAGGAGATTTGCGGTGTCGGCAACCAGATGGGTATGACCGCTAATCAGGTATTGACTGCCATCATGCAGGGTAACAACGCAATCGCTACTCAGTTGGCAGAATGCTGCTGCAAGACCAACAACAACATTACCGCCATGGACGGTAATATCAAGTTGTCAATGTGTCAGCAGACTGGCACTCTACAGAATGCCATCAACAACGTGGCAGTAGGTCAGGAACGTGCGGCTTCTTCCCTTGCCTATGCTACCAAGGAACAGTCTTGTGAGTTAAAAAATGCCATCAAGGATGCAACAGCAGAATTGAAGGCAGGTCAAGCCGCCGCAGAGTTTAGGGATATGCAGGACAAAATCGACCATCTCCGAGAAGAGAATGGAACCTATAAGAGTTCTGCTATGATGAGCCAGATTGTCGGTCAATCACTCGCACCAGTAAATGCAGCTTTGGCTGGTTTACAGAGTGAAGTTAACGCAATCAAATGTGCCCAGCCGAATACGGTGACAGTACCATACCAGCCATTTCAGGCAGTCCCTAACTGCGTAGCTTATCAGTATGGTTTGAATGCTGCTAACAATGCAGGATTCTGGGGTTAAAAGGAAAGGAGGCTGCTATGTTATGGTTAAGACCTTTTACTTGGGTGAATCGTAACGGTTCGGCGGCTATCGCTTCAACAGGCGTGAAGGTGAATACTGCCGATGTGGTGTTCACCTTTAAGAACCACGCCTTCGTGAATGCCAGCTACAGAGGAACGATATTCGTGAATCTGATGCAGGCTATTCCGACTGGAACGACTGGTACACTGCCTATCCTTTTCGAGACCAACGGAGCAACACAGGCTGTAACTAAGTTTAATGGTGCGCCATTAACGGTTGCAGATGTGCCGGGAACTGGAGTTGTTCAACTCTGGTTTGAGAGAGACACTAACACCCTTCAAATGATGACGGGTATTGTTTAACAAACAGAATAGATAATAGGAGATTACATTATGTTTCAAGGTTTAAGAGCAAATTCTTTATTCTATGTACTCGACAAGGGCGAAAACCCGAATTTGCGAATCGGTCAGGTGGTTTCAGTAAGCAACCCTCAGACGAAATATCCTGCTTTCAATAACGGCTTTACACCTCAACCTATGGAGACCGTAGTAGATGTAAAGGTAAAGCTGAATGATGAGGAGGTGGATTTCAAGCAGCTACCTGCTAACGGACAGATAGCAAACGACAAGAGCCTTGTGGTGAGCGACAACAAGGAAGCCATGAGTGCAGAGGTGGATGCAATGCTGAGACAGTCCAAGGCGATACTGGAGAGCGTAGATTACCATGAGAGGGTCGTTAAATCTTGTGAGGGAATGCTATTGCAACTCAACCCCCAGATAGCCAAAGAGAGGGAACAGGCTGAAAAAATTACCAAGTTAGAAGGCAAGGTTTCTGGCATGGAGGGCAAGCTTGACAGGATGATGGGATTGCTCGAAAAGGCTGTTAACAAGTAATCTCCTACCCTATCTATTCAATTTTAAATCGTATGTGATTATGGTAATGATTGAGATTACAGAGGACAAGTTTGATGGCTTGTACGAAAACGTAGAAAAAGGCTTGCGCTATTTTGGTAAGGCTATGACTTGTCTTGACGATATGAAGCGCAACAACCGTGGTAGATACGGAGAAAGAAGCCGTATGCCGGACTATAGAGGTCGTGGTGGTAGAGGCGGTATGCGTGAATACGACGACTACGATGAAGAAATGCGTGACGGTCGTGAGCGTAGAGAGAAACGTGACTACCAAGACTGGGAGGAATAATAATAACTAACTATGTGGGTTTGGTCACGACACAAATGTCGGAACCAGACCCATTTAAATTTTTAAACTATTATGGCTACAAAATATAGAGAATCTCTTGATGCGTATGATTACAAACCCAAAGAAATGATTGCGTATCTAAGACAGAACGGATGGCACTTCAATAAGAAAATGTGCGAGTGGGCAGTCAAACAGATGCGTAAGAATGGCAAGCGTATCAAAGTTATGAGCAATGAGGACGTGGAAAACCTGCTTAAAAGATATAATATCGAGCTGGAGAACAATGTAGGACACGATGCTTGCTATATCGCAAATATGTGTATCGCTGATTTCTATGCCAGTTCTATTACAGAAGAAAAGCAACTCGCTCAGTTTGTCAAAGACTATGTTGATGACGAGGATCAACAGGATGGTTTTATCTTCAATCGCTTCTATGCTGACTGTGCTCATAATGGAATCGGTATTCCCTGGGATGAGATATTATGATAGAACAGGAGATTTACTTGGAAAGGTTTGACTGGACTATTCGTTTGTTTTATAATGTAAAGGATAAGGATTGCAGTATCATCAGGAAGAGTTTGCTAAAGTTGGGATGCAAGGGAGAGCCTTTGGATGATGCCTGCAATCTTATCATGGAGAATAAGCCAAACAAAGGCATTACCTACTCCAATATAGACAAGCATCAAACTGTTGTTTCTGTAGGTTTTACAATAGAGGAAAGTGAGTTCGTGAATAGTATTTCTCATGAAATGCTTCATGTTATTCAGCATATCTCTGAAAAGTTTTCGCTCGATCCAAAAGGAGAAGATGTTTGTTATCTCATGGGTAGTATTATGCAAGCCGTGTACCTATTCTACATATAAGGTGGACAAAATTAATTGCCCACCTTATATATTTATTGTTACCACAGTAGGATATGTATAACAGAGCCTATTGCTATGACGAAAGAATATCGAATATGGTTTACTCCCCATACTTTGGTTCCTCATACACCAAGTTATGCTCATCTACGTAAGCCTTGGCTTCTGGGTATGTATCAAACTCTACTGCGGTGGCATTTACCGATGGGAATACCTCAGCATTGTCACCTTCCTCTGTGAGAGGGAACACCATCTTGGTTCCCTCATGTACTACCTTATACTTCTTTGTTAACTTATTCATATCTTGTTTTCTTTATTTACTTTAATGTTAAACTTATAATATCTTATGCAGGAGTGATTGAAACAGTATAACCCTTGCTCTGCAATGTCTGTACTGCAGCATCTGATGCAGAGGTGCGAGTACCAATCAACGAGATTGTTTTATACCAACTTTGTTCACCAGCAAACTTAGCTTCAAGCGTTGCCATATCGTTGAGGAAAGCATCAATCTTATCACACTTACACTGTTCTAATGCTAAGATATTTGTTCTGTTTTTAATACCTGTCCATGTAAACATACCAGTATTTCTTACTTGTACCCATAAAACATTATTTGGTAAAACAGATAAATCACCAGAAACGCTTGTGCCAACAAGTCGTATTTGGATAACTTTTGTATTCCGATAAACAGAAATATCACCAGTTACTTTAGTATAACTAATATCTGGAATATCTGTAAGACCAGTCAATTTACCAAGCACAGAAATATCACCAGTAACCTGAGTGTTGGATAAATATATATCTGTAAGACCAGTCAATTTACCAAGCACAGAAATATCACCAGTAACCTGAG
>ERZ773165.345-NODE-345-length-38772-cov-5.049229_pt1 | contig 38772 bp, 27 predicted proteins | sample MGYA00581003_ERZ773165 | MGnify/ENA primary metagenome ERZ773165 (study PRJEB29015, sample SAMEA2737817) | human gut metagenome | biome: human gut; feature: human-associated habitat; material: faeces | place: China | collected 2012 ... | reverse complement strand
TTCAAAATGGTCTAAGGTAAAGAGTATAAAAACTCCGAAAGAGTCAAAATGTACCAAAGATAATATCCAAAAAGAAACCCATTGCACAAACAATAACAATCATAGTATAAAATGTGGCAATATGGGAAGATGGTTTAATAGTAGGGATGAAGTTGAAAAGTACTGGGAAGATGTTGACAATAGTCACTATAAGCAATGGCAAGAGGGAAAAATCACGGTAGAGGAATATTATAAAATATCTCCATACGGTTATGAGAGTTGGTCTTGTAGTTACTGTGGCAAGTGGACAGGTAATTTTAAATATAACTAAAAGTTTATATAGGAGAAAAATAATGAAACGGATTATTTTTATAATAACAACAATAATATTGTTAATATCAATGACATTTCCTACAACAGTTTTTGCTGCATCAATACCAACAACGACAATTACATCAGTAAAGGCACAAAGCAAAGCATTTACTGTTAAATGGAAAAAAAAATCAAGTATTACAGGATACCAAATTCAGTATTCTACTGATAGTAAGTTTAAAAAAGAAAAAAAATCAATAAAAACTAAAAATGCTAAAACAGTATCAAAAAAGATAACTAAGCTAAAAGCAGCAAAAAAATACTATGTTCGGATAAGAACATATAAAGGAAAAAAATATTCAAAATGGTCTAAGGTAAAGAGTATAAAAACTCCGAAAGACACAAAAAGTAACAAAGATAATATTCAAAAAGAAACACATTGTACAAACAATAACAATCATAGTATAAGCTGCGGTAATATGGGAAAGTGGTTTAACAATAAGGACGAAGTTAGAGCATACTGGGATGAAGTAGATATTGGATATTTCCAACAGTACCAGAATGGAACAATTACATTTAAGGAATATGGAGAAAAATCTCCTTGTGGTTATGAATGTTGGTCTTGTAGTTACTGTGGCAAATGGACAGGTAATTTTAAATATAATTAAAATTATGACATTAAATGAAGAAATATACAAAACTGTTATGAAAATACCGTATGGCAAGGTTGCAACTTACGGGCAAATTGCAACGATTTGCGGTAATCCTTATTATGCAAGGGCAGTCGGTAATGCGCTGCATAAAAATCCAAACCCTCAAAAAATACCTTGCTATCGTGTTGTAAACAGTAAAGGCAAGCTGACAGAAAATTTCGCCTTTGGCGGTTTGAAGGTGCAGTCGGATTTGCTTATAAGCGAGGGTATCGAAGTAATTGACGGCAGAGTTAATTTAGAAAAATATCAATGGCGTGGCTAAAATATTAGAGTATAATTTTAAATCGTTGATTCTAATATTATTTTTATCGCTACATTGTGATACATTATAAATAAACAGAAATGACGATTACTATTACACAAAAATTAAAATGGCTAATGAAATTTTAAACGCAGAAAGCGTTGTAAGGAAATTAAGGAGCAATTCTTAAAACAATATGGATATTTTAACTTTTTTAAATGAAAACATTACAACTAAAACTCCGCTTAGTGAAATTTTAGATATATTTTGCAAAATGTGTGAAATTGAACTGCCTGATTCCGAGCTTCTTTTTGAAACAGGCGTGTTTTCGTTCACTTGCGATGAGCAATATTATTTTTCGCTTGTAAGGCAGTATGAGGCGGAGAATGATGGACGCAACCAAATTCATATTGATGTTATTTACCCGCCTACAAATCGAATCTGTGACCTTTCACGCACTGATTGGATAGAAAATGTTGATGAATTTAAGCAAACGGTGCTTTCGTCTGAGGAATATTCAATTTTAAAGAACGAGCCTATTTTTAAAATTGATATTTATGATGACGATACGGATTAGGAAATTTTATGGTTGAATTTTGCAACTATATAAAGCTCAAAAGAAGAAATTTGGTTTGATTAGATTTTAGAAGATTAGAAATCGTTACATAAAAAGGCGTCATCATTGGAAAAATCCTTTGATGACGCCTTTTATTATTCCTTTTTATCAAGTAAGCTGATTGCTTCTTTTGACATAGGAATAAGAATTATTAAGTTTATAATTGTCATTAAGCCTATTCCTACATCGCCTAAGTCCCATACAATTGTATATGCCTGAAGCCCGCCGATAAACAGCATAATAAGAGCGATAATTTTATAAAGTGTTTGACTCCACCAATTGTTGCCGCACAGGTATGCTACATTTGATCTTGCATAAAACAGAATTCCGATAAAAGTAGAAAAACTGAAAAGAAACAGAATTACGGCAACAAATATTGTACCGAAACTGCCAAGGTGATAATTCATAGCACTTTGAAGCAAATCCATACCTTGCTTACCTTTTGTGACGCTTTCCGGAACAAGCAGCATAATCATAGCTGTGCAGGTGCAAATAACAATAGTGTCAATCAAAACACCGAGCGATTGAACCATTCCTACTGTTTCAGGCCTTTTGCCCTCGGCAGCGGCAGCAGCACAAGGCGCAGAGCCTGAACCTGCTTCGTTTGAAAATAAACCTCTTTTAATTCCGTTCATTAAAACAGCACCGAATCCGCCGCCGGCAACTTGCTTTATACCAAACGCTTCTTCAAATATTCTTTCAAATACACCGGGCATTAAGCTGATATTTTTAATTATTATAAATATTGTGACAACAAAATATATAACCGCCATTATGGGAACAATAACATCAAGCACTTTAACCGTTGCATCTTTTCTTAAAACAATTAAGCTTGATATTATTACAAGAATTACCGTTGTATAAATCGGCGGTATTGAAAATGCATTTTTAAAAGCGGATGTTACGGAATTGCTGATAACTTGGCTTATGCCGCACCAGCAAATAAGCCCAAATATTGCAAAGAGAATAGCGATAAATGATTTCTTAATTTTCTTCTTTCTCTTTTTTTCAACATAATCGTGAATGTAATAAGCAGGGCCACCGTGGTATCCGCCGTAAAGCGGGTCTTTCTTTTTATGAAGCTGAGCAAGCGTGCCTTCCGCATATGCTGTTGACGCACCTAAAAATGCCGATACCCACATCCAAAACACAGCGCCTGCACCGCCGACGGATATGGCGGCTACTACACCTACTAAATTTCCCATACCTACTCTTGTGGCGGTGGAAACTATCAGCGTTTGAAAAGTTGATAAGCTTTTTTTATCATCATTTTTTTCGCCAAGCGCCCTAATCATTGTGGGCAGCTTTCTTATCGGCATAAATTTAGTTCTTATCGTAAAAAATATTCCTGTCGGAATAAGCAAAATGACAAGTAAAGGTATGCCTATGCTTGTCCCTTTGAAATTAAGCGTTATTAAATCTCCCCAAAGAAAATTATAAATACTTACAATTATATTTGACATAAATTCCCCTTAAATAAAAATCACCGATTAGGTTTACCAACCGGTGATTAAAATTAGATTATTGTTTTTTTAAAGCTCTTTCAAGCCATACTGCACCTAAATCAAGCGCATTGAAAAGGCCTTGCTTTTCACTCTTCTTAATAATCTTTTCCTTTGGTGATGTAACTGAAGGGTCGGTATCAATAAGCTGTATTGCAACTTTGCCTGATACTTTTAATCCTTTAATATCTTCATCGCTGAGAATATTAAGGCAAACTACATATGCCTCACTCATACTTCCGTAATAGATAGTTTTGCCACATCTTACCAAAGGCTTACCTTTGTATTCTAGGATTTTTTCCTTTTTGCTTTCTGCCAAAGATAACCCTCCTTTAATTTTAATCGAGATAGGACTTTACCATTGCAGCCAAAAGCTCATCACGGTCAAGTCGCCTTATCAAACTTCTTGCATTGTTGTGAGTGGTTATATATGTCGGGTCTTCGGTCAAAATATAACCTACTATTTGGTTAATAGGATTGTAACCTTTTTCCTGCAATGCGTCAAAAACCTCAGTCAAGGTTTCTTTCATAACATCCTCGTGATCGTCACCAATTCTAAAAGTCATAGTTTTATCAGTCATGGTAAAGTCACCTCCCTGTAAAGCATTATATCTTAATTATATACATAATTATTCAAAATTACAATACCTTTTTTAAATTTCATTTCAAAAACGCTTGACTTAATAGGTGTTTTGGTTTAAAATCTTTGTATAAATTAAATGCTATGACTGAGGGCATTTGCCGCAGTAGTTGATATTTTTGCATTTTAGAGAGCTGTGTATTTGCTGAAATCACAGTATTGCTTTTATCAATGAATTTCGACTCACGAGCTTCCTGTGAAAAGCAGGGCGTATTTCTGCGTTAAGGATTTTGAGTGGCACATATTTATGTGCAATTTGAGTGGTACCACGGATATAATTCGTCTCATATTTATGAGGCGATTTTTTTATTGTTTAATTGGAGGGAATTATGGATAACAAAATTTTAAGTTTGAAAGAAAAATTTGTGTCCGAACTTGATAAGATTGATAATCTTGCTGATATTGAAAGTATCAGGGTATCATATCTTGGCAAAAAGGGCAGTGTTACAGACCTTCTTAAAGGTATGAAAGAACTTTCAAATGATGAAAGAAAGGCTTTCGGCCAAAAGGTTAATGAACTCAAAGGTCTTGTAAACGAAAAAATTACAGAAAAAACAAATGAACTCAAAGAAAAGGAAATTCAAAAAGAAATTGAACTTATGCCTGAATTTGATTTATCAATGCCGCCGGTTATGGATAGGGGTTCATATCATCCTATTACACTTGTGCAAAGGGAATGTGAGAGAATATTCAAATCAATGGGCTTTACCGTTGAAGATTACAGCGAGATTGTAACCGACTATGAATGTTTTGAATCACTTAATATTCCTAAGCATCACCCTGCCCGTGATATGCAAGATACTTATTATCTTACAAACGGTCAGCTTTTAAAAAGCCAAACTTCAGCTGCTCAAAATGCTATCTATAAAAAATATAGAGATGCGCTTGTAAATGACGGTGTTCCGATTAAAGCTATTTTCCCTGGCAGATGCTTTAGAAACGAAGCAACAGACGCTTGCCACGAAAATACTTTCTTCCAAATGGAAGGTGTTATGGTTGATAAGAATATCTCTATTTCAAACCTTATTTATTTTATGAAAACAATGCTTTCCGAAGTATTCCAAAAGGATATTAAGGTTAGGCTTCGCCCGGGCTTTTTCCCATTCGTTGAACCCGGTTTTGAACTTGACATCAGTTGCCTTATTTGCGGCGGTGAGGGCTGCCCAAGCTGTAAGCACAGCGGTTGGCTGGAACTTTGCCCTTGCGGTATGATTCACCCTGAAGTTCTTAAAGCAGGCGGAATTGACCCTGATGAATATACGGGTTTTGCATTTGGTTTAGGCCTTACAAGACTTGTTATGATGAAATATGGCATTAAAGATATTCGTGATTTAAACAGTGGTAATCTTAAAACATTATCACAGTTTACAGATGATGAAAATTAAGAGGGGAGGAATTAAATATGTTTTTATCAATGAATTGGATTTCAGATTTTGTTGATTTTACAGGTCTTGATAAGGTCGAGCTTATTCATCGCTTCTCTCTTTCTACTGCCGAAGTTGAAAACGAAATTTTCTTCAAAGGTTCAGATATTAGCGGTATTGTTGTAGCAGAAATTAAATCTGTTGAAAATCATCCTGATTCTAAAAAACTTCATCTTCTTAAGGTTGACGCAGGTGACGGTCAGCTTACAGATGTTGTATGTGGCGCTCCTAATGTAAGAGTCGGCCTTAAAACAGCTTTTGCCAAAGTTGGTGCAAAGATAGGTGAAATTGAAATTGCACCGAGGAAGCTTGCCGGCTATACATCAAACGGTATGTGTTGCAGTGAAAAGGAAATCGGTATTTCTGATGATAACAGCGGCATTATGGAAATAACAGACGATTTGCCAAATGGTACCGATATTAAAGATGCATATCAGGTTGATGATATTATTTTTGAAGTTGATAATAAATCACTCACCAACCGTCCTGATCTTTGGGGCCATTATGGCATTGCCCGTGAATTTGCAGCCCTTGCCGGCAGAGAACTTAAGCCTCTTGAAACTGTTGATTTATCACAGTATAACAATTTACCGAAGGTCGATATGAAGATTGAAGACCCGCTTTGCCAAAGGTATTCTTGTTTGCAGGTTGAAAATATCAACACAAATATTTCGCCTGTTAATATGCGTATCCGCCTTTTCTATTGCGGAATGAGAGCTATCAATTTCCTTGCAGACCTTACTAACTATCTTATGCTTGAAATGGGTCAGCCAATGCACGCATTTGATTCGCGCAAGGTTGAAAAAATCAGAATTAAGCGTTTTGATACACCGTTTACTTTCCAAACTCTTGATGGTGTAGAAAGAAATATTGACGAAAATACACTTATGATTTGTAACGATAATACCCCTGTTGCAATTGCGGGTATTATGGGCGGACTTGATAGTGAGATTATTGATGATACTCACACATTAACCCTTGAATCTGCCACTTTTAATGCTGTTTCAATTCGTAAGTCAACTGTTCGTCTTGCTCACAGAACAGATGCTTCTATGAGATATGAAAAATGCCTTGACCCTGAAATGACAGTACCTGCCATTGCCCGTTTTGTTAAGCTTATGACTGATATTGACGGCGGTGTAAAAGTTGTATCATCACTTACAGATGAATATGCTTTCCATTATGATACCGTTGAACTTGATTTTGATAAAGCTTTTGTTGATAAATATACCGGTATTGAAATCGGCAATGATACCATAATTTCAACACTCACTTCACTTGGATTTGACGCAAAAGTTGAAAATGATAATTTCAGCGTAGTTGTACCAAGCTGGAGAGCTACAAAGGATGTTACAATCAAAGCTGATATTATTGAAGAAATCACAAGAATTTACGGATATGATAACTTCGCTGTTCATACAGCGGTTGCGCCGCTTTATCCTGTGCGCCCTGCTGTTGAAAAAACAGATGAGGATAAGATTAAGGATATTCTCGTAAATCATTTTAATCTTCACGAGCTTCATTCATATGTTTGGGCTTATTATGATGAATATAAAGCATTGGGTATTGAAGTTGAAGATAATATTAAACTCGTTAATGCTACAAATCCTAATATTGAAACTATTCGTAATTCGGTAATTCCTACACAACTTTGCCAAGTTAAATATAATACTTCATATAGCACTGATTTCGGTGTGTTTGAAATCGGTAGAGTTGCAAACGGTCTTAAGGATGACGGACTTGTTGATGAGCATAAAATGCTTGCTGTTACACTCTTCAGCAAAACCAAGAGCGTTGAAAAGCTTTACTTTGAACTTCGTGATATGCTTGCAACTTTGGCAGATAATATTAAGCATAAATCACTTGATTTTGAACCTGCAAAGCAAATGCATTCATATGAACATCCAAGAAATCTTAACACCGTTATTTGTGACGGTAATGAAATCGGCACAATCGGCATTGTTCACCCTGTTGTATCTAAAAAGATTGATAAAAAAGCTTCGGTTGTATTTGCTCAAATTGATGTTAAATCATTTGCTCAAATTGCAAATGCAAGTATCAGTTATGAAGAACCGTCAAAATATCCTGCTATGGAAATTGACCTTTCATTTGTAACAGATAAATTTGCTCCGATTAAAAATGCGATAGTAAATGCCAAGAGCCAGCTTGTTAAGAAAATTGAAGTTGTTGACACCTATAATGACGGTGAAGCAAAGTCTATCACAACCCGTATAACATTCTCTCATCCTGAAAAAACTCTTACTCGTGAAGAAGTTATGGATATTGTAAATACAGTGATTGATAAACTTGAAGCAGACGGAATTAAGCTTAAAAAGTAATAAGCACCACAAAAAATCCTCACTGAAGAAGTTCTTCAGTGAGGATTTTTTTATCATTTAATACTTAAGTTTTAAAATCATATTAAGTACATTGATTGCACTTCGTTCAAGTTCTCCTCTTGTAAGTCCGTTTTTAAGTCCTACTGTTTCTAACAGTGATTTATCAGGTTTGTATTTCTTTTCGGTTTTTTTAAATGAACCCGGCATATACACATCAACTTGTGAACGCACGCGGTATGCATTATCACGAAGGTTTGGAAATTCGTGGCTTTGTGAATGCTGCATCCACCAGTCAGTCATAACAGAACCGTCAAATCCCCATTCTTTTCTTAATACGGTAGTTACCAAGTCATAGTTATAATGGCTCCATACACCGTTTATTTTGTTATAGCTTGTCATAATATTAAGCGGCTTTGCTTCTTTCACACAAATTTCAAAGCCTTTAAGGTAAATTTCTCGAAGTGCACGCTGGGAAACAATCGAATTGTTAACAGTTCTGAAAGATTCCTGATTGTTGCACGCAAAATGCTTAGGGCAGGCAGAACCTCCGCTTGTCTGAATACCCTTTACATAAGCAGCAGCCATTTTACCGGTGAGAAGCGGGTCTTCACTGAAATATTCAAAGTTTCTGCCGCAAAGTACATTTCTGTGAATATTCATACCCGGCGCTAAAAGCACGTTAGAACCTGCATTTCGGAGTTCTCTGCCCATTTCTGTTGCAAGTTTTTCAACAAGTTCTGTATTAAATGTGCTTGCAAGTGCAGTGCCGCAAGGAATGAGTGATGTATATTTTCTTACTCTTATTCCGGCAGGCCCGTCTGTTGTGATTACAGGTGGAATACCCTTTTTGTTTAATTCTGGAATAATTCCGCCGAATGCACCTGCATTTCCGGCAACACCGTAGTTGCTGTCCATTCCGCCTTGCCCGCGGGTGAGTGCTTCAAGTTCCTCGTTATTTAAACTTGATACAAATGTTTCAACACTGATTTCACCTGATTTTACTTGCTCAAAATTATAATTGTGAACAATATGGCCTATTTCTTTAGGTAAGTTTTTAATTATTCTTTCACGAAGATAAGGCTTTTCAGGTTTAACCGTCACTTTTTTCGGTATGTATGAACCGTTTATTTTGTGTGCAATAATTCTGTCAATGTATTCTTTCGGCGCGCATATTGCTTCAAGTTCTTCAAGTACTGTATCTTCACTGTATTCAAATGAACCTATTTCTTGTGCCTCACGCACATTTTCACCAAGGAAGAATTTATATTCGCCTTTTTCTAAAATGTAAGCATATTTGTGGCCCGTTATTCCCGTATCGTCAAATGAAGCAAAATTGTATGCCGATACTTCAAGATCTATTTTTTGGCTTTCTCCGGGTGCAAGTTCGGTTGTTTTGGCAAAAGATACAAGGCTCATAAGCGGTTTCGTAAGCTTGCCTTGCGGCGCCCTTGCAAAAAGTTCAACTACTTCTTTGCCGACATATTTGCCGATATTTGTAACTTGAACCTTGGCTGTCATTTTTTCTTTATCTGCTTTAAAATCGAGCAGTTCAATATCAAAATTGGTATAGCTTAAACCGTAACCGAAAGGAAACAGTGCTTTTTCTTTTGCAAATGTTTCAAAATATCTGTAACCTACAAATATATCCTCAACATACATATTGAAAAGCTTATTGCCAAAATGCTTTGCACTTGGGTAATCTTCGTATTTAATTGCGATTGTATCTGTAAGTTTTCCCGATGGGTTTACTTTACCGTAAAGTACATCGGCAATTGCATTGCCACTTTCCATTCCGCCTTGCCAAGCGTAGATTATGCCTCTTAATCTGTCATTATAATCAAGCACCCATTGCATATCAATTACATTGCCACAGTCAAGTAAAACTGTTACATTGCTGAAATTGTTGCATACTTGGTCTAAAAGTTTTCTTTCTTCGTCTGTTAGGTAGTAACTGCCTTTTGTAAGCGTGTTTTCCCTGTCTTCACCGGCTGCACGCCCGATTACTACGAGTGCAACATCGCTTTCTTCGCTTGCTCTTTTAACTGTTTCATCGTCAAGGTGAGGCTCTTCAAAGCTCATCGGCCAGTGGCCCCAAAAGCCGTGCGGTGCAGGATTGTTTTTTGAAAAATCTTTGTAATAATTCAAAAGCCATTCGTTAACTTTACCGCCCGCATTTTTAATTCCGTCAATCACATTTACAAAGTAAGGTGCGTTTACATCACCGCCGCTTCCGTACCCTACATAAAAATAATCAAGCTGGCACCTGCCGAATACAGAAATCTTTGTATCCTTATTATATGGCAGGGCATTGTTATTTTTTAAAAGGACTATTCCTTCACCGGCAGCTTCTCTGATTAGATTTGGCATATTTCCGAATATATCCCTTTCGCCCTCTGCTTTCACTTCAAGCTGCGATACCCCGCCGCTTGAAATTCTTTCGGATATGGTGGAAACAACCTTGTCAATTTTGTGTTTAAGTTTCATATCTTTTATTCCCCTTAAAACGAAAACTATTTCAATTATCATTATACATTATCAAAAAATCAATGTCTATATTTTTGTATAAATTTTCTATATGTGAACATAATATCTTTGAAAACGCAAACAAGAAAATAATTGGAGGAATTCAAATGAATTTAACTAAAAAAACGGCGTCAATTTTTCTTTGCGTCATTTTAAGCATTTCAAGCGTTCTTGCTTTTACTGCCTGCGGTAAAAATAACAGCAATAATAATACTTTAGACAGTACAAGCAGTGCCCAAAAGGCAAATGTGACGGTAAGATATTTGAACTTTAAGCCTGAAGTAGCAGATATTTACCAAAAAATCGCACAGGAATATGAAAAGGAAACAGGTGTTAAAGTAGTTGTTGAAACAGCGGCAAATAATGAATATGAATCTACTTTGGCTGCAAAAATGTCAACCAAAAGTGCACCTACTCTTTTCCAAATTAACGGGCCTAAAGGATATTCAAATTGGAAAGAATATTGCGCTGATTTATCAGACAGTGAACTTTATAAACATTTAAAGGATAAATCACTTGCAGTTACAAGTTCTGACGGAAAAGTATACGGTATTCCTTATGTTGTTGAAGGATACGGAATCATTTATAACAAAGCAATTTGCGATAAATATTTTAAACTCGACGATAAATCAACCGATTTTAAATCAATGGAAGATATTGATTCTTTTGATAAGCTCAAATCTCTTGTTGAAGATATGCAAAAGAATAAATCAAAGCTCGGTATTGACGGAGTTTTTGCTTCAACTTCATTAAAATCGGGTGAAAATTGGCGCTATCAAACCCACCTTGCAAATGTACCTCTGTTTTATGAATTTATAAAAAATAAAATAGATTTAACATCAGATGATACTTCAAAAATCACTTTTGAATATGCAGATAATTATAAAAATATATTTGACCTTTATTTGAATAACTCAACTGTTGATAAGGGTAAAACGGGTACTAAAACCGTAACTGATTCAATGGCTGAATTTGCACTTGAAAAATGCGCAATGGTGCAAAACGGTAATTGGGCTTGGAGCCAAATCAGTAAAGTAAAAGGAAATAAAGTTCAAAGCGAAAATGTAAAATTCCTGCCTATTTATACAGGCGTTGAGGGCGAGGAAACACAAGGCCTTTGCATAGGTACTGAAAACTACTATGCAATTAACTCTAAAGCAAGTAAAGAAGAGCAAAAGGCGGCACAAGATTTCATCTATTGGCTTTATTCAAGCGAAAAAGGCAAAAAGTTTGTTACAGATGAGCTTGGATTTATTGCTCCTTTTGACACCTTTAATGATAACGAAGTGCCGAGTGACCCGCTTGCACAGGAAGTTAATAACTGGATGAATAAGCAAAGTGTTACTACAATTCCATGGTATTTTACAGTTTTTCCGTCACAAACTTTTAAAGACAATTTCGGCTCTTCGCTTTTAAAATATGCACAGGGTAATAAAACCTGGCAGCAGGTTAAAGAGGATTTCGTTAAAGATTGGGAAAGTGAAGCAAACGCGTCAAAATCATAAAAGCGCTCTTTGAGCGCTACATATAAAATTGAAAAGGGGACTGTTATGAAACGAAATATCAAAAAATATTTTCCCATTTTTTTATTGCCGATAACGATTGCATTTGCATTTGCTTTTGTTATTCCGTTTTCAATGGGCGTCGGCCTTTCATTTACCGAATTTACTGCTGTGACGGATGCTAAATGGGTAGGCTTTCAAAATTATATCAGTGCTTTTTCTTCATCAAGTGATTTTTTGCACGCACTCGGTTTTACAGCACTGTTTACCGTTGTTTCAGTAGTGACGGTTAATGTTTTCTCCTTTACTTTGGCTCTGCTTTTAACCCGTGGTATAAGGGGGACAAATCTTTTCCGTTCGGTTTTTTTTATGCCTAATTTAATAGGCGGTATTGTGCTTGGATATATTTGGAATTTGCTTATAAATGCAGTTCTTTCATCATTTGGTGTAGATATAACATATAAAGCTGAATATGGCTTTTGGGGCCTTGTAATTTTAACAAATTGGCAGCTTATAGGATATATGATGGTAATTTATGTTGCAGGACTTCAAAATGTTCCGCACGACCTTATAGAAGCCGCACAAATTGACGGTGCATCACCGGCGAAAACACTCTTTTCGGTTAAAATTCCGATGGTTATGCCGTCAATTACAATTTGTATGTTTTTAACTTTAACCAATTCATTTAAAATGTTTGACCAAAATCTTGCTCTTACGGCTGGCGCACCCGAGCGTGAAACAGAAATGCTGGCTCTTAATATTTATAATACCTTTTATGGCAGAGTAGGCTGGCAGGGAGTAGGGCAGGCAAAAGCGGTGATATTTTTTCTTATAGTCGGATTATTAGCATTTTTGCAGTTGAAAATTACAAGCAGTAAAGAGGTGAACGCTTGATGAAAAATTCAAAAAGAATAAAAGATAATGCAATTTTCTTTTTACTGTCGGTTTTAAGTATTCTTTTTTTAGTGCCGATAATAATTGTTTTTATAAATTCGTTTAAATCAAGAATTTATATTTCAAGTGAACCTCTGAAGCTTCCCACAAGTGAAACCTTTGTAGGATTAGAAAATTATATTAACGGTATTGCTTCTTCTGATTTTTTATCGGCATTTTTTCGCTCACTCTTTATTACTGTTGTAAGCGTGGTGCTTATTGTTCTTTTTGCTTCTATGGCGGCTTGGTATATTGTCAGAGTTAATTCAAAAATCACTAAAATGATTTATTATCTTCTTGTTTTCAGTATGATTGTACCGTTTCAAATGGTAATGTATACGATGACTTATGTTACAAACCGTGCTAATCTTGATAATGTTTTGGGAATAACGCTTGTGTATCTTGGCTTTGGCGCAGGGCTTTCTGTATTTATGCTTTGCGGGTTTATTAAAAGTATTCCGCTTGAAATTGAAGAGGCGGCAATGATAGACGGATGTTCGCCGCTTCAAAGCTTTTTTACAGTCGTGTTTCCTATGCTTAAACCGACTGCTATAACAGTTGCAATATTAAACACTATGTGGATTTGGAACGATTATTTGTTGCCTTATCTTGTTTTAGGTTCTGATAATAAAACAATACCTGTTGCCATTCAACTTGCAATGCAGGGCGCATATGGCTCTACTGATTACGGTGGTTTTATGGCTATGCTTGTACTTGCAATTGTACCGATAATTATTTTTTATGTATTTTGCCAAAAATATATTATTAAGGGTGTTGTTGCAGGTGCTGTTAAAGGATAAATTAAAGGAGTTTTTTGTGTGGCGTCAATTACCTTAAATCATATAGTCAAAACATTTGATGACGGAATAACCGTTATTCCTGATTTAAACCTTGAAATTAAAGATAAAGAGTTTGTTATCTTTGTAGGCCCGTCAGGTTGCGGAAAGTCAACTACACTTCGTATGATAGCCGGACTTGAAGATATATCTTCGGGTGAACTTATTATCGGTGGAAAAACGGTTAATAATATGCCGTCAAAAGATAGGGATATTGCAATGGTGTTTCAAAGCTATGCACTTTATCCGCATATGACGGTTTATAAAAATATGGCTTTTGCTTTGAAACTGCGCAAAGAACCCAAAGATGTTATTGATAAAAAAGTCAGAGAAGTGGCTAAAATTTTAGAGCTTGAACCATACCTTAACCGTAAACCAAAGGCACTTTCAGGCGGTCAAAGACAGAGGGTTGCACTTGGCAGGGCAATGGTAAGAAGTCCGTCTGTATTTCTTCTTGATGAGCCGCTTTCAAATTTAGATGCAAAGCTTCGTACTCAAATGCGCTCCCAAATTGCACTTCTTCACAAAAGGCTTGAAACTACTTTTATTTATGTAACACATGACCAAACAGAAGCTATGACTATGGCGGACAGAATTGTTGTAATGAAAGACGGAATAGTTCAGCAGTTTGATACCCCTAAAAACTTATATAATCACCCTTGCAATGTTTTTGTGGCTGGATTTATCGGCACACCGCAGATGAATTTTATTGATGCAACTCTCACCACCTGTTCGGGTGATATTTGTGCAATTGTTGATGATTTAACTATTCCTTTGCCGGCGCGTATGCAAAATGATGAAAATGTGAAAAAATATATCGGCAAGCGTGTGATTTACGGTATCAGGTGTGAAGATATGCATATCAACCCAAATTACAGGCTTGAAAACGGACAAAACGAACTGGCTATAAAGGCTGACCTTGCTGAAATGATGGGAAGCGAAGTGTATATTTATTCCACTATTGATGATAAAGAAATTATCGCAAAAGTGCGAAGCGAAAATTATATTTCATCAGGCGACAGTGTAAAGCTTTATATTGATGTTGAAAAAGCACACCTTTTTGACCCTGAAAGTGAAATTCTCATCTGTGATTAAAGGAATGACCTAAATGCTTAATAAACGAGCAAGCGGAGTGCTTTTGCATATATCATCTTTACCGTCAAAATACGGAATCGGCTGTTTTGATGAATGTGCATATGCTTTTGTTGACTTTTTGAAAGAAGCGGGGCAACATTATTGGCAAATATTACCCCTTTGCCCCACAACAGTCGGCGATTCACCATACCAGAGTATTTCCACCTTTGCGCTTAATGAATATTTTATTGATTTAGATGCCCTGTGCCGCCTCGGTTATTTAAAAAAAGAAGAATACGAAGATATAAAATGGTTTGAATATGAAGATGAGGTGGATTACTCTTTACTATATACTAACAGGCACAGGGTATTATATAAAGCGTTTGACAGATTTAAGCGCAATATTCCAAATGATTTTAATTCCTTTTGTGAGCAAAATTCATATTGGTTAGATGATTACGCACTTTTTTGCGCTGTTAAAGATTATTTCGGCGGAGAGCCTTTTTATTATTGGAATGAAGATATAAAATATCGTGAAGAATTGGCAATTGATGAATATATAAATATTTGCAATGAAAGAATACTCTATTATAAAATGCTTCAATACTTTGCATTTTCGCAGTGGCTCGGTTTGAAAAAATACGCTTTCGATAACGGTATTTCAATTATAGGCGATATGCCGATTTATGTGGCGGGTGACAGTGCTGATGTGTGGGCAAACAGGGAAATATTTAAGCTTGATTCAAATCTTGAAGCAAGCGACCTTGCCGGTTGCCCGCCTGATTATTTTTCGCCTGACGGTCAACTTTGGGGCAATCCCGTATATGATTGGCGAAAACTCAAAAAAGAAAAATATGCCTGGTGGATTGAAAGGTTAAATCACAGCTTCAAAATTTATGATATTGTTCGTATAGACCATTTTCGCGGCTTTGAATCTTATTACAGTATTAAAGCAGGCAGTAAAACCGCGCGTAAGGGTGCGTGGCGAAAAGGCGGCGGAAAATCATTTTTTGATGCTTTGCCTAAAGAGTTTAATGACAGAATAATTGCTGAAAATTTAGGCTTTTTAACCGATGAGGTTGATAAGCTTCTTGAATATACGGGATTTCCGGGTATGAAAGTGCTTCAGTTTTCTTTTGATTCAAGAGATGAAAACAGCAAAACCTTGCCCGATGATATAAAAAAGAATAATGTTGTATACACAGGCACGCACGATAACGATACGATTCTCGGCTGGTCGCAAAATGCCGATAAAAAAGATGTTGCTTATGCTATGCGATACCTTAATGCATTAAATAAATATGATTTAATAGATAAGATGAATGAATGTGCAATGAAGTGTGATGCAAACACCTGCATTTTAACTATGCAGGATTTACTGCATTTGGGAAGTGAGGCAAGGATGAATACACCTTCAACACTTGGCAATAATTGGAAGTGGAGGATGAAAAAAGATGATTTGCCATCTTCACTTTCCAAAAGTTTACTTGAACTTACCAAACAAAGCGAAAGGTACTGATTATGGAAAATATTAAAGAAAAGTTAGAGCTTTTAGCTTTAGGAAAATATAATAACGACATTGAAAATTTATCTGTAAAAGAACTTTATGATGTTGTGGGAACTTATGTAATATCTCAAATATCACAAGAATGGCGAAATTCTAATTTGGCGCATTATTCTTCCAGGCGTGCCTGCTATTTCAGTGCCGAATATCTTGTTGGTAAACCTGTTTATAAAAATCTGTTGTGCCTCGGAATTGAAGAAGAAATTGAAGATGTTTTAAATTCATATGAACGCTCAATTAAAGAATTTGAATCATTGCCGGATGAACTTCTCGGTAACGGCGGACTCGGAAGACTTGCCGCCTGCTTTTTGGACAGTGCCGCAAATCTTGGCGTTGCACTTGACGGATACGGTATCAGATACCGCTTCGGTTTATTTAAGCAAACTATTGAAAATGGATTTCAAATAGAGAAGATTGAAGATTCCATTGAATATAACGACCCTTGGTGCGTGCCTTGCAGAGAAGATAAGGTGAAGATTCATTTTGCTGATGGTGATGTGCTTGCAGTTCCTTTTGATATGCCTGTTATATCTTTTAAAACACAAAAGTTTTCAAACTTGCGCCTTTGGCAAAGTGAAAGCGTAAATGAATTTGATTTTAAGCTTTTTAATGAGCAGAAGTATACCGAGGCTTTAAAAGAAAAAAATGACGCGGAAAATATCAGCAGGCTGCTGTATCCTAATGATTCAACCGATGACGGTAAAAAGCTTCGTTTTAAACAGCAATACTTTTTCACATCTGCTTCACTTCAGGATATTATTAGAAAGTATAAAAAATATCATTGTGATGATTATTGCCATTTTGCAGAGTATATTACTATTCAGTTAAACGATACTCATCCCGTCGTTGCTATTCCTGAACTTATAAGGCTTCTTACACTTGACGGTTGCACTTTTGATTATGCTTTTGATATTTGCAAAGAGGTATTTAATTATACTAATCACACAATTATGGCAGAAGCACTTGAAAAATGGGATTTAAAGCTTATAGACAGCATTTGCCCCGATATTGCACGAATTATAATTAACATTGATAAAAAACAGCAAAATGAGGGCTTAAAGGATAAATCCGTTCAGATTATTCAAAACGGAATGGTTAATATGGCTTATCTTGCCTGCTATGTTTGCAAATATATTAACGGTGTGGCAAGCCTTCACACAGAACTTTTAAAAAGTGATGTTCTTTCATCATTTTTTAATTTATATCCGCAAAAGTTTCAAAATAAAACAAACGGAATTACCCAGCGCCGTTTTCTTCGTCTTTGCAATCCTAAATACAGCTCGCTTATTACAGAATTGCTTGGAAGTGACGATTGGATATACGATTTATCAAAGCTCAAAGAACTTGAAAAATATGCTCAAAACAAAGATGTATTAGATAGATTTATTGAAATAAAAAAAGAAAATAAAAGAGAGCTTGCAAATTATATTCGCCTAAGAGATAATGATTCGTTTTCGCCTGATTTTATTGTTGATTCACAAATTAAAAGGCTTCACGAATATAAAAGGCAACTTTTAAACATTCTTGTAATACTTGAACTTTATTTTGAAATTAAAGAAAAAAGCTTAAAGGATTTTACACCTACCGTATTTATTTTCGGCGCAAAGTCTGCACCGGGTTATGATAGGGCAAAGGGTATTATTAAACTTATAAATGAAGTTAAGCGGCTTGTGGAAGCAGATGAATATGTAAGCCGATTTATTAAAATTATATTTGTAAGCGATTACAGTGTATCGTATGCCGAAAAAATTATACCGGCTTCCGATGTTTCAGAGCAGATTTCAACAGCGGGTACTGAAGCGTCAGGCACAGGAAATATGAAATTTATGTTAAACGGTGCCGTTACCCTCGGCACTTATGACGGGGCTAATATAGAAATAGTTGAAAGGGCAGGGGAAGAAAATAATTATATCTTTGGCGCAAGAGTTGAAGATATACGAAAAATTCAAAACTCTTATAATCCTAAATCACTGTATGAAAATGACGCTAAAATTAAACGCTGCCTTGATGCCCTTGTAGACGGTACGCTCAGTGATAATAATACGGGAATATTTGAAGAATTGTATAATTCACTTTTAAAGGGTGCTTCGTGGCATAAAGCTGATAATTATTATCTCCTTCTTGATTTTGAACCTTTTCTCAATGAAAAACTTAAGCTTAATTTGGATTATAAAGATAAATATGCTTTTGCCGAAAAATGCTTCAGAAACACTTGTGCAGCAGGCTACTTTTCAAGTGACAGAACGATTGAAGAATACTGCAACGATATTTGGAAAATAACAAAAGAAGGTTGATTCATTTGAATCAACCTTCTTCAGATTGTCAATAAAGTGGCTAAAGTGCGCCTCGTCGAAAGAAATTCCGTCTTTGAATAAATTTTACAAAATTCATCTCACTTTCTCGAAGCCTAGCAGCGTGTAGAACTTTATAATTTGCATTTTTGCGCATATTTTATATGATTTTAATTTATAAAAGTTATTGCTGTATCTTTCCGTTGATTTTTTCTATTGTGTATAATGTATCACCGAAAGTGCTCTTTGTTTCTTTTATTGTAATTTTTGCGCCTGTTTCCGGTGCGGATTCATCATCAAACCATATTTGCATATAGCTGTAAACCGTTTGCAAATTTCCGTTTCTGTCATAAAATTCAATTGTGGTTCTCGGCGATTTGAGCGAATAGCAATTTTCAATTACCGTGTCATATTCAACACCTTGCTCACTTGCACCAAGGTGTGCCAGCCCGCTCATAGCAATATAGCTTACAATTACTAACAAGACGGTGATTAAAACAAAAGGTTCAAGCATTTTCTTCGATTTAATATAGTCTTTCCCTTCTATAAACCAAATACTTAATAATGAAAAAACTAAATTTACCGCTGTAACAATAAGCAAATGTTTAAATGTAAATATTCCGCCGAGTGTAAAGCCGATGATACAATCAAGTATAATTATAAAAACTAAAAGTGAAACAACCGTAATCAGTATTCTGTTTTGCCTGCTTAACATATATAATCACTCCTTTTTTCTAATTATACTTTAATATATCCATTATTTCAATTATAAATAAAGGAAGCACTTTTTAGTGCTTCCTTTTATGTTTCTATTTTGTTTTTACTTTATCATCTTTTAGCTTTTTGTGATAATCGTTAGTTTCCTTTGCAAGTGAACCTGAAAGGGCAATTAAGCCTATAAGGTTAGGTATTGCCATAAGACCGTTTGCAATATCGGAAAAGCTCCAAACAACACCAAGTGTTGCTGTTGCACCAACATAAGTTAAAAGTGAAAATACAACTCTGTAAATGTAGCAGAAAATAGGCTTTTTGAAAAGGAATTCAAGTGCCTTTTCACCATTGTACTCCCAACCCAAAATTGTTGAAAATGCAAAAAGGATAATACTGATTGTTACAAATACAGCACCGGCTTTGCCGAGTGCTGTATCAAATGCCGCAATAGTTAGTTCAGCCCCTTCAAGCATTTTGCCATCTGCATTTGTTGTGCCGAGCATACCGCTTGATGCTATTGCAAGGCCTGTGATTGTGCAAACAATAATTGTATCAATAAATGTGCCGCACATATTTATAAAGCCTTGTTTTACATGGTGGTTGGATGTAGCGCTTGCAGCGGAAATTGCCGCACTGCCAAGTCCTGCTTCGTTTGAAAATACACCTCTTGCAATACCGTAGCGCATTGAATTCATCATACTTGCAGTAACTGTACCCACAAGTCCGCCGGCAACAGGCTTTGCGCCGAATGCCATTGAAAAAATATTTGCAATTCCGTCAGGAACATTTTTGTAATTTATGCAAACTACTACAATTCCGGCAATTATATAAAATACTGCCATTGCAGGCACAAGAACACTTGATACCTTTGAAATTGATTTAATGCCGCCTAAAACAACAGCGCCCACACAAATAACAAGTGCAATGCCGACTACCCATTTAGGAATATTAAATGTTGAACTTACAGCAGTTGTAATGGAATTACCCTGTGCCGAATTGCCGATACCGAATGAAGCCATAAGAGTAAATATAGCAAACATTACTGCAAGAAACGAGCCGAGTTTTTTGTTCTTAAGACCGTATTTGAGCGTATACATCGGTCCGCCGCACATTTCACCTTTTTCATTAACGGTTCTGTACTTGCCGGCAAGCGCACATTCTGCATATTTGGTGGATATACCGAAAGCCGCCGAAATCCACATCCATACAAGAGCACCCGGGCCGCCGAGTACCATAGCGGTTGCTACACCGACTATATTTCCTGTTCCTACCGTAGCCGCAAGTGCTGTCATTAAAGCGGAAAATGGCGAAATGTCACCCTCGCCGTCTTTTTGCCTTGACTCTTTACTAAAAAGCTTTTTAAGTGAAGAACCGAGATTCTTCCAAGGTATAAATCTTAATCTTATTGTTAAAAAGATACCTGTTCCTACAAGAAATAACAGCATTACAGGTCCCCAAACAAAGTCATTTATGCTGTTAACTATTTGAGTAAACTTATCCATTCAGCGCCACCCTTTTAAATAAAAATAATATATATAATATCATATTATTAAGTGTATATCAAGAAAAAAATCAACATTCGCCTTTTTGACGAATGTTGATTTTTTATAAATTATATAATCTTTTTGCGTTTTCGTTTGTGATATTTAAAAGCTCTTGTGCGTCTATGCCCAAAAGCGATCCGATTTTTTCAGCAATGTACGGAATATAGTGCGAATCGTTGCGCTTGCCTCTCATTGGGGTAGGGGCAAGGTATGGGCAGTCGGTTTCAAGTACCAATTTTTCAATCGGTATCTCTTTTGCAACTTCAAGGCTTTTTCTTGCATTATTAAAGGTTACAACTCCGTTTAAGCCGATATACATACCAAGCTTAATAATTTCTCTCGCCATTTCTTTTGAACCTGAAAAGCAATGTACAACACCTTTTGGCTTTGTTTCTTTAAGAATATCAAGGGTGTCGCCGTGTGCGTCCCTGTCGTGAACGATTATTGGCATATCAAGTTTGTTTGCAAGTTCAATTTGTGCTTTGAAAAACTTTTTTTGCTCATCCTTGCTCGATTCCATCCAGTAATAATCAAGTCCGATTTCGCCGATTGCAACGCATTTTTCATTTTTTGCAAATTTTTCAATGATTTTTAAATCATCAAGATTTGCGCCTTTTAAGTTTTCAGGGTGCAGGCCTGCGGCAAAATAAATATAATCATATTTTTGTGCAAGGTCAAAATTAAATTGAGTTGAATCTATGTCACATCCGCAGCTGACAACTAAAGAAACACCCTGACTTTGAAGATTATCAAGTAATTCCTCTCTGTCAGGGTTAAACTTACTGTCGTCATAGTGGGAATGTGTATCAAAAATATTGTGATACATTTCGTTCCTACCGTTTCTTATCTTATTTTTGTTCCTGCCGGCATTCCGTCAACAAAGAGTACTTTTACATCATCTTCGCTTACATCACCTGCAAGAAGCATACCGTTGCTCATTTCACCGCAAAGCTTTGCAGGCTTGAGGTTTGCAACAATAATAACACTCTTGCCGATTAAATCTTCAGGCTTGTACCAAGGTGCAATGCCCGATACAATCTGCCTAAGTTCGCTTGAGCCGTCATTAACCTGCAATTTAAGAAGCTTTTTAGCTTTCTTAATAGGTTCGCACTGCTCAATTTTAGCTACTCGGAGTTCAACCTTTGCAAAATCGTCAAATTGGATTTCTGCAAGTCCCTCAATTTCAGGTTTTTGCAGTGCCTTTTGTGCTTCTTCTGCCTGCTTTTTAATAAGCTCGTTAAGTTCTTCAATTTCTTTATCAGCATCAATTCTCGGGAAAAGGGCAGGACCTTTGTGAACTGTTACATCAAGCGGAAGAACATTAAATTTTCCGGCGTTTTCATATGTGATGAGTTCTTTATCTGCACCAATTTGCTCCCATACTTTCGGCATTGTAGTCGGCATAAAGCAAGAAAGAAGTGTGGTGGAAATTCTGATAGCTTCAAGAAGATTGTAAAGTACGCTTGCAAGCCTTGCTTTTTTGCTTTCATCTTTGCCGAGAATCCAAGGTGTTGTTTCATCAATGTACTTGTTAGCTCTTGAAATAACTTTGAATATTTCGGCAAGTGCATTGTTGAGTTGGGTTTCATCCATAAGTTCAGCAATCTTTTCTCTTAAAGATGTTGCCATATTGATAAGTTCATCATCAACAGGTGCGCTTTCCCTTTCAGTAGGGAGTGTGCCGCCAAAATATTTTTCAACCATTGCTACTGTTCTTGAAACAAGATTTCCAAGGTCGTTTGCAAGGTCAGAGTTAATTCTGTTAATCATAATTTCGTTAGAAAATGAACTGTCTGCGCCAAGAGCCATTTCTCTTAAAATATGGTATCTTATTGCGTCGGCACCGTATCTTTCACCTAATACCATCGGGTCAACAACATTGCCGATTGACTTACTCATTTTTTGACCGTTGAAAGTAATCCAGCCGTGAACTGCAAGGTGCTTTGGAAGCGGCAAGTCAAGTGCCATAAGCATTGCAGGCCAAATGATTGCGTGAAAACGCATTATATCTTTTGCAACCATATGCAAATCGGCAGGCCAAAATCTGTCAAAATCATCATATTTATCGTTAAGATAGCCAAGTGCGGAAATATAGTTAGAAAGAGCGTCAACCCAAACATAAACAACATGCTTGTCATCAAATGTTACAGGAATTCCCCATTTAAAAGTTGTTCTTGATACGCACAAATCTTCAAGTCCCGGTTTAATAAAGTTGTTTACAAGTTCAACAGCTCTTGTTCTCGGCTGTAAATAATCTGTTTCAAGAAGTAGTTTTTCAATTCTGTCTGCAAAAGGTGAGAGCTTGAAGAAATATGCTTCTTCTTCCGCTTCGGTTACTTCTCTTCCGCATTCAGGGCATTTTCCGTCAACAAGCTGGCTTTCAGTCCAAAACGATTCACAAGGTGTGCAGTATTTTCCTTTATATGTTCCCTTGTAAATATATCCTCTGTCATAAAGCTCCTTAAAGATTTTTTGTACTGTTTCAATATGATAATCATCAGTAGTACGAATATATCTGTCATAACTGATGTTCATATAGCTCCAAAGTTTTTTAAATACTTTAACTATTTCGTCTACATATTCTTTTGGAGTAATTCCTTTTTCCTTAGCTTTTTGCTCAATTTTTAAACCGTGTTCATCAGTACCGGTAAGAAAAATAACATCTTTACCCTGCATTCTTCTGAAACGGGCAATAGAGTCGCACGCTACGGTTGTGTAGCAATGACCGATATGCGGGTTGCCTGATGGATAGTAAATAGGTGTAGTTATATAAAATTTTTCTTTTTCAGCCATTTTGTTTACCTCCGATATTAAAGAAGCGATGCAGCACCTTTATCAAGCATAAGTGTAACATCTGTATGAAACTGTAAAACTGAAGCAGGGCATTGAGGAGTTACATTTCCGTCAATAAGCTGCTTAATTGCTTTTGCTTTATTTTCTCCAATTGCGATAATAAGTATTCTCTTCGCTTGCATAATTGAACCGATACCCATTGTTACTGCATGGGTAGGCACTTCTTCAATTGATTTAAAAAAGCGGCTGTTATCTTTAATTGTGCTTTCTTTAAGAGCTACAACATGGCTCCATCTTTGGAAGCTGTCTGAAGGCTCATTAAAAGCAATGTGACCGTTTGAACCGATACCTAAAAGCTGAATATCAATTCCGCCGGATTTCTTAATTCTTTCCTCATATGCTTTGCATTCTTCTTCAAGATTTTCAGCATTACCGTTGAGAAAGTTGATATTTTCTTCAGGAATGTTGATGTGGTCAAAAAGATTATCGTGCATAAAACGATGATATGAATTAACATCATTAACATCAAGCTTGCAGTATTCATCAAGGTTAAATGTTGTTACCTTACTGAAGTCAACCGCACCTGCTTCATAAAGCTTAATCATATGGCCGTATGGCTTAAGTGGGGTTGAACCTGTTGCAAGTCCAAGCACGCTGTCAGGCTTTGCAAGAACCTGGCCGCACATATAGTTACCTGCCGCAATACCAATTTGCTCTTCATTATCATATACAAGTACATTCATAATATTTTCCTCCGTTTTAAAAATCAATATCTTATATATTATAAACTAATAAATCTATGTGTCAATGTTATTTTTGCTTTTTGCCGCTTTTCCGGCTATGGTGTGAATTATAAAAAATGCCGCAGCACCTACAAATGCGCCTACCGTATCAATTGCCCAATCCTTTAATTCACACGAGCGTCCGCTTACAAAAAGCTGATGAAATTCATCACTTATTGCATATAACGAAGTCAGTGTGCAGGCATAAAGGGGTATAATTTTTTTCTTTGTTTGATATATTGCATTGCTGATTAAAAAGCACAGCCCGATATATTCGCAAAAATGAGCTGATTTTCTTACCATAAAATCAGTAACGCTGTTATCGCCGAAATGCTTAATTATCCATTCAACTATAACACCGCTTTGCGCCGCGGATTCATCCGCTGTTCTTGATGAAAGCCAAAATATCACAGCCATACATATTAAAACAAGAAACCAACTTAATATAGTAACTGTTTTATTATTTTTCTTCTCTTGTTGCATTTACAAAACTTATCCTTCCGCTTCCGGGATGAAATTGTACATTTGCAACCCCTTTTGCCTGTGCATAATATGATGATTCATATAACACAGGTTTAATACTGTAATCAGCTAAAATTGCTTTTTCACAGTTTTTTGCATTTTGCGCAAGATTTTGCGCAGTTCCGTTTTGCGCTCTTTTTAAAGCAGAAACAGCAGCAGGCGCATTGCCTATAAGATTACTGTTTATAACACTGCTTAAAAAGTTTAAAGCACTTTGGTTGGTTGCTGTAAATTTGTACAGTGCAATATCATAATCACCTTTTGATAAAGCGGTTCGATAGTCGCTTTCGCTTAATATATCAATTTTAAGTGAAAAACTAATCTTGTGTTCATCATCATTACCGTATGATGATATTGAGCCGACACCTGCCTGTATGCCCTGCACAAGTTCTTTTACAACATCTTTGTATTCTTCTGTTGCAATTACGGTAAAGCTTGCTTGGGTTGCACCGAGTTCGTTAAGCCCAGTTCTCCAAAGTTCCTGCGCTTTAGTTATATTTTGCTTATATACCGTAGCACCCATTTCTTTGTTAGCCGGGTTTGCTTCAATAACACAGCTTGGCGGGGTAAAGCTGGTTGCACGCCTTAAGTAATCGTATTTTTTTGAATCAAGGTCAGATATACTTAAACATACCGCCTGCCTGAGCTTATCATTAGAAAAGATAACATTATTTTTGTTAAGTATCATTGCAAGTGTTGTGTCTGTGTAGCTAATAGCAGTAATGCCGCTGTCTTTAAGTTTGTCATATTCCTGACCTGTGATATATGCACTGTCATAATATCCTGATTTTAAACTTTTTACGGTATCTTCACTGCCGTCGGTTATTTTTAATGTTACATCTGTTACCTGTGATTTATAATCGCCTACATACTGCGAATTGTTTTTTAGTAGATATGAAGCCTCAAGAATGTTGCTTACATAAAATTGACCGTTGAATATGCTGTAATCAAGCCCTAAACCGTATCGTCCTTTTGTAGCGTTGAAATAATCTTCGTTACAAGGCATTGCAATTGCTGTTGAAAGCACATTTAAAAATCCGCTGTCGGCAGATTTAAGCTTAATTTCAAGCGTGTAATCATCAATTGCTTTTACACCAAGCTTGCTTGATTTCATTTTGCCCGAATGTATTTTTGAAGCGTTGACAATATTTGATATTGAAGAAAACAGGGGAGCGTCAGTGTTCTTTTCGCACGCTCTTTGAAGTGCAAATACAAAATCATTTGCAGTAATATCCGGATTAAAGGTTTCGCCCATAAGTTCCTGCGCTTTTGTAAGCTCTTTGCTGTCGGCACTTTGCGATGTGTTTTTAACATTCCATTTTGCACCTTGCCTTAAATGGAATGTGTACACTTTTCCATCATCGCTTATATCCCAAGTTTTCGCAACGCCTGCCTGAACTTTTCCGTCATCATTTACTCTGACAAGCCCTTCAAAGCAATTTTCAATAATTAAAAATTCATCGGCAGTTTTGGCTACCTGTGGGTCAAAGCTTGATACTTTGCCTGAAAAAGGGTATATAAAATCAATTTTACCGCCGTTTGATGAACAGCCAGAAAATATAGTTGCTGTAATGATAAAACACATAAAAACAGCACAAAGTCGTTTAATTGCAGTTTTCAATTTCTTCACCTAATAGTAATGTAATAAATATAAAATTATAGTCTACTTGCAATTATAACAAAGTGTATCTGCTAAATCAATGAAAAAATACTTAATTTTAGTGATTTTTTACCGAATTATCAAAACGCGTGGCACAGTGTACCAAAAACTTTTTACTTTCCTTGATAAAATCTTAAAAAAGGTGTTGACATATTGATTAAGGTAGTTTATATTATTAGCTATCTTAAAATGGCTTTCTATTGCAAATTATAAATCTTTATTTTTAATTATTGCTTATATATATGTAACGGAAAATTTTGGTTTTCAGGTCATATGCAATGCGCAATTAGCTGTTTGTGAATATAAACATATTACGAAAATAAAACGATCGGAGTGACTCTAATGGTAAATGTTAAGGATGTCCAGCTCGGCACAACAACGAGAAAGAGTTTTGCAAAAATCAATGAGGTTATGAAAATGCCTAACCTTATCGAAGTGCAGAAGAGTTCTTACCGTTGGTTTCTTGAAGAGGGTCTCAAAGAAGTATTCAAGGATATTGGTGAAATCAGTGATTACACAGGTAACCTTGTGCTTGATTTTGTTGACTTTTCAATTGACGACGAACCTAAGTATTCAATTGCACAGTGTAAGGCTCGTGACACCACTTATGCTCGTCCTTTAAAGGTCAGAGCAAGGCTTGTTAATAAAGAAACAGGCGAAATCAAAGAAAACACTATTTTTATGGGCGACCTTCCTTGGATGACAGATGCAGGCACATTTGTTATTAACGGTGCTGAAAGATGTATTGTATCCCAGCTTGTTCGTTCACCGGGTGTTTACTACAATATGGACCACGATAAAACAGGTAAGGAACTTTTCACTAATACTGTAATTCCTAACCGCGGTGCTTGGCTTGAATATGAAACAGATGCCAATGACCTTTTCTATGTTCGTATTGATAAAAACAGAAAGATTTATATTACAACATTCCTTCGTTCATTAGGTCTTGGCACAGATTCTGAAATCGTAGATTTCTTTGGTGAAGATGACAAGATTCTTGCAACGATTGACAAGGATACTACTAAAAATCAGGAAGAAGCTCTTCTTGAAGTTTATAAAAAGCTTCGTCCTGGTGAACCGCCTACACTTGAAACTGCACAGGCACATCTTGACGGTTTGTTCTTTGATGCTCACCGTTATGACCTTTCAAGAGTCGGCAGATATAAATATAATAAAAAGCTTTCATTAAGCGATAGACTTAAAGACAGAGTTCTTACTCAGCCTATCATTTCACCACAGGGTGAATTCCTTGCAGATGCAGGCGAAAAAATCAGCGAAGAAAGAGCTGTTGAAATCGAAAATGCAGGTGTTATGGTTGCATATGTCGATGCAGACGGTAAGGAAGTTAAAATCGTATCTAACGGTATGGTTGATATTTACAAGTATGTTGATTTTGACTGCAAAGAACTTGGCATTCACGAAATGGTATCATATAGAGTTCTTTCCGAAATACTTGAAAAGTGCGGCGATGATGTTGATGCTCTTAAAGAAGAAATTGAAAGAAGAGCAGATGACCTCGTTCCAAAGCACATTACAACAGATGATATTTTTGCAAGTGTATCATATCTCATTAACCTTGCAAATGGTGTAGGTACTACTGATGATATTGACCATCTCGGCAACCGTAGAATCAGAGCTGTCGGCGAACTTCTTCAAAACCAGTTCAGAATCGGTTTTACAAGAATGGAAAGAGTTATTCGTGAGCGTATGACACTTCAGGCACAAGATGATGACGGTGCTATTACTCCGCAGGCGCTTATCAATATCCGCCCGGTAGTTGCTGCTATTAAAGAGTTCTTCGGTTCATCTCCGCTTTCACAGTTTATGGACCAAAATAACCCGCTTGCAGAACTTACACATAAGAGAAGACTTTCAGCTCTCGGTCCTGGCGGTCTTTCAAGAGACCGTGCAGGTTTCGAGGTTCGAGATGTACATTATACCCACTACGGTCGTATGTGTCCTATCGAAACACCTGAAGGTCCTAACATCGGTCTTATCTCTTATCTTGCTTGTTACAGCCGACTTAACGAATATGGCTTTATTGAAGCACCATATCGTAAGGTTGATAAGGAAACAGGCGTTGTTACTGACGAAGTAGTTTATATGACTGCTGATGTTGAAGATAATTATGTTGTTGCTCAGGCTAATGAACCTCTTGATGAAAACGGCAGATTTACAAATGCAAGAGTAACTTGCCGTTGCCGTGATGAATTCCTTACTCTTCCACCTGAAAGAGTAGATTATATGGATGTATCACCGAAGATGGTAGTTTCAGTTGCTACTGCAATGATTCCTTTCCTTGAAAACGATGACGCAAACCGTGCTCTTATGGGTGCTAACATGCAGCGTCAGGCAGTTCCTCTTCTTAAAACTGTTGCCCCTGTTGTCGGCACAGGTATGGAATATAAGGCAGCTTATGACTCAGGCGTAGTAGTAATCGCAAAGCGTGGCGGTACTGTTACAGCAGTTGATGCCGATACTATCGAAATCACTGTAAAGCCGGGCGAAGTTGATAAATACGAACTTGTTAAGTTCCAGGGTTCTAACCAAGGTACTTGTATTAACCAGCGTCCTATCGTTTCTCTTCATCAGAAGATTGAAGACGGACAGGTTATTGCCGATGGTCCTGCAACTTGTAACGGCGAAATTTCACTCGGTAAGAATGCACTTATCGGATTTATGACTTGGGAAGGTTATAACTACGAGGATGCTGTTCTTATTAACGAAAAGATTGTAAGAGATGATGTTTATACTTCAATCCATGTAGTTGAACATGAAGTTGAAGCTCGTGATACAAAGCTCGGCCCTGAAGAAATCACAAGGGATATTCCTAATGTAGGTGAAGACGCTCTTCGTGACCTTGATGAAGATGGTATTATCCGTGTCGGTGCAGAAGTACATTCGGGTGATATTCTTGTAGGTAAGGTTACACCAAAGGGTGAAACAGAGCTTACAGCTGAGGAAAGACTTTTAAGAGCAATCTTTGGCGAAAAGGCAAGAGAAGTAAGGGATACTTCAATGCGTATTCCTCACGGTGAATACGGTATTGTTGTTGATGTTAAGGTGTTTACCCGTGCAAACAGCGATGAACTTTCACCGGGTGTAAATAAAGTAGTAAGAGTTTATATTGCACAAAAGCGTAAAATTCAAGTCGGCGATAAGATGGCCGGCCGTCACGGTAACAAGGGTGTTGTTTCAAGAATTTTACCACAGGAAGATATGCCATTCCTTCCTGACGGAAGACCTCTTGATATTGTTCTTAACCCTCTTGGTGTACCTTCCCGTATGAACATCGGTCAGGTACTTGAAGTTCATCTCGGCTATGCGGCTATGGCTCTCGGCTGGAAGATGATGACTCCTGTATTCGATGGTGCACACGAACAAGATATTCGTGATTGCCTTGAAGAAGCAAATATCGGCTACTACATTGATGAAAACGGCAAGAAGGTATTTGATGGTAAGACTGAACTTATCGACGGCCGTACCGGTGAAAAGTTTGATAACCGTATAACAGTAGGCTATATGTATTATCTTAAACTCCATCACCTTGTTGATGATAAGATTCACGCTCGTTCAACCGGTCCTTACAGCCTTGTAACCCAGCAGCCACTCGGCGGTAAAGCTCAGTTCGGTGGCCAGCGTTTCGGTGAAATGGAAGTTTGGGCACTTGAAGCTTACGGTGCAGCATATACACTTCAGGAAATTATGACTGTTAAATCTGATGATGTTGTAGGTCGTGTTAAGACTTATGAATCAATCGTTAAGGGCGAAAACATTCCGTCAGCCGGTACACCTGAATCATTTAAAGTTCTCTTTAAGGAATTGCAGGCTCTCGGCCTCGATACCAAGGTTCTTGATAAAGACGGCAATGAAATTGAACTTAAGCAAGATCTTGATGACGGTTCAGGAATTCAGCCGATTGACGAACAGGCATTTACAACCGTAAATGACTTTGAAGGTCAGGAAGGCTTCGGAGTAGAAAATGCAGAGAATGAGCAGGAAGCAGGTCAGTCAGATGGCTTTGATGATTTGTTTGCTGATAATGAAAACGAGTCAGATGATGACTTCGGCTTCGATTTCGGTGACATTTCTTCAGACGATGAATAATTCTGATAAGACTTCCACAACTAACTAATACAAAGGAGTGCTTCCATATGGATAATTATGAAAACGAATTCAGTTCAATAAAAATCGGCCTTGCTTCACCGGAGCAGATTCGTGAATGGTCTTACGGCGAAGTTACAAAGCCTGAAACAATAAATTACAGAACTCTTAAACCTGAACGCGACGGTCTTTTCTGCGAAAGAATTTTCGGACCTATGAAAGACTGGGAATGTCATTGCGGCAAATATAAAAGAGTTCGCTATAAAGGAAAAGTCTGCGAGCGTTGTGGTGTTGAAATCACACGCTCAAAGGTTAGACGCGAGCGTATGGGTCATATCGAACTTGCAGCTCCCGTTTCACATATTTGGTATTTTAAGGGTATTCCGAGCAGACTCGGTCTTGTACTCGACATTAGCCCGAGATACCTTGAAAAAGTGCTTTATTTTGCACTTTATATTGTTACCGATCCCGGTGATACACCACTTGAAAAGATGCAGATTCTTAATGAAAAAGAATATGCAGAAATGAGAGAAAGATACGAAGACGATTTCAAAGCAGGTATGGGTGCCGAAGCAATTAAAGAGCTTCTTCAGGGTATTGATGTTGCTCAGCTTCGTGATGAACTCACAGCAGAACTTGATGGTGCAACAGGTCAGAAGAGAGTAAGACTTCTTAAAAGACTTGATGTGGTTGATGCTTTCTATCACAGCGGAAACAAGCTTGAATGGATGATTCTTGATGCCATTCCTGTAATTCCGCCTGATATTCGCCCAATGGTTCAGCTTGACGGCGGTAGATTTGCCACATCTGACCTTAATGACCTTTACAGAAGAGTTATTAACCGTAACAATCGTCTTAAAAGACTTCTTGAGCTTGGTGCTCCTGAAATCATTGTAAGAAATGAAAAGAGAATGCTTCAGGAATCGGTTGACGCACTTATTGATAACGGTCGCCGTGGCCGTCCTGTAACAGGCCCTAATAACAGACCTCTTAAATCTCTTTCAGATATGCTTAAAGGTAAGCAAGGTCGTTTCCGTCAAAACCTTCTTGGTAAGCGTGTTGACTATTCAGGCCGTTCCGTTATCGTTGTAGGCCCTGAACTTAAGATGCACCAGTGCGGTCTTCCTAAGGAAATGGCAATCGAACTTTTCAAACCGTTTGTTATGAAGCGTCTTGTTGAAACAGGTGTTGCATCTAATATTAAATCAGCAAGAAAGATGGTTGAAAGAGCCAATAATCCTGCTGTTTGGGATAGCCTTGAAGTTGTAATTAAGGATCACCCGGTTATGTTAAACCGTGCCCCGACTCTTCACAGACTCGGTATTCAGGCGTTTGAGCCTGTTCTTGTAGAGGGTAGAGCAATTAAGCTTCACCCGCTTGCTTGTACTGCATTTAACGCTGACTTTGACGGTGACCAAATGGCTGTACATGTTCCTCTTTCTGCCGAAGCACAGGCTGAAGCAAGAATGTTAATGCTTGCAGCTAATAACCTTCTTAAACCTTCAGACGGTAAGCCTGTTACTGTTCCTACTCAGGATATGGTTATCGGTTCATACTATCTTACAATGATTAAAGAGGGTGAACCTGGCCAGCCAAAGTTCTTCAAAGATGAAGCAAGAACACAGGAAGTAAGCTTTAAGGATGTTAAAGCTGATATAAATAAGGATTATGATGATCCTCGTGATTATGTTACTAACCCTGCAATTCTCTGCGAAATTTCTGAAGAAGAACTTGCACAAAAATATGGCTACTACCGTTCATACAAACTTTATAGGGATAAAGATGAAGCTATGATGGCATATCAAGAGGGTTCACTCGGTATGCATTCACCTGCTAAAATTCGTGTAACTCGTGAAGTTAACGGTGAAAGCAAGACAGCTATTATTATTACAACAATCGGTAGAATCATCTTTAATAACCCAATTCCGCAGGACCTCGGTTTTGTTGACAGAACTGACCCGGCTCATGAATTTGACCTTGAAGTTTCATTTGTAGTTAAAAAGAAACAGCTTGGCCAAATTGCTGAAAGATGTATCAATGTTCACGGTGTTTCAATCGCTTCTCGTGTTCTTGATTCTATTAAAGCACAGGGCTATAAGTATTCAACAGTTTCCGGTACAACCGTTGCTGTTTGTGATGCTCTTATTCCTGATAAGAAGAAAGAATATCTTGCTGAAGCAGAAAAACGCGTTGATGAAATCACATATAACTATAACTATGGTCTTATTACTAATGAAGAGCGTTCTTCAGCAGTAATCAAAGCTTGGGAAGATTGTACAAACAAAGTGTCTAACGAGCTTACAAGTAACTTCGACGGTGCCCATAACCCAATTCATATGATGGTAGACTCCGGTGCGCGTGGTAGTACTTCACAGCTTCGTCAGCTTGCCGGTATGAGAGGTCTTATTGCTAATACAGCCGGTAAAACAATTGAAGTTCCTATTCGTGCTAACTACCGTGAAGGTCTTAATATTCTTGAATACTTCATTTCTTCTCGTGGTGCTCGTAAAGGTCTTGCTGATACAGCGCTTCGTACTGCAGACTCAGGTTACCTTACAAGGCGTCTTGTTGATGTATCACAGGATGTTATTATTCGTGACGATGATTGCGGATGCAACGACGGTATTGTTGTAAGCAAAATTATGGATGGCAACCGTGTACTCGAAACACTTGAAGAAAGACTTACAGGCAGATTTGTAGTTGAACCTATTGTTGACCCTAAGACCGGAGAAGTTCTTATGGAAGCTGACAGAATGATGACTGCTGATGATGCTAAGCGTATTGCTGATGCAGGTATTGAATCAGTTAAAATTCGTTCACTTATCACTTGTAAATCACGCCACGGTGTTTGCCGCAAGTGCTATGGTGCAAACCTTGCATTTAACGAGCCGGTTCAGGTTGGTGAGGCTGTTGGTATTATCGCAGCACAGTCAATCGGTGAACCTGGTACACAGCTTACAATGAGAACATTCCATACCGGTGGTGTTGCCGGCGGTGCAGATATTACACAGGGTCTTCCTCGTGTAGAAGAACTTTTTGAAGCAAGAAAGCCAAAGCAACTTGCTATTCTTTCTGAAATCGAAGGTGATGTTCGATTTGAAGAAATCAAGAAGAGTCGCCATGTAATTGTTTATAATAATGAAACAGCAGAAGAAAAGAAATATCTTATCCCTTACGGTGCAAGACTTTGCGAAAATATCGTAGAGGGTGCACATATTAAAAAAGGTACAGAACTTACACTCGGTGCTGTAAATCCTCATGATGTTCTTGCTATCCTTGGCGAAGAAGCTGTTTATAATTACCTTATTAAAGAAGTTCAGTTTGCATATCGTACACAGGGTGTTGATATTAACGATAAGCATATCGAAGTTATTGTTCGTCAAATGCTTAAGAAATGCACTGTTGATGAATCAGGCGATACTGATCTTGTTGCAGGTACAATGGTTGATGTTTCAGCAGTTGATGAAGCAAATGATAAAATTGAAGCAAGAATTAAAGCCGGTGAAGAAAATCTTAAGAAGGCAACTTATATTCCTATTCTTATGGGTATCACAAAAGCTTCTCTTGCAACAGATTCATTCCTTTCGGCTGCATCATTCCAGGAAACAACAAGAGTTCTTACCGATGCTGCTATCAAAGGTAAGAGTGACCCGCTTATCGGTCTTAAGGAAAATGTTATTATCGGTAAACTTGTTCCGGCAGGTACCGGTATGGATGTATTCCGCAAGGTTGATGTTGTTCCAAGTTATTTTTCAGCAGAAAACAGCGATGAAATTTTAAATCTTGAACAATTGCAAGAACTCTTGACAAACACTATGCAGTAGTGGTATAATGCTAAATCGTGTGATAGGTGTTTGTGCAAATATTACAAACTTTATCCTTGAATTTTAGTGAATAATACAACATTTAGGGGCGAGCCTTGTGCTTGCCCCGAGATGTGCGTTTAATTGATATGCTGATTTTTCGGCATATGACTTATACGCACATTGCGTATAAATAATACTTGAAAGGAGATAAACTATTGCCTACCTTTAATCAGCTCGTAAGAACAGGTCGTAAGACTATCGAAAAGAAGTCAAAGACACCTGCACTTTTAAAGGGCTTAAACACTAAGAAAAATGTTGTTACAGATAACAACTCACCTCAAAAGCGTGGCGTTTGTACTGCTGTTAAGACAGCTACACCTAAGAAGCCTAACTCAGCTCTTCGTAAGATTGCCAGAGTTCGTCTTACAAACGGAATTGAAGTATCTGCTTACATTCCGGGCGTTGGTCATAACCTTCAGGAACACTCTGTTGTTATGATTCGTGGCGGTCGTGTTAAGGACCTTCCTGGTGTGCGTTACCACATCATCCGCGGTACACTTGATACACAGGGTGTTAATGGCAGAATGCAGAGCCGTTCTAAGTACGGTGCAAAGAAGCCAAAGGCTGCTAAGAAATAAGCCTTATTTAAATGGATAACAATAGTTTATATACCTATATATAAAGCGTATATGACCTTTTGTTGACTCCACGGAAAAACCGAGTACCTATGAACTCATTAAAAATTATGAAGGAGGGAAGCGAAGATGCCAAGAAGAGGCCAAATCGCTAAGCGTGATGTATTACCTGATCCGCTTTACAATTCAAAGCTTGTAACCAGACTTATCAACAGCATCATGCTTGATGGAAAGAAGGGCGTCGCTCAGAAGATTGTTTACGACGCATTCGACATCATTAAGGAAAAAACAGGCAACGAACCATTAGAAACTTTTGAAGCTGCAATGGAAAATGTAATGCCTGTACTCGAGGTAAAGGCACGCCGTGTAGGTGGTGCAACTTACCAGGTACCTCTCGAGGTTCGTCCTGAAAGAAGACAGACTTTAGGTCTTCGTTGGATTACTCTTTACGCTCGTCAGCGTTCAGAGAGAACTATGAGGGAGCGTCTTGCTGCTGAAATTATGGACGCTGTTAATAAGACAGGCGGAGCAGTTAAGAAGTGCGACGATACACACAAGATGGCAGAAGCAAACAAAGCATTTGCTCATTTCAGATATTGATAGGAGGGTATTATGTCAAGACAAGTATCTCTTGAGATGACAAGAAATATTGGCATTATGGCTCATATTGATGCAGGTAAAACTACAACCACCGAGCGTATTCTGTATTATACAGGTGTAAACCATAAGATTGGTGAAACACACGAAGGTGCTGCAACAATGGACTGGATGGAGCAGGAGCAGGAGCGTGGTATTACTATCACATCTGCTGCAACTACTTGTTTCTGGAAAAAGCATAGAATCAATATTATTGATACACCGGGTCACGTTGACTTCACAGTAGAAGTTCAGCGTTCACTTCGTGTACTTGACGGTTCAGTTACTGTTCTTTGTGCAAAGGGCGGTGTTGAACCGCAGTCTGAAACCGTTTGGCGTCAGGCTGATGAATATAAAGTACCTCGTATGATATTCGTTAATAAAATGGATATTATGGGTGCTGACTTTTACAGGGCACTTGATATGGTTAAAGACCGTTTCAAATGTAATGCTCTTCCTATCCAGCTTCCAATCGGAAGTGAGGATACTTTCGAAGGTATTATTGACCTTGTAGAAAACCATGCCGTTATCTATATCGATCCTGATAAAGAAAAGGGTATGAAATTTGAAATTAGAGAAATTCCTGATGATATGAAGGAACTTGCTGCTAAATACAGAACTGAACTTGTTGAACATGTAGCTGAAATGGATGAAGACCTCATGGAAAAATATTTCGAAGAGGGCGAAGATGCTATTACAGTTGATGAAATCAAGAAAGTTATTCGTAAATCTACCATTGCTAACTCAATGGTTCCTGTATGCTGCGGTACTGCATATCGTAATATGGGTGTTCAGCCACTCCTTGATGCAATTGTTGACTATATGCCGGCTCCTACCGATGTAGAGTCAATCAAGGGTGTAAATCCTGATACAGAGGAAGAAGAGTTCCGTCATTCTTCAGATGATGAACCGTTCTCAGCTCTTGCATTCAAGATTGCTACTGACCCATTTGTTGGTAAGATTTGTTTCTTCCGTGTATATTCAGGTAAGATTGCTGCCGGTACTCCTTGCCTTAACTCTGTTAAGGACCAAAAGGAAAGAATGGGCAGAATCCTTCTTATGCACGCTAACCACAGAGAAGATATTCCTGTTGCATATTCAGGTGATATTGCTGCTGCTGTTGGTTTAAAGAACACAACAACCGGTGATACTCTTTGTGATGAAAACAATCCTATCGTCCTTGAATCAATGAATTTCCCTGACCCTGTTATCCGTGTAGCTATTGAGCCAAAGACTAAAGCAGGTCAGGAAAAGATGGGTATTGCTCTTGCAAAGCTTGCAGAAGAAGACCCAACATTTAAAGCATATACTGATGAAGAAACAGGACAAACTATTATCGCTGGTATGGGTGAACTTCACCTTGAGATTATTGTTGACCGTCTTCTTCGTGAGTTTAAGGTTGAAGCTAATGTAGGTGCTCCACAGGTTGCTTATAAAGAAACCATCCAGAGCGAAAGTGCTTCTGACCTTAAGTATAAGAGACAGTCAGGTGGTTCAGGTCAGTACGGTCATGTTAAGATTCGTATTATGCCTAACCTTGATGAAAACGGCATCGGCAAGGGTTACGAATTCGTTAACCAAATTGTCGGCGGTGCTATTCCTAAGGAATATATCCCTGCTGTTGACGCCGGTATCCAGGGCGCTATGAAGAGCGGTATCCTTGCCGGTTACAATGTTGTTGATGTTCGTGTTGAACTTTATGATGGTTCTTATCACGAAGTTGACTCATCAGAAATGGCATTCAAGATTGCCGGTTCTATGGCATTTAAGGATGCTGCAAAGAAAGCTAATCCAATTATCCTTGAACCTATGATGAAGGTTACAGTAATCGTACCTGAAGAATATATGGGCGATGTAATCGGTGACCTTAACTCTCGTCGTGGTTTAATCAGAGGTATGGAAGACAGAGCAGGTGCTAAGCAGATTAACGCAAGAGTTCCGCTTTCAGAAATGTTTGGTTATGTTAACGACCTTCGTTCAAAAACTCAGGGCCGTGGCCAATACACAATGGAACCGGACGGTTATGAACCTGTTCCTAAGTCAATTAGTGAGTCTATCATTAGCGAAAGAGCTAAAAAAGACTAATTAGTTGCTTATAATTTATAAAAAACTCTTGATATTTCTATTTTTATTTGATAGAATATCTTTGACAATTTTTCTATTGTAAATTTTAAGGAGGAAAATTCCAATGGCAAAAGAACATTTTAATCGTACCAAGCCACATGTAAACATTGGTACAATCGGTCACGTTGACCATGGTAAGACTACTCTTACTGCTGCTATCACAAAGTATCTTGCAAACAAGGGCTATGCAAAGTTTGAAGACTATGCAGATATCGATAAGGCTCCTGAAGAAAGAGAACGTGGTATCACAATTAACACAGCTCACGTTGAGTATGAAACTGACAAGCGTCACTATGCTCACGTTGACTGCCCGGGCCACGCCGACTATATCAAGAACATGATCACCGGTGCTGCCCAGATGGACGGCGCTATCCTGGTCATCGCTGCTACCGACGGCCCCATGGCTCAGACTCGCGAGCACATCCTGCTCGCCCGTCAGGTCGGCGTTCCCTACATCGTCGTCTTCCTGAACAAGTGCGACATGGTCGACGATGACGAGCTTATCGACCTCGTCGAGATGGAGACCCGTGAGCTCCTCTCCGAGTACGATTTCCCCGGCGACGACATCCCCGTCATCCGTGGTTCCGCTCTGGGCGCTCTCGAGGGCGACGCCAAGTGGATGGACGCTATCCGCGAGCTCATGAACGCCGTCGACGAGTACATCCCGACGCCTGCTCGTAACAACGACCTTCCGTTCCTGATGGCCGTTGAGGACGTTATGACCATCTCCGGCCGTGGTACCGTTGCTACCGGCCGTGTCGAGCGCGGTGAGCTCAAGCTCAACGAGCCCGTCGAGATCGTCGGCATCAAGGATACCCAGAACACCGTCGTTACCGGTATCGAGATGTTCCGTAAGTCCATGGACTTCTGCGAGGCTGGCGACAACGTCGGTCTGCTGCTCCGCGGCATCAAGCGCGAGGACATCGAGCGCGGCCAGGTTCTCTGCAAGCCCGGTTCGGTTACCCC
>ERZ773165.344-NODE-344-length-38817-cov-3.189412_pt1 | contig 38817 bp, 59 predicted proteins | sample MGYA00581003_ERZ773165 | MGnify/ENA primary metagenome ERZ773165 (study PRJEB29015, sample SAMEA2737817) | human gut metagenome | biome: human gut; feature: human-associated habitat; material: faeces | place: China | collected 2012 ... | reverse complement strand
CACAAACCGTACCGGTCGCGGATGTCCTGCGGGATGGTGCCGGCGACCGGGCCGGTGTACAGCAATGGGCGCACACCGCCGCTCAATCGTTCGCATTCCGCCATGAAGCGGCGTACCCAGTCCCAGTTGCCCCATGCGGGGTTGTCGTCCATCTCCCAGTCGAGCGCCACGATGCCGTGACGCCAATAATTGCTGGTGTTGCGGTAGAAGAATTGGGCCTCCGCCTCCGGGTTGCCGCCCATCGCGTAGTGATACAGGCCGAATTTCTTGCCGGATGCCTGCGCCTGGGCGATCATACGGTTCGCATCCGTGTTGACGCCGGACACGAGACAGTTGTTATACACCTGTCCCGTGCCCCACGTGGTGCCGACGACAACGAAGTCCGCCTGCGTGTTGGCGATGTCGATGCCGCACTGCCAGTTGGACACGTCGATGCCCTGCATGTCGGCCATCGCCGCAGGGGCGAACGACATGGAGACCGCGGCGACGAGCGCGGTCAGCGTCATGCCCACGCGCCGGTGCAGGCGTCCGTGTCTGGGTTTGCTTTTGTCGAGGATCTTCACATCCTCTCCTTCCCGCCCCGAGTCAAGGGGCAATAGAAAAGCCATCCCGGAATGGGATGGCTTTGAAAACCGGTGCGAAAAATCAATGCCTGTGCGCGCCATGATTAAATATGATGACGAGCGCGAGCAACAGCAGGTATATGCAGCCTGCGATCATGAGACGCGTCATTGCCGGTCCTCCAAGTATTTTTCGGCGGCGTCGACTATCCAACATTGCGCGTCCAATTTCTCAAGCTTCGCCAACTCGTATCGGACTGCCTCCGAATGGTCGTGCGACTGGTCGCCGTAGATCAGGCTGATGATCGTGTTTTTGATCGTGTCGCGGCAGAGCTCGTCCATACGGTCGTCGAATTTCTCGGTACGCTCGCCGAGCTGTCGGGTCTTGGCGAAATGCTGTGAAAGCGGGCTGTCATAGGGCAGGCGTTCCGGTTGTACGTGCGCGTACAGGCCGGTCGCCAACGCGTTCAACGCGCCCGGCCAGACTTTAAGTCCGAGCGTGATGAGCGCGCACGCGCCACCCACCCCGCCAAAACCCGCTAAAAACGTTTGAAACACATTACATCTCCTTAAAATTTTGTCATTGCAAAGGCATGAGATCACCCGCACAGAAGCCCGATGGCACGAATTTAAGCAGTGTGGCGTAATCGTCACTAGTACCAAGGAAAACATTGCGAACCGCGACATGCTTGCCTACCGTGGCCGGTGCGCGGAATCGAATCACGACAAGACCATCAGACGGCGACGTGAAATCCACGTAATCGCCTGTCATCGACGCAATCCAAGCGGATTCGTTGGACCATATGTTGGCGACACAATTGTCGCTCAACGTCAGCCTGTCGGGGTTTTCGCTCTTCAGCGCCAAACGAAGCATGGTGTTCGCTGGCACTTTAACGGCCAGGCCTGCGAAAGGATCCGAGTCGTTGGTTGTGGTGATGGTGATGCCGTCGTTCGACGGCAACGCTTCCACACTGCAATTCTTCAGCATCAATCTGCCTACGTTCGCGAATCGCGGGTCAAGCCAGTAGTTCGTGATGACGCTCATGCCATCACCCCCATGAGGGTCAGGCGAGCGGCATCGTATCCCCGTCGAAATATCCGATGCCGTCGAGCAGGGTCTTGTTCGCCTGATACTCGTCCCACGTGCAGATGAGCATATCCGTCACGGTGACGGTCGGACTGCCTGACCTGACGGAATAAAGCATTGCCATCGGACCGGCATTGCTGGCGGTCAACGCGTAGCTGACACGTTGGCTTGCACTGAGGTCGCCATACATGCTCAACGAGATAGTGCCGCCGGTGACGTTCACATAGGCACTGACCAGATATCTCGTCCTTGGCTTGTTCGGAATGGTCGTGATCTGCGTCCACTCGTCTGCTTGCAAGGTGATGGTCGAGGATGGGCTCGTGCATAGGTTCGTGACCATCATCGGACATCACCGCCCGGTGCGCGGCGTCAGCCGAGTGGCATCGTGTCGCCCGTGAAGAAGCCCGGAAGCCCCCCCCCCAACGGCAGGGTCATACGTGTCGGCGCGTTCGATGAGCACATTCGATATCGCCACGTCACGGATTCCGTATGGATTTACCTCGAATCGACACCCGTGGGAGGGGACCGTGAATCTGCACAAGACATCCGATATCCCCCGCTGGAATTTTTGGGAAACCAATATTTTATTAACTTCGGGCCTATCAGTTGTTTGAACGATCATCACGCCCGCGACGTTATCTTCGCTGGCGTCCACTCTCACCGACAAGACGAGCGGAACGTTGAATGGAACCGCAACGTTGAAGCCATATCCGCCACTGGTTCCCGTGACGTGCAACGCATTATCACGGACCGTCCCATTCGCGTCACCCCAATGGGAGGTGCCGGTAAGTGGTCCGGCAAAAACAGGATTGGGGAAAAGATTAATCCTCTGCATTCGTGTCCTCCTTGTCGAGACTGTCGAGCACATCCTTGGGGATCAGTTTCATGGCCGCCGCGAGCTGGCTGTTCAGGATTGCGTTTTGCTTGTTGAGTGTGCCGATTTGCGCGGAGAGCGTGTCGATGACGTCGTTCGCGTCGGCTGGAATCTGCTGAGTCAAAATGTCTCCTTAAATACGAAACCCCCGCAATCCGCGTGGATCGCAGGGGTTGAAAAAATTGGAATGCCGGGTTAGTCTGCGGCGGTCATCGTGTCGATTCGGGTCACGGCCTTAAGCTCTTCGAGCGTCAAAGTGCGGCCGAGATTCGTCTTCACGTCCGTGACTTTGACGGATGTGCCGGGATCGTCGAACGTCGCGAGCACGCCACGCTGATAGTCGCGCCACGATTCGGTCGAACCGTCAGCGCTGGAATACTCCAATCCCAATCGGCACAATTCCGCTCGCACCGACTCCTTCGGCGGACGCAAATCAAGCACGCCAGACGGCTCAGAGGGCGTCACGGCAGTCGCGGTATCGGTATCGGTAGTGGTCTCAGTGGTCACATCGGCCATGATCAATTCTCCTTAATTCTGTTGGTTTTGTCTTGGCATGAGGGATTCATAGAAACGTTCCTCGCATTCGTCCAGCATCGCCTGACTGGATTCATCCTCAAGGAAGGCGTCCAATCCCTCGACGTCCCGCGTACAGGCCAAGTCGATGCCGCTCGACGCTTCCACGCCGGAAGCATCCGAGGTCAATGCGGCGCGCATTCGCGCGTCGGTCTCATTCGACATGACGGGCAATCGCATCCCGGCGCGCGTCTCATTGCGTGCGGCGGTCAGCGGATCGTCCAACACTTCCCCATCGGCGGCGAGCATGCTCACCCCGGTCGCGGAATCCGCCAAAGCCGATTCCAACGCCTCGAACGCTCCAGTCCACACGCCCCTGCCGGTCTTCGGGTCATATCGGCTCACGTCCTCCCTGCCCTGCATGATCGCCGCGATAGCCTCACGGGTCGAAGCCAATCCGAGCAGCGCCTTCCACGATGCGACCACATCAGGCTGGAAAACGAAACTGTCCGACCCGTTCACCGGTGGATCGCAGCGGATGATGCACAATCCGTTCTCATCCATTTCGAAAGTCGATGACAAGATATCCTCCAATCATTTCACCAGATAGGCGAGGTATTCGGCGTACACGTCGACCGGGCATGGCTGGTCGGCGTTGTAAAGCTTCATTTGAAAGCCGCTCTGGCCGCCCGTGTTTACCGGATGCGCGATGATGCCCGCCCATTGCGAATCCGCGTTCGCGACCACGTAATAGTGGCCGTATTTCGTCGGACTGAACGTGCAGTTGACCTGCGCTGATGCGCCGGTCGCGATGCTCTGGCCGGGATTCGGCCACCACGCCCTCCATGAGGCAGCGCCGTGGAAAGTGCAACGGTTTGTGATGCCGCCGAGATAGCCGCCGAGATACAGGTATCCGTCCGCGATGTTCGCTCCGACTCCGACGGTTCCGTTCGCGTCTTGCGCTTCGAGCCAGACATTTGAACCATTCGGGCTGTCGCCGTACAGAGTGAGTGACGCTCTCTGTTTCTTGCTCGCGTCCGGCTCGTCGTAATCCGTGTTCGCAAGGATGAACACCCGCGATACAACGCCATCACTGCCGGTGCCGCCCTTCCTGATCGGCTTGGACTGGAGCTGCAGGAAAGCAGCCGGATCGTGCTCGGTGACGCGTCCGCTCCACAAGTCCAATTCGCCCATCTCACCGACCTGATTCGACTGGATGGCTGACGCGATGGCCGGATTCTTCCAGTAGGCGGTCGCCCCCTTGTACGCAGGGAATTCAATACCGTCGCCCACGAACGTCTCCGTGCCGCCGACGAGGCTAGTCCGATAATCCGGGCTGATGCGCACCCTGTGCCCGCTGATGTGGGTTTGGAACGTGCCGGTCAGCACATTCGACTTGCCCTCGCCGTCAAGATAAACAGTCGGGTTATGGTTGGAATCCCACATTTGCAATGCGGTCGAATTGAGCTTCACGCCAGTGTTCGCAGCCTCGGAGCTTTGGAATATCGCGCCCGTGAACACGTAGCCTCTGAACTGGCCTGCGGCGACCTTGTCCGTCGTGATGCTGCCCGCCGCGATTTTCACGGCGGTCACGCTGTTTGCGGCGAGCTTGTCGACGGTGATCGCGCCGGACACTATCTTGTCCGCATTCACGCTGTTTGCGGCGAGCTTGTCGACGTTAACGCTGTTCGCGGCGAGCTTGTCGATCGTGACCGCGCCAGCCACGATGTCGCCGGCCTGAATCTTATGGACATTCAGGAGCGCCACGGTCATGTCCTCCGTCACGCGGAGCTTCGCGGTCGTGACCGAGTTCGCAGCCAACTTGTCGGTGGTGATGGCGAGCGAGACGATGTTGCGCGCCTGCACGCTGTTCGCGGCGAGCTTCGCGGCGGTCACCGCGTCGGTCACAAGCTTCTCCGTCGTCACCGAGTTGGCGGCGAGCTTGTCCACCGTGATGGCATTGGCCTTGACCTTCTCGGCAGTCACGGAATCCACGGCGAGATGCTTCGCAGCCACCGTGCCGGCAGCCAGAATATTGTTGGCCACGAGGTCGAACGGCGTGAAGCGGGTGCTATCCCACGTCAGCACCTCGACCACGCGGTCGGACAACGGCACCAAGACGCTCGGACTGTTGTTCGGCGCGCCCTGCCAGTACGTGTAGAAGTCCGCGAGCAGGCTGGGCGAATTGTTCTTCTCGCCTTTCCACCTCGTCCAATACTTCTGCGTGCGCCACCACATGTCGCCCGGCTTCAGCCCATCATGCGAGGGTTCGTCCGGGCCACGGTAGATGAGGTTCTTGCCGTCGGCGGTGGTCTGCGCCTTTTTAGCGGCGGCCTGCGCCTGATTCGCCTGCGCGGCCGCGTTCGCGGCTGTGGTCTGAGCCTTGTCGGCCGTTGATTGCGCCGTCTGCGCGGCAGCATGTGCCTTGACAGCCGCATTGGCCGCATCGGTGGCCGCCTTGTCGGTCACCGCCGCCCAAGCCGACCCGTTCCACCGTTTCGGCGTGTTAGCACCATTCGTGGTGTCGATCCACAAGGTAGTCGGCTTGCGCATCGACGTGGCCGGAGCAGTGGACTGGATCAGCACGTCGGCCTTGCCGTTCGCCACTCCAGCTGCTGCGGCAGCAGCCGTATTCGCCTTCTGCGCGGCATTCGCCGCATCCGTGGCGGACTGGGCCGCACTGTCGGCGGTGGCCTTCGCTTGGGTCGCAACGCTCGAAGCATTGACTGCTGTGGACTTGGCCGCATTGGCCGAAGCGTTGGCCGTGTTCGCCAAAGTCTGCGCATTGCCAGCCGTCTTCTTCGCGCTTTCGGCGGCGGTCTGCGCGGCATTGGCCGCATCCTTGGCCTGACCTGCGGTGGCGGTGGCACTCTTCGCGGCGGCGTTGGCCGCGTTGGCGGTGTCCTGCGCGGTCTTGGCCGCGCCATTGGCCGTATCAGCCGTGCCCTGCGCGTTTTTCGCTGCGGCAGCGGCGTTCTCGGCGGCCTTCTTGGCGTCGGTGGTCTTAGCGGCATTGTCCGCGATATCCGACTTTGCCTGCTCGATCTGCTTCGCATTGTTCTCCACGTCGGCATAGCCCATGTGGTTCCACGTGGAGCCATCCCACACCAAGGTGTCGATCACGCGGTCGGACAACGGCACGAGCACGGAAGGCGAATTGTTCGGCGCGCCGGTCCAGTACGTGTAGAAGTCCGCGAGCAAGGAAGGAGAATTGTTCTTCTCGCCTTGCCAGCGAGTCCAATACTTCTGGGTCTTGAGCCACAGGTCGCCGACGATCAGCCCTTTGGAGGCGTCCGGCATGTCAGGCCCACGAAACGTATGGTTCTTCGAGTGGGCTTCGGCATACGCCTGCGCAGCCGACTCCTTCGCCTTCGATATCTCGCCGTTCGCCGTGGTCAGGTCGCTTTTGGTCTGCGCGATGTCCTTCCGGGCCTGAGACAGATCGGCCTTGGCCTGCGAGAGCGTCTGATTCGCCGTGTCGAGATTCGACTTGTTGGCTTGGATGTCCTTCCGCGCCTGATCGAGCTTGGCCGTATTGTCCCGCCAAGCCTCCTTGTTGTCAGCCAAATCCTGCTGGATTTGTTTGACCTCTTCCGGCGAGACCGCCGACGCGACCGTCACCGAGGCGATGGCCGACCAGCCGGAACGGTTGCCAGCATGATCCACGGACCTCAGCGCATAGGAGTGCCGGGAACCGGCTGCCAGACCGGTCACGAGATAATCGCCCCGACCGGACTGGGTGGCGCTGATGACGGTCATGCCGGACGCATTGATGCCCTCGCCGACCTCGATATGGTCGAAGTCCGATTCCATCTGAGCGCCAGTGCTTGTCCTGCCATCCCAATGGACGGTCACCACGCCAAGCACAGACGACAATACCGGCTCCGACGGCACGGAGCATGGCGTCACGTCCGATTCGACGGCGGCCACGAAAACGCTCGACCATTCGCCGAGCTTGTCCGAATACGTCGGGACTGCCCTGACGCGCACCTCGATTTGCGTGCCGCAGTCCAAGCCGCCGAAGCCGAGCTGCGTCTTATCGGTCGTGCCTGCCGAATGCCAGGGCGCGCCATCCACGTGCCTGCGCCATTCGACGGCGTAATTGCTGATCTCGATGGACGTGTTGTTCGTGGCTTCGGTCACGGCGGACCACGAAGCCGTGGCCAGACCATGCGCGAAACCGTCGCTGCCGATATAGGCATCAGTCTGCACCACAAGGCCGAGTGGTGCCTTCGGCACGCGATGGTCACGGTCGGAAGAGGCGGTCGTGCCGCCCTCGCTACCGGCCAACGCGGCACCACCGGTGATGCCCTTGATCTTCTTCGCCTGGCGCACCGAAGCGTCGTACTTGATGTCGTTCAGAGCGATTGAGCAGGATAAGCCCTCGTTCTGGCGCATGCTCAGGTCGATTTCCTGCACGCGCACCTTCTCACCGTGAGTGACGGTTGGCGCGGTAATCCAGTCGCCGGCATGATAGTCAACGAGCGGCAGACTGTCCACGTCGGAAACGATGAGATCGCGCGTGTACTGGCCACGCACTCTCGCCGCATCGGCTAGGGTCGATGCCATGAACGCCTGCGCGGTGTCCTTGTCGGACACGCCACCCTGCGAGCTGTAGGATTCCCACTTGCCCCACGGGGTCGGAGCAGCCGGATTGTCCATGCGGAAAAGCAGATTATTGTCACCCTCGACGAGGATCGTGCTGGCCAGATCACTGATGCTCTCCTCGTATGGAGCCTCGCCGATGTCACGGGCAAGCTGGAGCACGACGCTCTTGCTCAGGTCACGGCTCAATGCCGTGCTGTCGGCGTTCCACATTTTCAACGTGCGCCCGCTGGTGCGCCAGTCGCAGCCGCCGCCGTTGACCAGCGAGCTGAGAATGGTCTGCAGGTCGGTGCCCAAGGAATAGTAAAGCGTGTACTTCCTCGCCCATGCCGCGCCGCCCGCGTCCCTCGCGGTATCGAAGCCGAGCGTCAGGCCGGTGGCCACGCCGCCACGAGCCTTGTTCTCGTCCAACAACGTCTTGAGGATCACACCCGGATTCGACGAATAGAAGGGCCTCTTGCCCTTGTTGTCGCCGTCCGCGAGCAGATGGCTGGAATCATTGTTCTCCGCCTTGCTCAGCAGCCAGCTGATCGACTGTCCGCTGTAGGTGACGGTCTTGGTGCGGTCGTCCGTCTTGCCCGAACGGCCCGTGATGACATAGCGAGCGTTGTCCGGCTCGCGATAGCCGGTGCCGTCCGACACTTCCACGGCCACCTCAAGACCATCGGTAAGCTCACGATCGAACGCCTGCGCGTCACCGGACAGCATCGAATACTCGATCGAGATGGCGCCATCATCATTGTGGAGCATCGAGGCGCTGAAGCTCACCGGCTCAGCTAAGACGCCGATTCGAGCGCCGAAGGGACGATATGCCACGAGACGGGCATGAAGGGACTTTGCCATGAATCACTCCCAGGATTGCAAAAACCGGCAGGTCACCTTGTCGGCGCTGCCGGTCTGTTTGATTGCGAGGCGATAGTCGCCGGAATCGATTGCGGGCCACACTTGCAGTGGCTCGGTGGTCCAGTCGACGCCATTCGACGCATCCGTACCACCGGACCATGCGTCGGCATTGGCCGCCGTCCACGCCCTGCGATTGGCCACATCAACGAAGAGGTAAGGACGCGAGGCGTCACGCTGGCCGCCCCACATGAGGTTCGTGCCACTCACCGGATCCGAAATGGTCACACCAGTGACCGCGCCGAAACGGAGCACCAGCGTGGTGATCGGCGCGTCCGACAGCCAGCCGTCGGGAAGCGTGTCGAAAAGCTCGGACGGACTGGCGTTAGGCAATCCCTGCCAGCGCGTCCAATAGCCCTTGCCGCTCGGCTTGGCGACGCCGCCTGCCAGCAGGAGTCCGCCGGTAGCGGCCAGCGTCTTTTCCTGCCACTGCTCGCCACGCCAATACACGTCAGGCAGTCGGAACACGGCGGTCATGACGCGCAGGTCGTGGAACGGGCGTTCGTCATCATCCGGCTCGCAGCTCGTGCACACCGCTCTCGTGACCATGCTGCGCGAACTGCCGTCATCCAAGGTCTCCGTCTTTCCTATTTTGAGCTTCGCCGCATGCAGGCAACGGGCACGGAAACGCGAGATCAGCGTATCGGAATCCGCGCCCCACGCCGCGACCTTGATTGTCAGCTCCGGCGCGTCCAGCACCGGAATCGAGGAGCCTACGATGACGCCGCTGCGTCCGCTCACCTGCACCGTGTCAACGATCGGCGACAGCGACGTGTAATGCGTAGTGCCGACGATGACGCGCATCCGCTCGGAGTCGAGCGACTGGCCGTTGAGCGAATAGCTGACCTTCATTCGGATTCCTTCCGATTACCATTGCGGCATGGCCGCTGTCTGCAGCTTCTGCTGCGTGCTTATCGACGTCGGCGCGATGGCCGGATAGTTGAATGTCTGCGTGATGTTCGTCACGCTCCCACCATTGCCGTAGGCTGCAGCGTTAACTCCACGCGAGGCGTTGGCGACGCCGACGGAATACGAGGCGTCCTGCGACGGCAGGATGCCGGTCAATCGTCCGGCCGCCTTCCTCACCTTCGAAGCGCTCTCGTCGATGCCGACGGCCATGCCCTGATCGCGGAACACGCGAGACGGTGAATGGATGCCAAGCTTGCGTTTCACCCAATCCAACGCGTTCGTGGCCGCGTTGACAGCGGCAGTCACGAGCCTCCATGCCGCGCCTGCGATGCCGGTCGCGATGCCGGTGATGATATTCAGGCCGACGCTACCCCAGTTAACAGATGTGAACCCGCGCATGATCTGGCCGACCATGCCTGGAATGGCACCGATAAGCCTCGGAACCGACGAGATGAATCCGTTGGCCAGTGCGCCGAGCAGCTGCACGCCAGCCTGCAGGATCTGCGGGAGACGATTGATGATGCCGCCGACAAGCTGGCCGATAAGGATCGGAACCTTGCCTACCAAGTCCGGCATGGCGTTGATGAGGCCCTGCGCCAGTCCGAGGATGAGCTTCAGTCCGCTGTCGATGATCTGCGGCAGGTTGTTGAGGATGCCTTGCACGAGGTTGAGGACGGCGTTGATGCCGATGGGGATGAGCTGCGGCAATTGGGCCGACAATCCATCCAGCAGCGTCGTCAGCACGATGACAGCCGTGGAAGTGATCTGCGGCAATGCCTGCACGATGCCCTGCAACAGGTTCGTTATCATCGTCAATCCGGTTTGCAGGAACGACGGCAGGCTCGACGTGACCCACGATTGGAACTGGGCGAGCAGCTGGGGCAGGCTCGTCGTAATCCATGTGGTCGCGCTGGTCAGCAGCATCGTGCCGAGCTGTCCCAACGCTCCGAGTACGGGCGGCAGGATCTGCATGACCAACGCCGGCAGGGTGCCGCCCAATGAGGAGAACAGTTGCGGCAGTGCGGCGGTGATGCCGGTGATGATCTGCGCGATGCGCGGACCAACGTTCTGGATGACCGTGCCGACCGAATCGACCAGCTGCTTGGTCAATCCGTTGATGTCGGCATTGTCCTTGCCGAGTTCGGCGAGCCAGTTCTGCCATGCGGCCTTCATCATGCCGACGGAACCCTCGATGGTTGTCGCGGCCTCCTTGGCGGTGGTGCCGGTGATGCCCATCTGCTGCTGCATGATGTGGATGGCCTGCACCACGTCGGAGAACTTGTCGATGGACAGGTCGCCCATCTCACCGTTGGCCTGCTTGACCTTGTTCGCGTCCTGGATCAGACGCTCCATCTCGGATTTGGTACCGCCGTAGCCGAGCTTCAGATTGTCGAGCATGGCGTAATTGCCGCGCGCCAGACTCTGGTAGGTCTGTTGGATGGTCTCGATGTCGGTGCCCATCTTGTTGGCGTTGTCCGACATGTCGACCATGGCGGTATTGCCGAGTTCAGCGGCCTTCGCAGTGTCGCCGCCGAGCGAGCTGATCAGCGAGGCGGAAAAGCTCGTGACCTGCGTCATGTACTCGTTGGCGCTCACTCCGGCCGTCCGGTACGCTTCCGCCGCGTATTTCTGCACAGTGCCCGAAGCGTCCTTGAACAGCGTGTCCACGCCGCCGACGGCCTGCTCGTAGGTCGCGTATGCGTCGAGAGCGCTCTTGCCGACGCCCGCCAAAGCAGCGACGGCGGTGCCAACGCCAGCCAATCCGACCGTGGCGACGCCCTTCAGGGCGCCGACGGCCTTGCCTGACATGGAGCTGATCGCATTCCATGCGGTGTCTGCGCCGCTTTTGATCTTGGAGCCTATCGCCGACGCGACACTGCCGGCGGCTCCGGGAATCTGCGACAGTACGCCGCCGACCGCGCCGCCGACGTTGCCGAGATAGCCGCCGATGGCATTGCTGACGTTTTTGAAAGGTGCTGGGATCCTTGCCGCGATGGCCGAGCTCATCGCGGAGAACTTCGCAGACAATGGCGCGGTAAGACGTGACGCGGTGGATTGCATGGCAGCGCCGGCAGCGCTCATGCCATCGCGGGCTTTCGTGGCGATGCCGGAGAACGCCGACGTTGCCGCGTTTTTGACCCGTCCGAACGCGCCGGAGACCGGCTGGACGATGGTCGCGCCAAGATTCTTGAACGCCGCTCCGAGCGAACCGGCTGTCTTCTCGCTGCTGGAAGCGAGATTGTCCTGAGCATCCTTGAGCGCCTTCTGCGCGTCCTTCAACCGGTTCTCGGCCTGCGTCGCCCGGTCGGTCATGGTGGACAGCTTCAGCCGCGCCTGTTCGAGCCTGATGGTCGCGGCCTCGGCCTGCGTACTGCCCTCACCATGCTTGGCGACGGCATTGGCGACGCTCTCCTCGGCGGCACGCACCTGATTCGCCGCCGCCTCCTGCTGGAGCATGGCCTGACGGTATGCGGCCGTGGATTTCGCCACGTCACGCTCATAGGATTTCAGCACATCCGCGCTGAAATCGTTCGCCGACTGTCTGAACCCGTTTTTGAACGCGCGTCCGAACAGTCCACCGCTTTTGCCGCCGTCCATACTCGAATCGAAGGTTTTCGACGCGGCCTTGCCGCTCGCGCCGACCTCCTTGTTGACCGCGCTACGAAAACCCCTCATCGAGGGGAAAACGCTGATGTGCGCGGAACCAAGTTCGCTGCCGAACGCCATGCGGCACCTCCACTATTCAGTTTTGTCCAAAATCAGTCCTCGTAGAGCGTCTGGAACACCGGGCTCATGCTTTTGGTCTGTTCGCGCAGCCGCTCACGCTCGGCCTTCTCCCTGTCCGCCCGCAATCGTTTCGCAAGCGAATCGAAAGGCTTCGGATACTCGTCGCTGCCAAGCGCGTAGACGACCGGTATCTCACCCCACCGGGCCGGATAATCCAAGCCGTTGAGCTCCGCGCCCGTGTAGGTAGACGGATCGCCGATAATCTGCTCGAGGAGCGCTATCGCGTCGCCGTAGCGGAGCCTGCCGCCAAGATCGGCCTGCAGACTCCACCCATGCGCCGTGAAATCGGCTCGGATCACGCTCCCGTGGTCGGCGAGCTGGCGGGCGAACCATTGGATTTTCCCAGTGAGGTGCCCTGCGCGCGCACCACCGCGTCGCCATAGTCGGACAGGAGGTTGAACACGACCTGCACCGGTTCGCCGTTCAGCGCTTTCGCCTGTTTGTCGCCTGCGAAGGCACTCAGAATGCGTTTGAGCTGTTCGACGCTTTCCGTGTCATCGGACGTGTTCGACAGTCTGGTGAAATCGTCGATGCTCATCGACAATGGAAGCTTGTACGTGCGGCCGCCGGGCACGAGCGCCCAATACACATCGCCCTTGATGATGTGGCGCACCTTGTAGTTCTGCGCGATGGAGGCGAACGCCTCCTCATCGTTTTTTTCCGTCCACTGGTCGAAATCCTCGACGGTCGGCTTGAAGTCGGTGGAAGTGGAAGTCATTGTCTTGTCCTATCTGCTTTTCGCCTGCCTGCCGTGAAAAAAAATTCCCGGACCGCGCAGACAGGCGAGATGGGCGGTCCGGGAAGATTTTCGTCCGCCGGTCAGGCGGCGCGTGCGGTGACGGTGACCGTCAGATCGGGTGAGGTCACGCCGCCATAGGTGGCGTTGATCCTCGCGCTTCCGGCCGTGACGGCGGTGAGCGTGCCGCCATCGACGGTCGCCACGCCTGCATCCTTGGATGTGAATGTGGCCTGTCCGGTCACGTCCACGGTGGTCTCGTCCACATGGGTGACGACGGCCTTGAGCGCGAGCTTCGCGCCTTGGACGACCGACGGCCTCGTATTGCCGTCAGCCGAAGTCACGGCCACCGCCGTCACGCTTTTGGGTCGTACCAGCTTTCGATCCAGCGCGTGTTCGGATGCTCAGGATCCACATACAGCGGGTCCTTCATCCATTCGACGGTGAGCTCGCGGCCTGTGACCGAGCCACGCTCCTGCTGGTCCGGTTCGTTGCCGGTGACCTGCACGACGCCGGCACGACGATGGACACGCCCGGTGTCGAACGTCTCCTCCTCGTACACCATCCATTTCGCATCCTGGATGATGTCGGCCACGTGGTAGACGCCCTGGGAGTCCGGCTCGCCGATGGTGATCTTGCGGGTCAGCGCATTGTTTTCGGCCGGGCTGAAAGTCTGCGTGAGGCTGGTCGCCAACGGCAGCTTCTTGTACCCGTCCTGCAAAAACTCGAGCGGGTCGTCGCCGTCGCGCGAATCCTGATTGCCGCCGTCGGACTTGACGAGTCCGATGCATGCGGTCGACCGATTGTAGGCGGCCGGAAGTTCCGTCGTCGCCTTGCTGGATGCGATCATTTCCGGCGTGATTCTGTTTTCGGTGGAGTATGGGACGATCATGATGGCTGCGGTGACGAGCGCCTCCACCTGTCCCAGATCCATGCCCTGACTGTCTTTGGCCATGGTGATTCCTTCCTTATGGTTGTCTGATTCCGGCCGTCGAATATTCGACGGTCATGTAGTAGCGGCACCATGCCGCGTCCTCGCCGACCGGGTACGGGCCGTTGCATCCGTCAGACACGACGGCGCAGATGCGGCTGCCTTCGGCGAATCCGATGAGGATGCCGGGCTCGCCGGTCAGCACGCCGTACACTCGGCCCGCCAGATCGCGGCATGGTTTCGTGTCGTTGCGCGTCCATCCGAGCACGTTGACGCCTATCGACCTGTCGAACGTCACACGGTCGGCGGATTGCGTACCGCCGTCATCACGCACGACCACGAGCGGATAGGAGCCGTCGTAATCGTCCGGGATGCGGTTTCCGACCTGCAGGCCCGCGACGTCCGTGATGTTGGAGCGCAGCCAGCCGGTAAGGAAAAGCTCAAGGTCTGGTGGGATGACGCCTGCCATCAGACCTTCGCCTTCCTCAAAGACTTGGCCAGATTGCCGGTCTGCGCCTCCACGAGCAGGGTCTTCGGGTCGTGGCCGACGACCATGACGGTCGTTCGGTGCTCCCTTTTGACCTCCTCTATGCCAAGTCCGTCGCGATATGCGCCGGTATCTACCGGAGCGGACGCCTTCGCGTAGGCGAGTGCCCTGTTCGCGGCCAGCGTGGTAAGCGCCTTGACTCCCGCGCTGTTGAGAATCTCGTCGAAGAACTTCGGGTTGAAGTCGACCGATATCCTGCTTTTCGCCATTTGTTCAGCCCTTTCTTTCCGTCAGACGGCATTCCAAGGTCGGACGCCACCCCGTGAACGCGTTCGCATCCTTCGAGGGGAATCCGTCGACTTCCCACAAGCGTCCGTCGTCGGGGTCGGCGCGAATCCGGTCGCCGATTCTGATGTCGGCGTCCGGGTCTGGGATGGTGAGGTACGCCGTGGATGCGGTCTGCGTGTCGAGCGTGTCCGGCGTGCGCATGCTGGAGCTGGATGAGAGCGCGCCCATGATGGCGAGCTCGTCAGGAGGCACGCCCCAGTCCGGCTCGGTCTGCGCCGGATTGTACGGGTTGGTCTTGCGTTTGGCACGCAGCCTAACGAAGCGCGTGGCACCAGCCATGGCGAAAACGCCGCCACCGGCGTTCAGATCGTCAAGCAGGCTCATGGCAAGCCTCCCAGCTTGTATGGTTTGAGCTTGTCCTTCTCGTCCTGCATGAGCGACACCACGTCGTAGCTCGCGCTGGAGCCGTTCGTGGACTGGGATTTGACCAGTCCGATCGGGCTCATGCCAGCTCGCTTCGCAGCACTGATGAGCACCTGCTGCACGTCCGGCGCATCGTCGTATCCGGCATGGATCGAATAATGGATGGACGCAACGCCGACCGGAAAGCCACCCGAAAGCGACTCCACAAGACCCGTCTCCGGGTCATAGGCGTAAGCCAGCTTGTTACCGTCGCGGTCTGTCAATGATTCAATGCTCGTCACATGACGGGCCGGCAGCCGAATAACCGTACCGCCACGACTGTTCAGCACTCCCGTCAACGCCACGTTCGGCATGACATGCCAACCACACTCGCAGCGGATGGCCGCCTGCGCGGCCCTGAGCCGGAAGTCGGCATCATCCTCGAAAGCCGAAGGGTCGGCAATCATATCAGGAATCACATTCACATCAATCATGCCGACCTCCCGTCTCAGCTCGTCTTCACACTGCCAGCAGCCACAAGACCAGCCACAAGAGCATTGACACGCTGCGCCAGATCGTTGTAAGCGCCAACGAGCGCGTCGTACTCCGCCTTCGTCGGAGCGGTGGAGGCCGCAACCGCTACGGAGGCGTTCGCAGTGCCGGAGATCGGGACATTCGCCAGCTTCACGCCACCAAGAGCGTTCTCGGCGGCGGCGGGAAGCACATACGGAGTGGCAGTGGAACCGCCGGTGACGTTCACCGGCCTGTCGTGGCCGTCAACGAAGAGCACGTCCTCGATGTACGTCGAAGCGTCCACCTTGGCCTTGGATGCGTCGGCCAGCCGATACTGTTTCACGGTTCGCCTCACTTTCCGGCCTTGCCGAGGGACACCTTGACGAAAGCCTTCGGATACTTGACCTGCAGGGCGAGGCGTTCCTTGACACGGAACGTGATCTTGTCGTTCGTGAAGTCGTTCTCGTGGCTGTTGGTGGATTCGACGGTCAGACCGCCCTTGCGGTAGATGGTGCCGCCTGCCTTGAACGCGCCGACGAGCACGGTTCCCTTGGTCATCGCCTCGGTGACGACGGTGCGCAGTCCCCACAGCGGCGGGTTCTGCATGATGCCGCCGTTGCCGTACTGTCCGGCGAAGAAACCGCCGCCGAAATACTGGCCGTTCGCGTCCTTGGACAGGCGGATTGCCTGATAGTCCGCCGGGTTGATGACCACGGCGTCGGCGGAGAAGCCGGTCGCGGTGGCGATATCGGTGGTGGCCGCGAAGATGCGGTCGGGATCGGAATCGTTGGCCTGCGCCTTGGTCTGGATTTCGCGGTTCAGGATGCCCTTGAGATTCGGGTCGGTGCCGTTGCCGGACAGAAGCTGAATCTCCTCCTGCAGCTTGAGGTTGTACTGGGCGTGCTGGTTGATTTCGGACACGACGAAAGGCAGGTCTTCGGCCATGTCGTCGGTGATCTTCCACCATGCGGCGACCTCGTGCAGGCTGTCGGACACCCAAGACGGATCAGGCATGTGAATCTGCGGCTTCTGCCCGCCCTCGGCGACGGTGGTCGCGTTGCCTTCGAGGGAGCCGTAGACCGGGTATTTGATGGTGGTGCCGCTCATGGTGCCGGATGCGAACAGGTCGGCGATGACGAGCGGACGCTCATACGGCCATACGCCGTTCTGATCGGTCTGGGTGAGATACGGCGCGTAGGCTCCGGACGCTCCGCCTGTGGCCTGAGTGTCGGAAGCGGCCTTGAATTCCGGAGTGGAGAACAGGCCGCCCTTGGTGGCGAGCACGCTCAAGCCCTTCTCCTGCAGGGACTTGACGTAGAAGTCGCCGAGGGTCTTCGCCTCGACGCCCTTGTGCTCGGTCTTCGAGGCTCCGGCGAGCTTGTCGAGTCCTTCGCCGGTCTCCTTGAACAGATCGATGCGCTCCTGCAGCTTCTTCGCCTCGGCGTAATGCTGCTTCAGCTCCTCCTGCTCCTTTTCGGTGATGTTATCCATTCCCTTGGCGAGGATGGACTGTGCCGCCTTCTTCTCGGCGGCGAGATTATCCATGAGATTCATGGCACTCCTTTCGGTCAGTGTTCCAGCGAGAAGAAGTCGCTGATGGTTTGATATTCCTTGACCCATTGCGGGTCAAAGCTTTTCTGGTCTTTCCTCTTCGGATCATCCGTGGAATCGTCCGGCTCATCGCTGGAATCATCCGTGGAGTCATCGGTGTCGTCGTCCGGCTTCTTGTCGGCGGAATCGATGCCGTCCAAGACCTCGTGCAGACTGTCCAACGCGGCACGAAGCTTGCTCTCGTTGGAAGCGCTGATCGCTCGTCCGCTCTTCACCTCAAGCACCTCGGCACCCTGATTCGCGGCCACCTGCACAAGCGAAATCTCGAACAGTTTCACCTGTCGAATCTCACGGTATCCGTCCCACGCGCTCTTGCCGTCCTGCACGAACGCGGTCTCCTCGGCGAGGAAGCCAATGCTCATCTGGTGAATGAGCCCGCGTTTCAGCAGGTCGTATGCGCGCTTTCCTTCCGGCAGGTCAAGGTCAAGTCGGGCCGTGACGAGCAGTCCATGCTCGTCCTCCACCGCGCTCAGCGTCTCGCCGATGATGTCGGTGGGCTTGTCGTCCTTGTGCTGCCAGTGGATCGGGATGCCCGCGCCGGTGCCGCCGTAGTCGTTCTCCAATGTTCCGGCGAACGCGCCCTTGACGATCACGTCATCGTATAAATCCTTGTCCCAAGTGCTGGCGTATCCGCTGAACACGCCCTCGCCTTGACTGTCATCAAGGGATTTCAGCTCGAAGCCCTTGAAATCAAGCCTCATGATGTTTCCTCCTTGGTGAGCGCGTCCCACTCGGCGTGGAATTGCGCGTCATACCGGTAAAGCCGTTTAAATTCGGCGAGCATGGCCTTAGCGTCCTCGCCGTTGACCGGATTGTTCTCCTGCGCGTTCTGCGTCCTGCCGCCGTCCTGCGGACTTGGCTGTCCGCCCTCGCTCACGTTCAACGGGGTGATGAGCTGGTCGCCGCCCGGCACGCGAGGCATGTCCAGAATCTGACGCGCCTGATTCGTGGTCATGAAAGGACGTCCGGTAGCCGTGGAAAGCGCCTGATACTGTTCGGACGTGGTGCCACGTAGTTTCGCGTCAACGTTGGCCTTGATGTAGCAGTCCGGCTCGCCCACAGCCTCTGGAAGGCTGAGATTCAAGGCTTCCTCAAGAGCGACGATGTACGGCATCAGCTCCACATTCCACAGCTGCTCCTTGTAGGCGCTGATGTTGGAATTCGTGCCGGTTCGGAAGCCGACGTTTTCAGGCGAAATCTGGAAAGCATTGCACACCGCGATGTTGATACGGTCACGCGCCTCCAAATCGTTCACATCCACCGGCTTGAAGACGTTATCCAACGGGCGCATCTCCATGCCGTCCTTCAGGACAGGCCAGCCACCCTCACGCCCGCCATTCTGGATGAAATTACGCAATCCATTGGTGAAATCGTCGTAATCCTCCTGCGACAGCCACGGCATCTCCTTCGGCCGGAAGACGTAGCCTCCGGCCTGCATGCCGTTCTTGGCTATGCCCCGCCGGTAATTGGCCATCGCCTTCGCCTCCGCCAAGAGCGGACGAAGCACGTTGGTCACACTATCGCCGAACTGGAGGCCGGAAATAAAGCCGACGTCCAAATGCACGCGCGGATCCGGCAGATCGAAATGCATGGCCTGCTGACTGTCCATCGTCAGCAGATTCACGCCGGTAATCTCGCCGAAAGCGTTACCGGAAAGCTGATAGCAGTCCGACGGTATGCGCCTGAGTGCGAAACGTCCACCGTTCACGCCCAGGAGCATGAGCCACCGGTCATCGAGCAGCATGTCACGAAGCAGCGTGCTGATGAACCGGTAGCGGGTCATTCCAGGAAGAGGAGAAGGACGCTTCATCAAATCGGCAAGAGCGCCGTCGGAGACTTCCTCGGCATCCCCATCGGCGTTCTTCCGATACACCTTGAATGGCAGCGAGGCTATATTGCGGGTGATGAAGTCCACCACGACACGCACCGCATACTCCCTGCAGTAGGCGCCGGAGGCGTACCCGTAGAAGTCAGCGTCTGACGGCCAGCTATCGCCATTGGCGAGTGGAATGCTTGTCGCTGGCGTCGGATGTGCGTCTGCCTCGGCCATCTTCATGCCGATAGCTGCTGCGTTATTGTGGAGGAGCCGGTCAAGGAATCCCATCAATACTCCCCTCTTTGTGAAGAATCTAGAATCTGACCCTCACGCCTTGCGAGGGCTCATATTTCGGTTTAAGCGTTTCAGCCTGCATGGTCTCCAACGCGTACAATGCCTGCGATTCGGCGATGAGGCCGGAAATGTGCATAGCGCTCTGGTTTCTGTCCCACACCTCGACCTCACCCAATCGTCGGGTCACGGCCACGCTCACCTGTTGTTCGATGGCGGGCTGGGGGAGATGGCGGAGTTTGTTTTCCTTCACTCGGTCACGGAAACGGCCGGTTGCGGCTCCCATGCGAAAGCCCTCGATGAGATGCACCGTCCAACCGGCCTCCGCGAGCGGGTCGGCGAAGTCTACGGCCGGGCAGCCCTTGGACTGCAAGGCGATTTCGTGGATGTTCGGCCAAGCCTCACGAAGCATTTTGAGGTATTTCGGCACCCAGAGCATGCCGTCGCGGCGCACAATCAGTTCGACGTGCGGCAATCCGTCCTCGCGGTAGCCTGCGGCGGCGATATAGGTGGTCTCACGGTCGGCGCTGGTGTCCACGGAAAGCACTACGCGCCCGTCATCGGGGATACAGGACTTCGGGTCGATGCCGCGCTTCCACAGCTTCGGGTTGATGTACGGCGTGATGTCGGCCGTCACCCACTGGCACAAGACCTCGGTGCGGTACGCGGCTTCGGTCATGCCGTTGATGTCGGCCGCGATACTCCGATACGTCATCGGCCCGTAACCCATGGAGGGGTTCGCCTGACGGATACCGTCAAGGTCATCCAGCTCGCATTTATCCGGAGCCGACCACTCGAAATACCCATAGGATGGGTCGTGCTCCTCGGCCCATTCGTCCGGCGACTGCTTGCCGGTTTCAACCGAAGCGTTCCACGAATCCGCCAGGGCACGTCCCTCGTCGACGACTCGGCGCAGCACGACGCTGCGATAGTCGCCCGCGTTCGAGATACCCCACAACTGACTGGACCAGATGGCCTTCGTGGTCTGACTGACCGCGTTCCAGCCATCGTCGGTGTGCTGCTCTCGCAACTCGTCGAACACGACGCGGCTGGCGCTCTTGGAACGGATGTTCTTGTCGGCGCGCACGATGTACTGCGCCTTGTTCCGGCAGATGATCGCTTCCTCGCCGTGCGAATTGTTGACGCGCTGCACACGTTTTTGCAAAACCGGAACCGCAAGAGCGGCCTCGCCCTCGGAAGCCGGATTCGGATTACACCAGTTCAATACGGCCTGATATGGGGCGCGCGCGTTATCCAACGTCTGCGCGGCACCGACCACGAGAAACTTCCACGCCGGCGACAACTCCGGGTGGCGAGCGGAGTCGACGAACAGCCACCACGCGCACAGTACGCTCATGAGCGTGGTCTTGCCGTTCTGGCGCGCGACCTCGGTGACAACTCGGCGGAACCGGTAGGAGCCGTCCGGCAGAAGCTCAAGCCCGTGGATCAGCAGCCATTTCTGCCACGGGAAAAGATGCACGTGGAGAAACTTTTCGGCGAACTCGATGACCGCGTAGCCGTTTGATGTTTCCGGCGTCAGTTCGCGCAGCGGGGGAGTGAATATGCGTGGCGTGGTGATGCCGTGGGCATCGTCGTTGATTTCGCCGATGCCCATGACGCCTCCTAGCTGATTTTCGCCAGATACTCCTCAAGCTCATCCGCCACCGGAGTCGCCTCGGGCTTGGCGGCCTTGCCCCTCGCCGGTTTCGCCGGCTTCTCCTCCTCGGGAACCAGTCCGAGAGCCGCGCAATATTTCAGGAACGTCGGCAGCGAGGTATTGTCGTTCTGCGGCACAGCCGGACGGGCACCCTTTCCCTTCGCTTCGGCGTCCGATATGGCCTGTTCCGCCAACTCGTCCCAATGGTCGATTTTCCATGCAAGGGCCCGGGCGGCGGCGACCGTGGCTGCGTCCTTCGCGCGCAGATGCTTGGCGTTGCGCAGCGAACGCTCCAATGCGTCGGCCACCGTTTCCTGCGGAAACTGTTTCGGCATGGAACCTCCTTCGCGCGCGACCCCGGCCGAATATCGAATATTTTTCGGAGGGAGAGGAAGAGCGGCCATGCGGGTAGTGCCCCGTTGGCGGCTGGTTTTGGGATTCTACCGCCCCTCCCGGCGGTCAGGCGTTGAATGCGCCGATGAATGCGTCGATGAATGCGTTGACTCCGTTGGTGAGTCGTCTGGTGAATGACTGACTGTCGACCTTGGGTATGACGACGGTGCGTCCGTCTCCCGAGACCGTTGGTTCGAGGTTGATTGGCAGGTCCACGTCGATCTCGCCTAGGTCGTAGTCGGTGTTGCTGTTGGACAGGCTGGCGCTGATGTGGAGCACGATGGGATAGGTTGCTTCGCGGACCGTTTCGCCGTTGAATGTCTTGACTGGTTCGTCGATGTCCATGAGCGTTGAACCTCCTATGCTGCTCGGATCCATTGGCGTGAGAGTGTGCCGATTGGCGTGGCTGGATCCTTGTTGCCGCGCAGGTTGTTGCATTGGGTGTGTGATGGCCGGAAGCCTGCGGGGTCGTGTTGCAGGTCGGGCCGCTTGCTGACGGGATAGAAGTGGTCGAGGTTGTAGCTGTCGTCTGTGGTGTTCTGCGGGGCGTCGTAGTCGATGGGCATGCCGCACAGCCAGCATGGACGGTGTTCTGCTTTGCATTCGATGAAGAATTTTTTGCGGTCTTTTTCGAATTGGCGTCCGCCTTTGCGGACTTGGCGACTGTAGCTGACCATGTTGCAGTCACTCCTGTAATCGTCGTTGGAAGTGTTGGTGGCTTGGGCGAGATTCGAATTCGCGATCCAGTGGCAGTGTTTACTGGATGTCACGCTATCCCAGCGTGACCGGTTAGTCCTCTACCGTACGCAAGCCGTGGCGGGCTGACTGGCACCGGCGCTTTGGACGCTGCCGGCGGAGTACTCTCAGCCCATGAGATACGGAGGATATGAGTAAAGCCCCTGAACCGGTTGATTCAGAGGCTTTCACAGTAATCCTGATACGGAGTATACCACGGGGTGGCAACAGCCTACTGCCGACTGGAATATGCCATTGCCATGCTGACTATCTCCCTGATGCTGAATTCGTAGTATCCGTCTTCCACTGGCTTGCTGCTGGGGAGTTTGCCCCGGCGTATCCACATGATGATTACTTTGCGGCTGACCTCGTATCCGTAGTTGTCCTTGAGCCACTGGCTCATGCCCGCAGGTGTCTTGGTCAGATGGATTGCCTCGGCCTTGTCGCGGCTCTGCTCGCGCAGTTCGGCCACGTTGATGGGGTTGCCGCACCTGCACAGGCGCAGCGCCTCGCCCTTCGCGGCCATCACTTCGCGTCCGCATTCGGGGCATACGCCGATTATCCTGCGGGTGCGCGGCCTGCGGTCAACGTATGGTTCGATGCGCCGGTCCAGACGAATCAACAGACGCAGAAACCGGCCTGCGTTCGTCGCCTTGCACAGCCATGCGAGATGCGACTGCATTCGGGGGATGAGCCTCTGCCATCGGTCGCTCCACACGGCTCCCGCGTCGTACCATGCGTCCTGCAACAGGCTTTCGGCTTCGTCGAGCAGGTCGATGGCGTGCATGTTGACGGGTGCGGGTGCTTCGCCGCCCTGCGGTTTCCCGCCGCTGCCGGGTTCGCCGAGCTTGTACTCATGCCGTGCGACCCTCTGCAACAGTTGCATGTCGCGGCGCAGCGCGTGGAGTGTTTTCGCGTACTGGCGGCGGCAGTTCCGGCAGAGCGTCCACGGTGCCTCGACCTGCTGGTTGCCGCAGTATTGGCATGGTTCGGTGGTGATGAACATTGTTTGAAACCCTCCACGTTCCGGCTATCATGGTGCTTGGTGAGCGTGCCCTCCATCTTTTCGGTGGAGGGTTTCGTTTTTTTACGCTGAATTCAGTGTTTTTACGCTGAATTCAAATCAATGGTTCGATGAATTCGGGCGTGAAATCATCCTTGTGGGGTGCGGGCGTTTCAGGATGGGCGATGATGTACAGCACCTCATCCAATGGCACGCCGAGCAGTTTCGCCGTGTATTCGGGCGTGGCCGCTTTGCTCCGATGCCATTTGAGTATTTCCTCGCGTTTGAGACTGCTTACGCTCATGATTCCTCCTTGACCGGTTTGCAGTTGTGTGGCGTTTGTGAGATTCTGCTGGTCTGGCATGTGTATGATCGGCTGCCGTCGCGGAGGATGATGGTGTTCGCCGTTGCTTCAGCCCAGCCGAGATAGGCAACGAGGGCGAAGAACAGTACGGAGAACAGTACGGCGGCGGCGATGGCGAGTGTTTCGGTCTTGCCAATGCGACTCATTCGTTTACCGCCTTCCGTGCCAGTGCGAGTAGTTCCTTGGCTTGTCGGATATAGTCTTCCTGCCATCGGGGGAAGCGGCCTGCGTAATCCCATGCGTCTTCCTCGTCTTTCGCCGCGTAGCTATCGACGCCATCCCATTCGCAGCTGTCCCAGAGGAGCCGTTTCGCCACGGCTTCGACCTCGGCGTCAGCCGGCGGTGCGTTGCGACCGCGCAGGTATGCTTCCTGTAGATCGTCCGTGTCGCAGTAAAACTGTTCCTTGACATGCGTTCCATCCCAGTAGCGGGTCGGATACGCCTTCTCAGCTTCATCATCCGCGATGCTCAATTCGTCCTCTTTCCGTTCGCTTTGACCATTGCCCACAGGATTTCGCTTTCCGGTCGCCGCCTGTATGACAGGTCGTTGTATGACTGCACGTGGCCGAGAATCAGTTTCGAGCCGGTCGAATCGGGGACGAGGATCGCGTCCACACGCTCGGGCACCATCTTGCCCATGACCAGATCGGCGCACAGCTCCTTCGTGCAGACCAGATAGTTCTGGTCGCCGTAGAACGTCAGGCCGTTGCCGCTCGTGAAGTCAGCCATGCATGACTTCACCTCGTAGAACTCGAAGCAGCCTTTCTCCACGCTTGCGGGCACCGGCTCGCCGTTGATGTTCCAAGGGGTGAAGCCCACGTAATCCACTCGCCGCTCGTCAGGCGTGTTCCGGTCGAAGTTGACCTCACTCGCCCAAAAAGCGGTCTGATTCTTCAGCCTCTTCTCCACCAGCTCGGACAGCATGGCGGTAGTCTCAGCCCTGCTCATTTCGCGTCCTTCCAATGTTTTTCCCGCCACTCGGCTACAGCCTTGCGGTCTTCGTCTGTTAATCCCTCATGGCACTTGAACATGACAAGGCTGAGCGCGAACTCGTAGCCTTCGCTCCACTTGTCAGGCACGCCATGCACATGGTTCTCGTCGAAGAGGTAACGGCAGTAATCATGCAGTTCGGCAATTGTCATTTCACATCCTCGCTTTTCTTGGTGGTTTTGGTTTCATGGTCGTCAAATGGGACTGCCAGCTTCACGTGGCTGTTCATGATCGCGATGCGAGCCGGATCTTTAAACCACGTAATGCCTTCGGCATAATCCACGTATCCGCAAGCAAGCCCATAAATCCCGTCACAGCGTTCCGCCCATCACTCACCGTCCTTTCCGATTTTGTTGGTCTCCTTGTATGGGTTTCCGCTTGTATATGGCGGGAAGTCGCATTCATGGTCTTTCCAACCGGCGGCATAGCCTTCGCTCCATGCCTTGCGGCGTTCGTGTTCCAACCGTTCCAAGATGTACATGGTTTCCGGTTCGTCGTCACTGTTCTCAAGGATGTAGATGTTTGCGACCTCGCCTGTGTTATTGGAGAGGTCTTGCGGGAGGGTGTCCACGCGCGTAACCTTCCAGCCCTCGTCCAGCCGCCTTCTGAGCGCCTCCAGATTGGCCAAGTAACGCCTTTGGGGGCGACCATCCCAAAATATCGGGCAAGCCTTGTATCGTCTGCTCATTTCGTGTCCTCGCTTTGATTGGGCACCTCGGACGGCATGGAGCCGCTGTAGCCGAGCATGGAACGGCAGTGGTCGGCTGTCTTTTCGTATGCGTTGATTTGTCCCTTCACGACACCGTATGCGGCCATGTCATGCTGCCTCAGAAGAGCGTTCGCCAGTCTCAGGCCTTCCACTTCTAACTGTTCGCACCAGTCGATGATTTCTTGCAATGCTTTGTCTTTTTCAGTTACGTTCGTAGCCATCGTTTTCCTCCTTGTGATTGGTTTCGTATACCGCTCGGGCGAAGCCCAACGGTGTCTTGCTGCGATTGTTGGCCCGGTCTTTGCCGCTCATGTACCAGATACGATTCCGGTCGGGAGCCGGCAGGCTCATGTCCTGGCTGCGAGGCGGCATTTGGAATCCCCCCCCCGTCCAAAGACAGGTTTTCTTCGTGTAGTTGTCCTCTGGCGCATACCGCGTGTAATCACACGGGTTGAACGTGTGGGAGGGTTTGCCGAACACGTTGGAGAGAACCGACACCGGGTTCTCCACCATGTAGGGGACACCGCTCATCTCACCTATCACCCTGCATTGTTCCGCCACGGAAACGGCCTTCGCCTGAAACAAGTGGTCGGCCTCGTACTTGCGGGCGAACCATTGAGCGCCGCTCACCGCCATGTCCGTGCAGGGAGGGAAACCGGCCACGAAAGCGAGACGACCCGAACGCAATAGCACGCTGATCTGGTTGAACGCCTCTTCGATGGTGCAGGCCAGTTTCAGCATGGCTCCATCCTCATGGGTGATGCCATGCTGCGGGTCCACCAGCACGGCCCGATACCCGTGTTCGACCCACGGTCGGGCCATAACCCCAGTCAAGTCGCACAGGCACAGGATTGTGTCACGCATCTTCCGTTGCCTTTCCTTGCATTGCCTTGAGTGCAAGCCTCATGGCATCGATATAGTCGGCCCTCAACGCGCAGTCAGAATCCCATTGAGGGTAAGAGTCGGGCTTCAACGCCTCGTAGAACGCTTTCGCCCCGGCTTCGATTTCCTCGTTCGTGGGCCGGCGCGTGGCTCCGGCGATAAAACCGGCCTCGTATTCCTTGCCCTTGGTCGTGCCACGTATTTCCTCGGGGGATAGACGGACAACTCGTTGGAGGACAGCCCACTTCGCCTCACTGCTGATGATGCTCACAGTCGACCTCGTTCCTGATTGTGAACAAGGCAATCATCCATAGCCTGAGCCAGTTCCTCGTCGGTGATATCGAACGCCGTCGCCACGTTCACCAAGGTTTGCAACACGTCCGCCCACTTGGCCATCAGGTCTCGGCGGGCCGTGGAATCGCCTTTGACCAGACGTTTCCCGGCCTCCACCATCTCCGCCGATTCCTCAAGGGTTTTCAACAGCAGCCACTTGTCGGGCGTGAGATGTCCGAATGATTCGACTGAGGGTAATTTCACGATACGGTTGCTCATGCTTCCTCGATTCCGTCCGGTATGACGGTGTAGTCATACGCGCGAGTGGGAAAGTCCTCCGGCACGTAATTCCAATTAGGGGTTCCGCAATGCAGGCAGAAACGATCTTCGGGGTTCACCTGGTTTTGGCATTGGGGGCAAGAATGCGGAAAAATCGGACTCATACCTCCGCCTCCTTTGTGACGCGGAACCGTTTGTTAATCTCATACCGTCCTGGACCCAGATACTTGATCGAATTGAAGGCTTCCTCGTATGTGTCGTATGCCTGGGTGATAAGGTTGCTGTTTCCCAGCCCCTCAACCACGAAGTAGCTTTCGACATGCGAATCGTCGGGCATCTCACTGGCTTTCTTCCAAGGGTTTGTCGATGCGTCCGCCGGGTCGTACAGCATGACGATTTCCGGATGGTCTAACACGTATTTCGTTCCGGCGTTCCATGCCGTGGCAGCGGCTTGCCGACATATCTCAGTCAGGGACGCGGCGCACATCGCGTCCGCATCCTCCAGTCGGGGGTCATGCGTCCGCTCGTACTCGGCCTTGATGCCGGCTGTGAGTAGGCGCTTTACGTCACGGACTGAAAGGTTCATGCTTCCACCGCCTTAGCAGGGCGGAACGGGCCGGCATTTACCACCTGCACGCTGTCCGTATAGAACCATGGGCGCGTGAAACACCAATCACCGTCGCTAATGCGTATGATATGCACTTTGCCGTCGCACATCGTCCACGTGTTACCGACCCTGTCCAGCCAGAGTCCGTCATGGTCGGGGAGCTTCGGGGTTGGACGCAAAGCGTAGCCGAAGTAGGAACGGTGTGGGTAGAAGGTCGTGTTGATGACTGCTACCGTCAGGGGCTGGAGATTGGACGTAGTGCGTTGCAAGACGGTGTACCGGTTGCCGTCCGTGCCGACGTACACGTCGCCTTCGCGCACGTCCTCGATGTTGTCGATACGCTCGTACTCGGGGTCATCCAACAGTTCAATGGACTCGATGTCCCTGTAGGGGACGAAGCGCTCTGCCACTCGATTGGCAGAAATGGGCACGACGGAGCCGTTTCTACTGCGCCTAATGTGCCCGGAACAGTCGGTGATTCCTGTAAGCACGGCACCGGCCACAAATGTGACCTTGACGTGCAGGTTTGCCATCTCTTCGCAGGTCTTGCCTTCCCAGAATGGTTTCTCACTCATTGTTGTTCTCCTTCTTTTCGTTCGTTTCGATTGCGTCCAGCAGATCGCATTCGGCGAGCATGAGATGCGCCTGGGCGCGGGTCATTGATTTCAACGTCTTCGCGCCGTCAGCGGCCATCCAGCCGAGAGAACTCACCTTCGTCTCGAGCAGGTGGGTTTGCGTCGCGAGATCACGCAATCGTTCATCAAGCAGCATGGTCATCGGTTTCCTCCTTGTTGAGTCGTGTTTCGATTTCGATGCACAAGTCGAGCGCCGCCGTGAAACCGGCCTGATAGGCGTATAGCGCGGTCTCCGGCCTGCTCATGCCGCCAATCTCCGTGGCCTCCAACAGCCACGCCATCGCACGCTCCTGCGGGGTCGGGAACCTTTCGGCCATCACGCGCCCCTCAGAATCGAGCCGAGTGAGGCAGCACCCAGCTTCTGGGCACCTGCGAACCGTCTGGCCGTGGAACGTGACTTCGGCTGCGCGGCGGGCAGTTCGAGTGGGTTGCGCATGGTCAACGCCTGCTGCTGCGCCTGCTCCGGGCCGTTGCCGAGCATCCGCTGGCGGCGGTACATCCACGCCTCGTCCGCGGATAGGCCCCGCGCCTCGCATTCGCGCGCTATCTGCGCCTCCGAGGGCTTCGACTCGTTGCGCATCCTGCGCACGATGGCGTTCACATCGCCGGAACCGCACCAGCGACCCGTGCTGTTGTCCGAGTAGAAGCGCTTCACCGCCTCCAAGGCCTCGCCCAGCGTCATGTCCGCGCGAAGCTCCTCGTGGAACGTGCGCGCCTCCAAGTCGGTGATGGCCGCGTTGCCGTGGTGGACGCGAATCTTCGCCAGCACGAGCGTGCTTTCCTTGAGCGTCAGCATGTCAGTACTCCTTCCCGTGATTGGTTTTCGGCGGCTTCCTCGGCCGCGTAGCGTGCTATCAGTGCCGCGTTCGCGTCCTGGTTGGCCTGCGAACGGTTCCACGCCGATGGCGAGGGGCGTGCGGTCGGCTCGGGTTTGGCCGGCAGCGGGTCATCGTCCCAGTGTTCGCCGTCCAGCCAGTTCGCCGGGGTGAGCGTGTAGCCGGGTTCCCGGTTCGGGTCGGCGGCGTACCTCGACGCCTTGGCGATCAGGAACGTGTTGTTGGTTTTCCGCCGCGCCTTACGCCAAGCCGTGTAGGCCTTGCGTTTGCCGGTCTTACGCGGATAGGTCTGCCAGAACTGCTCGAACTCGATGGGATAATCCTCGTCGGCGCTCTCTGCGGCCCCCTCGGCTTGCGAGGGGGTTTGGGGGAGAGAGAATTCTTCGTTAGAAGAATTCTTTTGGTTATTGGTTATTGGTTCTTGGTTCTTGGTTAAAGAGTCCCCGCGTGACTCTGGCGTGACATTCGAATTGTCACGGCGTGACATGCTTGTGACATTCGTTTCGTCCCAGCGTGACTCGGGTGTGACATCGGCTTCGGAACGCTGCTTGCGCTTGCGGTTGCGAGCACCCTCCGCCCTCGTCTCCACCTGTTCGCGGCTGGACTGATGGGAAAGATAATCGTGGATGCGGTAGGAGCCGTCGTCCGAACGTTCGAACATGCCGACCTTGATCAGCGCTTCGATGTCCTCTTCGGTCGCGTTGAGCTGGTAGATCACGTCGTCCTCGCTCATCACGCCGTCGTTGAGCACGTCGGAACAGAAGGAAATGGCCATGCAGTACACTCCAAGTGCGCTCGGACGCATACGCTGTAGCTTCAGCACTTTCGTGTTCGAATGGAAGCCGTTACTCAGCTTCCCGTAGCCCTGTCTGGCCATCACGCCACCTCCTTTCTCTTGTCTCTTTGGTATTCGGCTATCAATGCCAGCAGTTCGGGGCTGGCGGCGATTATCTCGCTGGGCTTCAGCCCCTCGCCATTGGTCTTGGGTTTGCGGTGGTAGCCGCCACGCAAACCGGTGCGACGGCTGCCACCGATGTAGGTATGAGGGTTAATCCTGGCCATCGTCCGGCCCCAACGCCAAGCCGTCGTTCAGCAGGAGCGCGAACAATTCGAGCGGCATCCACACGAGCATCGGATTGGAGGGCACCGGCCTCGATTCGCCGCGCAGCCGGTTCGCGAGCTCGCGGCGAATCCGGTAGTCCGGTCCTAACACGCGCCCCATGTGAGTGGCGAGGAACCGTTCGAGCGTTCCGATGTCGAACACGGCCATCTGCCGGGCCATGCCCTTGAGGCTTTTCACGCCCACGCCCCTGCGGTGTTGGATGAGCACCCCGTAGGGAGTGTCCATGTTCGCCATCTCCACTTTGAGCTCCCGCCAATGCTTGCGATAGTTCGGCATCTTCGTGTCCTTGCATTCCACGCACACCGGCTCGCCATGGAACATGACGCCGATCAGATCGCCCTGGTCGGCGTTGCTATGCAACGGCATACGGTCGATGCGCGTGTCCTGCAACGCCCACGCGAGGTAACGCACGGTCCACGTCTCGAGGCTTGTGCCTTTGCTTTTCGATGGGTTCGCCATCATCTCTCCAATCCGTAATCCGCGTACATCTCGTCTGCTTCCAAAGCGCATTCCGGGCATGGAATCGGTCTTGCCGGGTACAGCGGGCACCCGTGCCTCTCGCAGACCGGTTCCACGTCCGGCGGCGTCTCATCGTGATACAAATGCAGCATCAGAAGCTCGGATCACTGGACCATGGGTCGGAGGCCGGAGGCTGCGCCTGCCCCTGCGGCTGCTGCGTGTAACCGGCCTGCGTGCCGTAACCCTGCTGTCCGCCGTTCTTCTGTCGAACGTTGGTGATGGCGACGGCGCTGGCGTTGACGTTGCAGCTCGCGGCCAATTCACCCTGCTTGGTCTGGTAGCCGTTGAACCCGTTGACCTCGCCAACGATGGTCACGTCCACGAACTGGTCTTGATTCTGACGAAGTTGGTTGATCTGGTCGAACACGGGGTTGAGGTTCACGTAACCCGTAGGCCACACCGAATAGTTCTGTTCCGGCTGGCTGACCCAGTTGCCGTTACGGTCACGGTAGCCCGGCGACACAGAGACGCGCAGGAACCGTTTACCGTTCTTCGTCTCCTGCACGCCCCACGCCGTGCCCTGGATGATGATGCTCGTCCTGCCCGCCATGGTCACTCGCCTTCCTTCACGCTGGCCTTCAACTGGCCCAGCACCTTGTCAAGCTCCGCTTCGGTCAGCTCATCGCTTGCCTTCACCTCACGATTCAGAATCTTCGTGATGGTCTCGCACGCCTCCGCGTCCGAAGCCACGCCCAACGCCTGGAAGCGGCGAATCATCTCCGCACGCTTCACATCCACCGGGGAAGGCTCCGCCTCGGGCTGGGTTTCCTGTTGCGGCTGTTCGGACTCGTCCACGCTCACGTCAACCGGCGAATCATCCACCGTCTCGTCGGGCAGGGGGCGGAACAGTTCGGAATAGTCGGGCGTGGTCTCGTCGGAGACGGCCGCGGACTGGGCTTCGACGCTCACCGGGAGCCATTTGAAGCTGCGGCGCACCACCGTCTTCAACGCCATGGCCTCATAGTCGGTGCGCCATGGGCCCTTGTTGCCTGCGGGGCTGCGGCGTTTGACGGCCTCGACCTCTTCCTTGGTCATGTGCACGAACACGCTTCCTGCAGGCAGCAGCTGGGCGTTCACATACACGTCGGTCAGCGTGGCCTCGGTGTGCGGCACGCCACGGGTGGCGCGGAACTTGAAGTGCTGGCCGGTCTCATCCTCCCAGTAATCGAATTCGTCGCCCTGGTACACGGCCTGCGCGTGAATGCTCTTCAACTGGCCGGAACGACGGGCCAACGCGATCATGCCGCGATAGCCGAGCACGAACATGGCCTCCTTCTGGCCGGTGCGCATGTTCTTGTTACCGAATGGCAGGATGTAGGCCATGCCGAGCCCGTTCACGTTCGACGGTTCCAGACCGAGGCTCGTGCAGCGCATGAAGCATGACAACACCGATTCGACCGAGCAGCTGGCCAGCTGGGGTTCGCGGTTGATGGTGCTCACGTACATCTGGTAGAGGCGCTTCTCGCTCATCTCCTGCGGCATGACCGCCGCGATGCGAGGCCAGCTCTTCTCGAGCAGCTGCTTCATCTGGCGCTGCGGGTTCATGGCCTGCATCTGCACGTTCTGCGCCTGTGTCGCTAACTGTCCCATAATCGGTTCTCCTTTACTTGGTTTTCTTCGGTTTGATTTCGCTGAATCGGAAGGTGCGGCCCTCCCATGGTTCGACCACGCGCGTGTAGCCCTTGCGTGAGGAATGCTTGTAGGTGGCCTGCAGGTTGCCGCAGCGCACCCCCTCGTGGTCTCCGATATAGGTGAGGATGCAGTCCTGCAACTCCTCCTTGTGCTGCTTCAACGCGCTCAGGTCGGCGGTCGTCTGCTGGTAGTCGGCCATGAGCCTGCGCAGATCGGTGCTGTCGCTCATGTCCTCGATGCCCTCCGAAGGCTCCGGGTACGCCTTGGCCACGTCCGCGCCGGTGAGGGCGGGCATTTCGTCGCGGGTGACGAAACCCCAGAAGTCCTCGGCGGCTTTGATTACAGCGTGAATGTCGTCCTCGTCGCGCTCGAACCGCACCTCGACCGGTTCCGACTCTCCGATATCCGCGTAGAACACGCCCCACGTGAAGCCGGTGACGGCCATGTAATGCGTGACCTGCGCCATGTAGTACTGCGGGGCCACGAGCTCGCCCGTCTCGTCGTGCCAGTCGGTGCGCCCACGGTTCGCGTTCGCCGTCTTGATCTCGAGAATGCCCCACGAATCGCTCTCCTCGTCGTAGACGAAGCCGTCCAGCGAGGCGTGCATCAACGGATGCTGCTTGGATACCAAGGAAATGTCGGTGCCGTCGATGACCTGGTACTCCGGGTGCAGCTGGCGGAACCGGCGGCGCAGTTCGACCTCCAAGGCGTTGCCCTTGACGATCGCCCACTTGCCGCTGATATCCTCCGGCTGCTGACGGTTCGTCTTCTCCAACCACAGGTCGTAGGGGGTCGAGTACGGGTTGAGGCCGAGAATCGTGCTCATGTCCGAGCCGCCGACACCCAGTGCGCGGAACGCGTGCCACGCACTCTCACGCTCCTTCTTCGTGTGCTGGCGGAAACGGTGCACGTCGAACAGTCCGGTCGCCTGCGCTGCCATGTCAACGGTCACTCGCTTCATTCCTGCTCCTTAGCTTCGACTTGCTGACGTATTCCACTCGCGCGCTCACCCTGCGCCGTTGCCTGTCGATGACGACCATGCCCGGCAACGGCATCACGTACAGGTACGGGTTGCCGGTCTGACTGTTCCGGTCGCTGATCAGATCCATAAACTCCACGATCAGTTCGCCCGGCGTCATGCTCATGCCCTCGTCCGTGATCGGGCTCCACAGTTCCACCGTGTCCGTCATCCATATCCTCTCGTAGTCCGACGAGCCGCAGCCCGGCCTCGTGGATGCTCAGGCCGATGAGGCTCGCCAACGACTGGCGTGTGGGGTGGGCGGTCAGGATGTCCAGATTCTTGAGCAGCTTCCCGGCGACCGCCAGCCACATGTCGTTCGGGAGGTCAGTCATACAGGTATTGCTTGTGGGTTCGTTGGTTGCGCTGGTCAAAACGGTTCACCTCCTCGACTCGGAAGCCGAGCACCTGTCCCGTGTCCGGGTCCAATACCGGCACTGGCCCCCAGCCTCGGGTGAGCTTGTTCTGGATGGTTTTCTTCGCCCGCCCGTAGTGTTCGGCGAGCTGGGCCACACTCATGAGATTCGGTGTTTCCGCGCTCATGGGGTTATCCTTTCTGTTGAGAGTTTTTCTTCTCGCCCCCGTGCCAGCGGGGGCTTTCTTTTTTTTGAACTTGCGTTCGTGGACGGCCACGGAGTCGAACCGTGATCCCGGTCTTTGCCGCGCATACATGACCTACGCGATCTTGACTGGGGGCAACCTGCACCGCCCGAAGCGGGACGCCGGAGAATAGACCAAAGCCGACGCCCCACCGGTTCAAGAAAACCGACACCGTATCTGTCAGTTGTTTTTTCAGTTATCACGAGGGTTATTCGGTTTTCCTTCCGCTATGCCAGACGGTTTTCCACGCCATCCGGCAAGACTTATTCGACGCCCGCCTCGCTCAACACCAGGGCGACCAGTCTTAACGGCACGAAGCCGAAGCCCATGAGCGCGGCCACCCCGTTCTCGATGGGATGCGCGCACCCCATGTGCGACATCACCCAGCCGAGGCAGACCGCGAACACGAGGGCCCAGAAAACCAGCCGGAACGCGAAACCACGAGACAATTCGTCGGGCCCGGGCCTCCTGTAGCCGCTGGCGTGCTGGCCGTAATCCTTGGTGTTCATTTCGAGTCCTTGAGTGCTTGGTTGATTTCCGCTTTCATGGCCTTCAGGCCGCTCTTGGTGACCCTCTGGATCGTGTGTCCGTCAAGGGTGACGGAGAAGAGGCACGGGTATCCACGGGACTCCAACTCTGGGGTGCGCGCCACCCGGAACTCACGACAGTCGTTACTGGAAAGGACGGCCATCACGCCACCTCCTTCGCGTGAATCTGAGCATCGAATGCCGCAGAGCGAATGATGTCCTGGATTGTGATTCCGAGGAATTCGGCAATCTTGCCGAGGTCGCGGGTCGAGAAGTCCTTTTTGAAGGAGAAGCGGTCATAGACGTACTTCGGGTTGCGGCCCAATGCCTCGGCTAGGCTGCTTCCGTCTTTGCCGCAGCGGGCGGCTTCGGCCTTCACTGCCCGAATGATTCGGGTGGAGGTTTCATCGAGTCTCATATTTGGCACAGTCCACATAGTGCCATATATGGGACTGCGACACGCCCGAATTTGGCTACCGAATGCAAAAAGTCCCAAAAAACGGTACTTTTATTACATGACAGATAAGATGGCAGCATTCACCGACCAGGTAATTCAAGCACTGGAAAACGCACGACTCGACGCGAACATGACAGTAAATGAGCTCCTCAGGAGGTCAGGGCTCAAACGTTCCAGCTACTTCCGAAAAATGCGAGGCGACACTGAGCTTACGACCGGCGACATCGACAGGCTTGCCCGAGCGCTAGGACGCGATCCCATGCTTGTGCTGGCCGAGGCCGCCGAACAGGCGCAAGTGCAGAGATCAATTGACAACATCTTGGGCATGGCGGCAAAGCGTGGCGACACCGAAGCCGAACAAGAGGCCTATGAGGAGATGCCGTGACGATAGACATAGAACAGGAAGCCAAACGGTATGCGCGAATCGTGATTGCCCCCATACAGGCTGGATACCAAGGCCTGTACGACGTGCGAACCGAAACAATCTACATAGCGGACAACCTCACCCCAACCCAATACCGTTGCGTGCTGGCACATGAGGCCAGCCACGCGAAACATCGCGATAGGGGAGGCCATGTCGATCGATACACCGAGCAGCGTGCCGACATGGAGGCTGCGCGAATGCTCATAAGCCAAGCCGACTACGTTACTGCCGAAATCCTGTACGGCAGCGACGAATGCGCGATCGCGAGAGAATTAAATGTGATGCCCTGGGTAATCAAGGCATACAAGCAATGGCTGCACGACAGTGTGGCCGCATAAGAAAGAAGAAGAATAATGAATGATGTATTACTGGATGCCGGAAATATTCGCCTGTACTGGAACCGTGTCGAGGTGGTATCCGGTCTGATATTCAAGAAAACGAATGTCTATTACTACAGTGATTTCTATTCCGTGAAGGCATCAGGGAAAACTCTGACGATAAAAAAGTCCGCCATGAAAAACGCGATCATGCTGCAATTCAAGAATAAAAAACAGGCGAAGGAAGCCCTTGACATCATCAACAGCCACAAGCAATAAACCACGTAGCGCTGCATGAGAAAGGAGCGGAGATGTCCGACCATGGGAAATCTGCTGCGGCAAAAAACAGGAAGCCATTTTGGAAGAAATGGTGGTTCTGGGTGATAATCGTTCTGACTGTCGTCGCGATCGGGGGAATGAACGGCAATAGAACCAACCCGACGCAACAGGCCACCGTATCGGCCGGCGCAACGGCGAAACCGAAAATCACACCAAAGGAACCGACTCCAGAGGCAAAGAAAAACACGCCAACGAAAAAGAGCCCTCTGCAAGAGTTTAAGCGGTCGTTCGACGCGCAGTCGGCCACACCGATTTCGAACATCTCAAGCTTTGTGGTGCAAGATAGAAATAGTGGCCACTACAGGACGGAATACCGGCTTGGTGCATATTCCGATGCCACTGGAGAGCATGGAACCATAGGCGATATATCCATCGACATGGTGCGATACAGGGACAGCATGTTCCGAATTTATGCCACGGGTCCACGAGACAGCGTGCTGGCGGTTTATCCCGCCTTGGCCAAATCCATGGATCCCTCATTAACCGATACTGACATCCAGGCGTTAGTCGACAAATACCGACAAGGCTATGTGGCGAACGATCTCTCATTTGCGGATTCTGCCAAACGCATCGAAAGCAATGACTTTACTTTGCAGGATGGGAATATCGAAGCATTCATCGATGCTGACTTCAGCAAATAAAAATGCCCTGTCGGCGTTGCAGCGCCAACAGGGCGGTTTGAAGAATCCCAATAGTTCAAGAAAGGAGGACGCTTCGCCTTTTATCCTACACGGGGCGAAGCATACCCGAAATGGCTAACGTCACCAGATACAAGACCAGCAAAGGCGAAACCAGATACCGTGTGAGGTATCGCAAGCCGGATGGCACGCAGACCGACAAGCGCGGATTCCGCCGCAAGATCGACGCGGAGAACTGGGCGGCGAAACGAGTCACCGTTGCCAAGGCCGAAGGCACGTACATCGATCCCGCAGCGGGGAAGACAACAGTGGGGGAGTTGGGGCCCGCATGGCTGGCCAAAAAGAAGCTAAGCACCAAGCCCAGCCATTACCGGAACCTCGAAGGCGCATGGGAGAAGTGGGTGAAACCGGAATGGGGCAACACCCCGGTATCCGCCGTCACCCGCGAGACGGTGCAACAATGGGTCACCGGAATCAGCCAGGGTAAGACCGTCAAGGACGAGCGGGGCAACGAGATTGTGCTCGCCAAACCCCGAAGCGCCAGCGTCGTCCTTCGCGCCCATGGCGTGCTTGCCGGAATATTGGACGATGCGAAGAGAGACAGACGAATCCCCGATAATCCCGCGAGGGGCATCGAACTGCCACGCAAGCGCAGGAAGAAGCACGTGTATCTCACCGCCGAACAGCTTGACCGGCTGGCAGGCAGTGTCACCCCATGGAGACGAGACCTCGTCCTCGTGCTTGGACTATGCGGCATGCGATGGGGCGAACTCATACCCCTGAGAGTGATGGACGTCGATCTTGAAAAGCATCGTATATATATAGGAGTGAGCGCGCCGATGGTGGGCGGCGTCATCATCCCCGATGACACCAAGACCTACAAGGCCCGCGCCATCATGTACCCGGTCGTGCTGGACCCGATCATGCGCAGCCTGTGCGCAGACCGGAAACCCGGCGACCTGTTATTCGAACAGCCGGGACGCGAGGGCATGATGATACGCGAGTGGGGTAATGCGAGCCGCGATGACGGTTGGCTGTCGGTCGGCCTGCGGCGTGCCGGCATACCCGGCCACCTCACAATCCATGACCTGAGGCACACGGCCGCGAGTCTCATGGTCAGAGCGGGCGCGAACGTGAAGGCCGTGCAACGGCAGTTGGGGCACAAGAGCGCGGCCATGACGTTGGACGTGTACGCCGACCTTTTCGATGATGATCTGGACGAGCTGTCGGAGCGCATGGGTGAGATGCTGGCGCGCGAGAATGTGGGCAAAATGTGGGCAAATGAGGTTTCGAGAGCCGCATAATCGAGACGGGAGTAGGTCTAAGCGGCTTTTCTCCGTAGGGTTCGAGTCCCACCGGAGGCACCTTCGCTAGACTGTGGAAAATAGCCGTTTTGCCTTGCGAGAGTAGGGCTGAGCGGCTTTTTCTATTCCCGGTGATTCCCTCGTATTCCCTCGGTTTCCCGGAATAATGTGGGCAAAATGTGGGCAAAAATCGAGCCACGCCTAGCTGCTGTAACAACGAAAAAACCGGCCCCGCCGGCCGCAGTCAAGCTCGTGGAGCTGTCTGCGATGCCGGGCGGGGCCGAACTGTGTGGTGGTCATGCGGCGAGGTCGATGCGTTGTTTGATGGCGCTGACGCCGATGAGCGCGCCGGCGAGGATGCCGAGCGCGTTGAGCGTGGTCACGATGGCGTCCACGTGGGGCCAGCCCCATGCGGGGCCGACCGTGTTGACGAACACGGCGAGTGCGGGCAGGACGATGAGGCCCAACCATTTGAGGATGTCGTAGACGCGGCCGGGGATGAGCCAGTCGGGCACGTCATGGGTGACGTCGGCTGTCTCGGGCCAGTCGCTCACATCGACGCCGGGAAGCGTTTCGCCGGTGTCGGCCGGGGTTTTGCTGTCGGTCATGTTTTGCTCCGATCAATAAGGGCTGATGATGGGGTGCTGCCGTCACCCGGTTATGCGGGTGGCGGCATTGGTTTGGGTTAGCGGCAGGTCACCACATCGCCCACGTAGTAGACGTTGATGTTGCCGGATGGTACGGTGCAGCGGCTGACGCTGTAGCCGTGGGACGTGGCGAAATCCCACACGGTGTCGCCCCATTGGAGGGTCTTGGAGACCCCGGTGGACGGTGCGGGGGTGGCAGTAGAGCCGCCGCCGTAGGTGACGACATCGCCCACGTAGTAGCGGTTGATGTCACCGCTTGGCGTGTGCCATGCGGACAGGGGCCATGCGTTATACGCTACGGCGAGTCCCCAGACGGTCTCGCCCCACTGCATGACGTGGCTGATGCCACCCGTGCTGGGAGTGGGCTGGGGGTTGTTCGGCTGCACGGGCGCGGCCGGTGTGACCGGGGGCGTGGAGCCGCCGGCGGGGTTGGCGTACAGGTCCCACTGCCATGCGTCGCCACGGAAGATGTTGAGGTCGATGGGACTCCACGTGTTGACGACACCGGTGCCGCTGTACTGTCGCATGGCCTCGCCGTATGCGCCTATCATCCACGGGTTGGCCTGATAGCCGGTCGGGCTCATGTTCGCGTATTGGGC
>ERZ773165.341-NODE-341-length-39195-cov-23.154778_pt1 | contig 39195 bp, 23 predicted proteins | sample MGYA00581003_ERZ773165 | MGnify/ENA primary metagenome ERZ773165 (study PRJEB29015, sample SAMEA2737817) | human gut metagenome | biome: human gut; feature: human-associated habitat; material: faeces | place: China | collected 2012 ... | reverse complement strand
TGGGCGAACGGTTGGCTTTTACTTTTGCCCTTACAGGGCGTAGGGAATGGGGACAATGGCACCCAGGGCGTTGCCCTGGGCTAGGGACTTGTTGGGCTTTCAGCCCGCACAGGGCCGTAGACAAGGCTTTTTCCGCACAATCTCCCCCCGCTTGATATTTCAATTTTGAACACCCAACCTTATAGGTAGGGAGTAAATATAACGTTCTTCGCGGCATCACGTCTTATAACGTTTTTCGCGATGTATCCGTGGCCCTCACTTTGCGAGCAAAGTGAGCTACAATGCTGCGCCCCCTGCTTCGCTATGCAAATTTGTGTGATTTTTTTCTCGTATATTTCCCTGGTAATTTCAAAGTTTTGTGTAATATTGCAGGTGAAAAGTGATTAAATCTATTACGCCTTTTTCATCTATCCGAATTACAAGCATTATATCTATAGCTCCATGAAACAATCTCGTATTTTGATGCTGGCCGCTTTGGCCGCCATCACAACGGCAACAAGCACTGTTTCTGGTCAGGTGAAAGTAGACCTCAAGAAATTCCCGGAGTATTCTCCACGCGTGAAGGTCGACAAGCACCTCGTTGCCAAACCAGATGTCAAGCGTCCCGCTTATGTCAACAACGCTGAGTCAATTTATTTCCCGCCCATCATCAGTCAGGTGAGCAATTCCTGCGGTTCCGCCGCCGGCATTTATTATATGTTCGGCTACGAGATAAACCGCTATCGTGGCGTGAGCGGCAAATTGCCCGAAAACCAATATCCAACCCACTTCACCTGGCTTCACGCCATGTCAAGTTATGAGTATAAGGAAAAAATCGCTATGGCCAACGGCATTCCCAACAATCCCACCTACGGCGGTCAAATCTATTCCAGCCTCTTCGGCATGCAGGAATGTTCCGACAACGACTTCGGTTGGATGCAGGGTTACGACAAATGGTATTCAGCCATGTTCAACCGCCTGGAGAGCGACGCCTTCTTTCCGCAGAGCGTGAAGACCGAAGAAGGTCGTGAAGCCGTGAAGCAATGGCTTTGGAACCACGGCGGTAATCCCGACTATCCCGGAGGCGGCATTTGTAACGTCGATGTGGCCAGTAAGATGACCATGGGTAAAATCCCCGCTTCCTTGCAAAACTACAAGTTGGGCGTCACTGGTAAGAAATACGTGGCCAGATGGGGCGATACGTTCGACCACGAGCTGACCCTCGTTGGCTATGACGACCGCATCGAGTTTGACCTCGACGGCAACGCTGTTATCGGAGAAAAAGACAAAGACGAGGTGGGAGCCTGGATTCTTGTCAACTCCTGGGGCGGCAACTGGGCCAACAAGGGTTTCATCTATTGTCCGTATAAAAATGCCGTGGTCACTTCCGCTGGCGATGACTATTATGTGCCGCAAATCTATTACGTGCGTCGCAACTATCGTCCGTTGCGCACCATGCGCATCAAGATGGACTATTCGAAGCGTAGCGAACTGCGTCTGAGCGCCGGTATCTCGGAAGACCTCAACGCCACAACACCGCAGAAGACCACCTACTTCGAAATGTTTAAGTTCTCAGGCAACGGCGACAGCAGCAAAGATGCTGAGACCCCGATGCTCGGACGTTGGGCCGACGGCATGCACTACGAGCCGATGGAGTTTGGTTACGACTTGACCGACCTCTCCTCTTCGTTCAACACCCGTAAGCCCTTGAAATATTTCTTCATCATCGAGAGCAAGGCAACAGCCGACGGCGTGGGACACGTTTACGACTGCTCCGTCATCGACTACGAGCTCGACTCGTTGGGCATCGAAACCCTCTTCCCTATCGACAAGAGCGGCATCAAGATTGAAAACAAGGGCAAGAAAACCATCATCTCCTTCGTGGTCTCTGGCGAGAACTTCAATGCGCCGCGCAACCTCGTGAAGAATGGCGACAATCTGCAATGGGAAGCTCCCGAGGCTTCGTCCTACAAATTGTCGGGCTATAACGTCTATCGCAACGACACCCTCGTTCAGCAGCTCGATCCCTCCGTGCTGACCTATAAGCCGCGTGCCGGCCACGATAGCTATCAGGTGTGTGCCGCCTACGCCTACAACGACAAGACCATCCTCTCTTCGCGCATTGACGCCCCGCGCGGTGCGTTCTACGGAAAAGCCGTCGCCACTGGCAACCGCGTGCGCAACTTCATCAATTCTGGTCTCGTTGTCAAAGACCTCTTCAAGGAAAACTATCCGCAGGCCACCATCGAATATTGGCTCCGCCCCAATTCAATGGCCGACTACAACCAGCAAGTGGGTCCAGGATGGGGCAAGGTGCTCATCCACGCCACCAGTTCCGGACAGCTCTATGCTGGATGGAGCACTTCCTCGCGCATTGAGTCGCCGTCGAGAGCGCTTAAGGCCAGCAAGTGGAACCACATCGCTGTGGTGTTCAACGGTGGCAGTTGCACCGCCTATATCAACGGCGTCAGCATTGGTGAAATCGGTTCGGGCAACAACGGCATTGGCGGTTTCGGCGATTTCAACATCGGTGCCGCCTCTCGCGAAGGTCTCAATGGCCGTTTGGATGAGTTCCGCGTTTGGAGCACTGCCCGCACGCAGCGCGAAATCCAGAGCATGATGTATGCAGAAGTGGCCGACCCGACCAACACGCCGGGCCTCCTCTGCGAAATCAAGATGAACGAAGACAAGGTGCCAACCGACGCTACGGGTCGTTTCAAGGTGGAAACACTGGAAGGTTCGCAAAACTCTATGGTCGACAACACGGTGCTCAAAGACAAGCGCGTCTTGGCCGCCAGCTTCACTTTGCCTGAAAATATCACAACGGGCATGGCCGTGACCCCAATCAATACTTCGTCGGCCAATGCCATCAGCAGCACTTGGACCATCGACGGCAAGCAGACATTGAAGATGGATGCGCCCACCGTCATTTTCTCCGAAGCTGGAGAACACACCATCACCCTCGAAGTGGCCGACATGAGCGGAAAAACCATGAAGGAGGAAAAGACCTTCACCGTGGCCGCCCAGGCAAAGCCCGACGCTTTGTTTACGTCGGTTGGCGATGTGGCCGTTGGCAAGCGCATCAGCTTCATTAATGCCACTATGCCTTACGAAGGATGTTCCTACGAATGGAGCATGCCGGGAAGCACGCAGGAGAAGGCCACGACCGTCAATGCCGCCACTTCCTACGAAAAGCCAGGCACCTACACTGTGACCTTGAAGGCCACCAATGCTGCCGGAACGAGCACCTACGATATGCAAATCGTCGTGTCGAGCAAGGTGCCGACACCTGAATTTGAAGTGACGCCGCGCGTCATCCTCAAGGGCGAGACCGCCCAGCTCCAGGATGGCAGTAGCGACCAGCCTGCCGCATGGGATTGGACCGTCAGCAATGCCGACCACCATCTCAGCTTCAGCGGCCAGACGCCGGAAGTGAAACTTCTGGATGCGGGTGTCTACAATGTGACCCTCGAAGCTTCCAATGCCCTCGGCAGCAAGAGCATCACCAAGCCGCGTGCCATCGTGGTATGCAATGCCGATGCCGAAAATGGATTGAAATTCCGTGGCGGCGATGAGCAGGTGAGCTTCAATAATCCGATCGACTTGAGCGTTAGCAAGGGCTTCACCATCGACTGGTGGATGTATGCCCAAAACGCCTCTGGCAATTCCCAGCACATCGGTGGAACGGCCGCCAACTTCCAGATCACGACCAACGCCGAAGGCGCTTTGGTGGTGACGATGAAGAACCAGGCATTCGCCACAGCCAGCAATTTCGTGACGGCATCCGAATGGCACCACTATGCTGTCTGCTTCGAAAACGGCGACCTCCGCGTCTATAAAGACGGCAAATTGGCCAACACGTTCCACACGCCGTTTGCCGACGACCTTCCCGCCATGCCGACCAAGATGAGCCTTGGCAACTCTGCCGCTCCGATGAGCGGTGTGGTCGATGAGTTCCGCGTATGGAACAAGGCGCTCAGCGCTGAGGCTGTCAAAGCCTATGCCAATGCTCCGATTGCCGATGTCGCCAAAGCAATGGCCGACGACAAATTGGCCCTCTACTACGACTTCAACCAGTCATCGGGCAATGTCAACGACCGCACTTCCAACGCCAACCTCGGCATCCGTTCTGGTTTCGGTCCTGATGGCGACGCCTGGCCTTCATCTCTCGGCGTGTTCAGCCTCTCCAACGCCCAGCGTCTGGACATAACGGCCGAACATCTGACCAACTATGCCGCTCCGTTCCTCCACGCCGACAAGGCCATTTCGAACGAAACGGGTATGGAACACCTCGTGGTGCTCTTGACCAAGAATGCCAAGTCGGGCTGGAATGTTGAAAATGCCACCGTCGACGGCGGCGTGTCAACAACGGTGGCTGTCGACACCGACAAGGACGACATGATGACGCTCTGGACAGCGAAGGGCAACTTCTCATCGCGCGTCACCAACCATAAGCTCTATCAGACCGTCACACTTCCTGCCGGCCATTACGTCTTTGGCTTTGAATATGGCGAAGGCGACGTTGACGATGCTTCACACATCGTTGTGGCCAAAGGCACGGGCTTGCCCAACAAGGAAGACCTCGGTTCGCAGGCCCTGGCCTATACGTTGACCAAGAACGGCGAACTCGCCTTTGACTTGGACGACCAGACGGAAGTGAGCCTGGGCATCGTGTTCAACACCAGTGGCGAGAAGGCGCAATACGTCAAGCGCTTCTTCATCGAGCGCAAGATCACCAACCAGGCCGGTGACGTGACGGGCATCGAACTGCCAACGGCCGACGGCAGCAATGCCGTTGAAGTGACGGCTCAGTTGGGCGGCGTGAACCTCACGGCAGCCAACGGCGCACTCGTGCGCATCGTGAGTGCTTCAGGCATCAGTTTCTACAATGCTTATGTGAAAGGCACGCGCTTCGTTGCTTTGCCGAAGGGCATCTACCTTGTCAACGGACAAAAGGTGTTGGTGCCGTAACGACATTCTGCGCAGTTTCTCGCTACGACTGATATATATAAAGGTGTACATCGGGTTTTTCTGGTGTACACCTTTTTTTTCTAAGTAGCGTCTTTCTCGTTTCAGTCCCTATACTTTTTAGCGAACGCGGGACGAGGCACGACCGAACGTGGGGCGAAACGCAATCGAACGCAGGGCGAGACGCGATCGAATGCAGGAGGGCGTTCGCTAAAAAGTAGTAAGATGGCAGGGCCGACGCATCATCGTCTGTTGCGGCGCCAGCATTGTAGCTCACTTTGCTCGCAAAGTGAGGGCCACGAACAGGTAGCGAATATGGCCAGCGCTTAGGGGCATGACTTTGTTAGCCGTGCTTGGCCGTCGCAATACCCTTTCCCTCCTTTGCAACCCAGTTGCAAAAAGGTGTCCGTAACTTTGCAGAAAAATAAAACCAATCTGTTATGGAAAAAGAAGAAAGAAGCATGTGCGGATGTGGAGAACACCACGCACAGGAAGACAAAGAAAACGGCTGCTGCGTAGGCCATTGCGCACATGAAGAAGAACACGGCCACCATGAATCCCTCCACGGTTGTGGCTGCCACTGCCACGAAACCCCTGCCGGGCATTCCGCTCACAATCACGGGAAGTCACAAGGGCATTGCCATTGCCATCACCACCATCATGGAAGCGGGCGCGGGAAAGTCCTCCAGATTGTCCTGTCGGCATTGTTGCTCGTTGGTGCCGTCGTGGTAGAGAAAAATTGCGCCTTGTCGGTGTGGCAGTTACTCCTTATATATATGGTGCCATATTTGCTCGTTGGCTACGGCACCCTCAAAGAAGCTGCCGAAGGCATCACCAGAGGCGACCTCTTCAACGAAAATTTCCTGATGGCCCTCGCCACCGTCGGCGCCCTGTGCATCGGTTTCTTTCCCGGTGCCGACACCGAATTTCCAGAGGCCGTCTTCGTGATGCTCTTCTTCCAGATTGGCGAACTCTTTGAAGGCTATGCCGAAGGAAAAAGTCGCGACAGCATCTCCCATCTGATGAACATACGGCCCGATGTAGCCCATGTTGAGCGTGCGGGAACAGTGGAAGATATCAGTCCAGAGAGCGTCAGTGTCGGCAGCATCGTCATTGTCAAGCCCGGCGAGAAAGTGCCGCTCGACGGTGTGGTGGTTGAAGGCACCTCCTCCCTTAACACCGTTGCCCTCACGGGCGAAAGTCTGCCGCGCGACATAGGCGTCGGCGACGAAGCCGCCTCAGGTTGCGTCAACCTCTCCGGCCTTCTTCGCCTGAAAATCACCAAGGCTTTCGGCGAGAGCACCGTTTCAAAAATCATCCGCCTCGTGGAACATGCCAACGAAAGCAAGTCGCGGAGCGAATCATTCATCACCCGTTTCGCCCGCGTCTATACCCCCATCGTGGTCGTCACCGCCCTCTTGCTGGCCTTTGTGCCCCCCTTGTTCGTTGGCGGCGGTTATTGGTCGGCCTTCCCCCTGTGGCTCCACCGTGCGCTCATCTTCCTGGTCGTCTCCTGTCCGTGTGCCCTCGTCATCAGTGTGCCACTGACCTTCTTTGGCGGCCTTGGCGGTGCATCGCGACGGGGCATTCTCGTCAAGGGAAGCCGCTATATGGATGCCCTGGCCAATATCGGCACGATGGCCTTCGACAAGACCGGCACCCTCACCCAAGGCGTTTTTGCCGTTGAGGCCGTCCATCCCGAAACGCTCGATGAGAAAGAACTTCTCCATCTGGCCGCCCATGTGGAACACTTCTCCACGCACCCCATCGCCGAAGCCCTCCGCACGGCCTTCCCGCAGGAAGCCACCGACGGTTGCGCAACGACCGACGTTGAAGAACTGGCGGGCTATGGCATCCGCGCTTGCGTCAACGGACACCTCGTTTGCGTGGGAAACACCAAGATGATGGACAAAGTGGGGGCGAAATGGCACAACTGCCACCGCGTTGGCACCATCATCCATGTCGCCGTTGACGGCTGCTATGCTGGACACATCGTCATTAGCGATTGCTTGAAAGACGACAGTGTGGTGGCCGTGGCTGCGCTGAAGCGCCTCGGCATTGGCAGACTCGTGATGCTGACGGGCGACCGCCGCGAGGTGGCGCACGACGTGGCAGACAAATTGGCGCTCGACGGCTATCATGCCGAACTCCTTCCTGCCGACAAAGTAGCCTGCGTTGAGCAACTTCTCGCCGAGAAGCCAAGCGGCAAGAGCGTGGCCTTCGTTGGCGACGGCATCAACGACGCCCCCGTCCTCAAACTCGCCGATGTCGGCATCGCGATGGGCGGCCTTGGCAGTGACGCAGCCATTGAGGCTGCCGACGTGGTGCTGATGGACGACAAGCCCACGAAAATAGCCACCGCTGTGCGCATTGCCCGCCGCACCATCGGCATCGCCCGCCAGAACGTCGCCTTCGCCATCGGCGTGAAAGTGGCCATTCTCCTGCTCGCCACTGTTGGGCTCGGAACCATGTGGATGGCCGTTTTCGCCGATGTCGGCGTGACGGTGCTCGCCGTGTTTAATGCCATGCGGGCGCTGAAAGGGTAGGGCGTTCAAAATACAGGAACCCCAAGGTTGGTAAAGAGGCGCCAGCGCCCCTGCAGCGGAGATTTGCGCTGGCCCGCATAATCGTCTGTTGCGGCGCCAGCATTGTAGCTCACTTTGCTCGCAAAGTGAGGGCCACGGACACGTCGCGAAAATGCTTAAGTCCGCTATAGGTTCGCCACAATCTTCGTCCCCCTCACTTTGCGAGCAAAGTGAGCTACAGTGCTGCGCTCCAGACCTTCGCCGAATGTTCGCGTAGCGCCTCTTGTTGCTGCGCCGCAACCGCCACTTATTATTTGCCTCAAAAATGCGCAGAATTTTTCTGTATTTTGAACACCCTACCTTTCAAAGGTAGCTGTTTTTTAGGCTCGTTGACAGCAGATGAAAAAAGAGACGCGAAATAAATAAATGATATGTTTGTCTCGCTCAGATTTTTGTGTTAAGTTTGAGGCTTGAATTAATTACTGAATTGAGAAATGAGGTTAGAAAAGCGAGTGTGTTAAGTGTTAAATGATGGTGAAATTGTGAGCCTTCTGGCTGTTCATAGCTATGCAAATAAACGAAGGCTATACTTTTTGTCGAACGCGGCACGTTGCACATCCGTTTCTCGTCCCAGATTCGTTCGTCTCTCGACCCAGATTCGTTCGTCTCTCGTCCCTGATTCGGTCGTCTCTCGTCTCTGATTCGCTGACAAGTCTTAGGGCGCGAAGGTGAAGGATGCTTGGAAGGATTTCCAGCAGACGGATTTGACTGGCTCGTGGCGGTGGCTCTTGCGCTTGATGCCGTCAGGACAACGCAAATGGATTTCCGCTGTTGTTCGTTGGAGAGAAATATTAATCAACCCATAAAATATGCAATCATGAAAAGAATATTCGTGGCCGCTTTCGCCTTGTTGGCAATGGCAACAACGGCTTCGGCTCAGAACTATGAAGTGGTGAACGACTCGGTGGCCGCAGAAACGACAAAGAGCGGCACCAGCATTCTCGCCCAACTGATGGACAACGCCATGACGGAAGTACCTGCGGCCTATCCCGGTGGAGCTCGGCAACTCATGGTAGACCTCGCAGCCAATCTGGAATATCCGACAATTGCGATAGAATCGGATTTGCAGGGAAGAGTCGTCTTGCAGTTTGTCGTCACGCGCCAGGGGAAAATCGGAGAGGTGAAGGTGTTGAAGAGCCTGTCGCGCGAATGCGATGCAGCAGCCATCAAAGCCGTGAGAAAGCTCAGGACCTTCACGCCAGCGCGACATAAAGGAAGCGTTGTCAGTGTCAAGTACACCCTTCCAGTCACATTCCGCTTGCAGTAATTCTATACCATTAGTAATGGTGAAAGAATAAGTTGAGCAATTTTGACAGGGCATAAGAAATAACTCCTTACTCCACAAAATTGGTCAAGTTATTTTTTACCATATACTTAATATATTCCTATGCCAAAAAGTACATTCTTGCAAGACTTCAAAGCGTTTGCCATGCGTGGCAACGTTGTTGATATGGCCGTCGGTGTTGTTATCGGTACGGCCTTCGGAAAAATCGTGTCGTCCATCGTGTCCGACCTCATCATGCCTCTGATTGGCGTCATCTGTGGCGGCGTGAACTTCACCGACCTCTCCATCACGCTCAAGGAAGCACAGGTGGTGGATGGACAGGAACAGGCCGCCGTGTTACTCAACTATGGCAACTTCCTGCAGGCCACGTTTGATTTCATCATCATCGCCTTCTCCATCTTCGTCTTCATCCGCCTCATCTCTAAGCTCCATCGCAAGAAACAAGAGGTGCCGGCTCCCGCAGAACCTGCGAAGCCCAGCGAGGAAGTGCAACTGCTCACGGAAATCCGCGACTTGCTGAAGAAGCAGGAAAAATGATGAGCGCGGGCCATCTGCAACAAAATAGGTGCGTAAAATCAAAATGGGTTTTCCCTGCTTTGACATTATAAGGTGATTCTGAACACCTACTTACCTACTTAACAGCCTAATCATTCAAAAACAAACGAAACATCTATGAGGAATTTCTTCAAACATTCGGGGCAACTGTGTGCTCTCGGCGCCTTGCTTCTTTTGGGCGCTCCCGTTTTTCTCTCCTCCTGCAAGGAAGAGATTGACGAGTCGAACTTCGCCATCAAGAAGATGCAGACAGCAGCCGATTATATCGACGAAAACAGTCAGTTTTCCTTGATGAACGCGCTTTTCCGCCGCGTCAGACTGGGTAATGTTGAGGGCGCGTCTCCGCTCCACAATATGCTCTCTGCCAGAGGAAACTACACCATCTTCCTGCCAACAAACGAGGCGGTGGAGAAATATATGGCGGAAAACGGCATCACCTCTATCGACGAGATGAGCGATGACCTCGCCAATACGCTCGCCAAGAGCTGCATCATTGACAATGGCTCAAACAACGCCTACGAAAGCGCGGATCTCCCCAGCAGCGGTGCGCTGCCCATCTCCTGTCTCTCCGACCGTATGCTCTCTTGCTCGCTCGATTCCACATCGACTTTCATCATCAACGGAACGTCGAGAATCATCAAGGGCGACATTGAGGTGTCAAACGGTTTCATCCATGTGGTTGACGGCGTGATCAGTCCGTCGCTCAACACGCTCGACAAGCAAATTGACGCAGCTGACAACCTCAAGGTGTTCAGCTACCTGCTCACCCATACGGCCTTGTGCGACTCGCTGCACGAGTATCTCGACAAATCGTATGAGAACTCCAGCCGACAAGAGAAAACGCACATGGGCGAGTTTGACTACGTCTATGCACAACACCGCTACATCGGATACACCGCCTTTGTGGAACCCGACAGCATCTACGAGCAGACATTGGGTCTCAAGGTTGAAAAAGACGCTGAGGGCAACCTGACCAATGGCGACGCTTTCGTGGCCAAACTGAAAGATTATGTGGCCAGCGCTTACGGTTCGAACCACCTTGACGATCTGAAGCATCCGTACAATCCCATCAACCGTTTCGTGGCCTACCATCTCGTTTACGGACGTATGCCTTTCAACAAACTCGTTTATCACTGCAACGAGTATAACTACAAGTATGGTCAGTGGAACGCACCGCAAACCGTCAATATGCCGACCAACGTGTGGGAGTTCTACACCACCATGGGCGCATTCCCCAGTCTGCTTAAAATCACGCAGGTGGGCGACGCTGGATTTGAGCACGACGTTGACCACAAAATCTATCTCAATCGCATCTCGCTCTATGCCGACGGTCCGTCGGACGACTATCACGAAACGGGCGTGGTGCCGGGCTATGCGGGCATCATCGTCAATGCCGACAATGGCGACAACGACAACAACGCCCTCAACGGCTATTACCACACCATCAACAAACTTTTGGTCAACGACGAAGGCACGCGCGATGAGCTCTACAAGCGCCGCATCCGCATGGACATTGCCGCCACGCTTCCTGAACTGGCCACAAACAACTATCGCGGAAACTACAAAATTGCTTTCGACCCAGGCTATCTCTCGCGCATGATTCGCCAGAGCAGCAGTACGAAGATGGGACACACCCACGCGCAGGGTTCTGGATGGCTGGCCATGTGGGGCGACGAGTTCCGCGTGTTCGGTCTCTACGACTTCATCTATAAGCTTCCGCCCGTTCCGAAAGACGGTACTTACGAAATCCGCTTGGGACTCAGCCACGGTCCGATTAGAGGTATGGCGCAGATTTATTTCGGCGACGACCCCGACCGTCTCGCGCCCGTGGGCCTTCCCTACGATATGCGTCAGATTCCTGGTTCCAACACCCCCAACATCCCTTGGGTGAAGGACGGCGACGACCAGACGGTCAACCGCGAAAACGACAAGAACCTGCGTAACCAAGGCTATATGAAGGCCCCGATGTTCTTCACCTACAGTACGGGACGCGCCGACCAGCCTTTGCGCGAATTTGGCGGCTCATGGTGTGCCATCCGCAAGATTGTCTGCACCGAATATATGAAGGCAGGAAAGACCTATTACCTGCGCTTCAAGTCGGCCTTGAAGAAACTCGATGCCGAGCTGGAGCTCGACTACTTCGAATATGCTTCAACCCCCGTTTACAATGGGGTAGAGCCAGAGGATATTTGGTAAGTTAGAAATAGAAAAAGATTTATTTTGTTTCCCGCTCCGAATCAACAACAGATTCGGGGCGGGATTTTTGCTTGCTTTTTTGGGGGAATTGGAAAGGCATTTTTGGGGGACTTTTTCGCTGCGTTTGTCATGTTCGCTTTTGAGGGAAAAAACACGGATTTTGGGGATGAAGCCTTGACGATATCACTCCGAAAAACAGGCTTGGCGGCATGAAAACGACAAACTTTTAGTCCTGCGCTTGTAAAAAAAAGCAAATATAAAATATTTTGCCTGTAAAATTTGGCTTACCCCTAACAAATTACTACCTTTGAGAGGTAAAAAAGACCTCAATAGAATCCACAAGATTTTGTTGGGTTAAAATCTTCACTTTACAAATAGTGATAGTCTTTAATTAAAAATCACAAAGTTATTCGTATAAAACCTTATAATCTTCTGACCTATGTGCTACTTAAAATTTGACAAAGCGCAGATGACGAACCTTCAGGACTCCCTCTATAAGGAATTTCTGATCACAAACCGCTCTGGCGCTTACTGTAACACAACATTGGTTGGCTGCAATATCCGTAAGTACCACGGCCTCATGGTCGTTCCGGTTCCCGAACTGGACGACGAAAACCATGTGTTGCTCTCCTCGCTCGACGAAACTATCATTCAGCACGGCGCGGAGTTCAACCTCGGCCTTCATAAATACCAAGGGGAAAATTACAGTCCGAAGGGACACAAGTATATCGTGAGCTTTCAATGGGACAAGGTGCCGACCTGGATTTATCGTATCGGTGGCGTGCTGCTCAAAAAGGAAATGGCATTCTGCACCGACGATTATCAGTTTTATATCCGCTACACGCTGCTCGATGCTCACTCGGCCACCACGCTGCGCCTGAAACCGTTCTTGGCCTTCAGAAGCGTGCGCCAGTGGACACACGAAAACTCTGTTGCCAATAGTGGATACACAGAGGTGAAGAACGGTATCAAGATGTGCCTCTATCAGGGCTATCCCGACCTCTTCATGCAGACTAATGTCAAATCGGAATTTCACTATTGTCCCGATTGGTATCGCGGACTCGACTATCCGAAGGAACGCGAACGCGGCTACGACGCCACGGAAGACCTTCTCGTGCCGGGCTATTTCGAGATGCCTATCAAGAAAGGACAGTCTGTTGTGTTCTCGGCTGCGCTCAATGAATTGGCACCGAACCGCTTGGGACACTATATGGAAGAAGAACGCGAAGCGCTCGACGAACGCGATAGCTTCTATCATTGCCTTGTTAACGCCGCACACCAGTTTAATGTTCGCAGAGACGGAAAACACTATATCCTCGCTGGGTATCCTTGGTTTAAATGCCGTGCACGCGACACGTTTATCTCTATGCCGGGCTTGACGCTTTCCATCGGTGAGAGAGAGCAGTATGAAAAGTATATGGACGCTGCCGCTGAAGCCATTCGCCAGTTTATCAACAAAGAGCCTGTCACGGTGCCTATTTACGAAATCGAGCAACCAGATTCGCTGCTTTGGGCAACGTGGTGCTTGCAGCAGTATCGCAAGAATGTGTCTGCACAGGATTTTCAAGAGAAATATGGAGAACTGCTCAAGGATATCATGGAATATATCCGCAGCGGACACCACTCAAACCTCTTCGTTCACGAAAACGGATTGCTCTATTCCAACGGACGCGACCGCGCTGTGACGTGGATGAACTCTATGGCCAACGGACGCCCCATCATTCCGCGCTCAGGATATATCGTTGAGTTTAACGCGCTCTGGTATAACGCCATGAAATTCTACGAGCAGGTGCTCAAAGAGAAGGGCGACGAGACGAGCATGATTCTCGCACAGGATTATGCCGACGAGGCAGAAAAGATGACGACGGCCTTCAAGGAGGTGTTCCTCAACGAACACGGCTATCTGCTCGATTATGTCGATGGCAAGATGATGGACTGGAGCGTACGTCCCAACCAGCTTTTCGCCATCGCGCTCGACTATTCTCCGCTCAGCATGAAGGAACGCAAGGGTGTGCTCGACATCTGCACGAAGGAACTCATGACACCAAAGGGCATGCGCTCGCTCTCGCCAAATAGCGGCGGATATTCTCCAATGTATGTGGGACGACAGGCCGATCGCGACCAGGCTTACCATCAGGGAACGGGATGGCCTTGGCTCACTGGTTTCTATCTGGAGGCTTATCTGCGCGTTTACAAGATGAGCGGCGTGAACTACATCGAACGCAAGCTCATCGGTTTTGAGGAAGAACTCTTCTATCACTGCATCGGTACCATTCCGGAACTCTTCGACGGCAACCCGCCATTCCACGGACGTGGAGCCATCTCATTTGCCATGAACGTGAGCGGTATTCTCCGGGCCATCCGTTTGATGGAGAAATATCAAATCGCGGAAGATTAAAACAATGTTGTTGCCAGAGATTTTCTCTGGGGATGGCGGAGAGCGGCACAACCAGTGCGGCTCTTGCCAAGCAACTAATCACCATAGCCATGGCGGGGAAGCTTCCGCAAAATATCGCGCGGATAACGTCTCTTTAGTAATGGTTGAAGTTTGTTTTTCACTATTGCTTACCGTGGCATTAACAGCTAATACCAATTTATGAAAGTATTAATGTTCGGATGGGAGTTCCCTCCTCATATCTTGGGCGGACTCGGAACAGCCAGCTATGGCATCACTGCTGGACTGGCCAAACAACCCGATATGCAAATCACTTTTTGTATTCCGAAGCCCTGGGGCGACGAAGACAAGAGTTTCATGAACATCATCGGACTGAGCGAAACACCCATCGTTTGGCGTGACGTTGACTATGACTATGTCAAGCAACGCCTTGGCAACAAAATGTCGCCGGAGCAATATTATGCCCTGCGCGACCATATCTATGCCGATTTCTCATACCGTATGACGGATGATTTGGGATGTATCGAGTTTTCTGGACGCTACCCCGATAATCTCTTCGACGAAATTAACAACTATTCCATCGTGGCTGGCGTGATAGCTCGTCAACAGGAATATGACATCATTCACGCACACGACTGGCTGACTTATCCAGCTGGCATTCACGCCAAAAACGTGAGTGGAAAACCGCTTGTGATTCACGTGCATGCCACTGACTTTGACCGCTCAAGAGGTAATGTCAACCCAACGGTTTACAGTATTGAGAAAGACGGTATGGATCATGCCGATTGCATCATGTGTGTGTCTGAACTGACGCGACGCACGGTGATTGAACACTACCACCAGGATCCAGCTAAGTGTATCGCTATGCACAACGCCGTTTATCCGCTCTCCGACGAGGTGAAGCAGATGGTCGCACAGCGCAAACCCCACACGGAGCGTAAGGAACGCGTGGTGACTTTCCTCGGACGTATCACGATGCAGAAGGGACCGGAATATTTCGTTGAGGCGGCCTCGCTCGTGCTGCAACGCACGCGCAATGTGCGCTTCTGTATGGCCGGTTCTGGAGATATGCTTAACGCCATGATTGAGATGGCGGCGCAGAAGGGGATTGCCGACCGCTTCTTCTTCCCAGGATTTATGAAGGGAAAACAGGTCTACGAGGTGTTCCGCGACAGCGACGTTTATGTGATGCCGTCTGTGAGCGAGCCGTTTGGCATTTCGCCACTTGAGGCCATGCAGTGTGGCGTGCCGTCCATCATCAGCTATCAGAGCGGATGTGCGGAAATTCTCGACAAATGTATCAAGACAGACTACTGGGATATCAATGCGATGGCTGATGCCATGTATTCCCTCTGCACCAACGAAGGACTCTATCAGTATCTTCAGGAGGAAGGAATCAAGGAGGTTGACCAAATCACCTGGGAGAAAGTGGGCAAGCGCATTTACGATGTCTACCAGCAGGTGCTTCAAAATTACAATCACAAATAAGAGTAGTTAACACATTCAATTGACTCCGCCGAAGTCTCTTGCGGCGGATGTCTGCAAAAACAAGATATCCCTATGAAGACCATTTGCTTATATTTCGAGATACACCAAAACATCCATCTCAAGCGCTATCGTTTCTTCGATATCGGCACAGACCATTATTATTATGACGACTACGAGAACGCGCGCTCTATCACTGAAACTGCCGACAACTCTTATGTGCCGGCACTCAACGCGCTCATCGAAATGGCTGAGCGCTATGGCAGCTACTTCAAATGCGCCATCTCGCTCTCTGGCTGCGCCATTGAGCAACTTGAAAACCACGCTCCGCAGGTGATTGAACTCCTGCAGAAACTCAACGACACGGGCTGCGTGGAATTTCTCGCTGAACCATATTCCCACGGCTTCTCTTCTCTGGCCAACCCTGAATGCTTCAAGGAAGAAGTGACGCGCCTTTGCAAGAAGGTGAAGTCGCTATTCGGACAGGAACCGAAAATCTTCCGCAATTCTTGCCTCATCTACTCTGACGAAATCGGGGAACTCGTGGCCAGCATGGGCTTTAAGGGTATGTTGGCAGAAGGTGCTAAGCAGGTGTTGGGATGGAAGAGCCCGCACTTCGTTTACAACTGCAACCGCAACCCGAAACTGAAGCTTCTCCTGCGCGACTACAGTTTGTCGGAGGACATCAGCTATCGTTTCAACGATTCTTCTTGGAACGAATATCCGCTCTTCGCCGACCGCTATGCCGACTGGATTGCCCAGTTGCCAGAGGAAGACCAGGTGATCAACCTCTTCATGGAGCTCTGCGCTCTCGGTATCTTCCAGCCGTTGTCTTCGAATATCCTCGAGTTTATGAAGGCTTTGCCAGAACAGCTCCGCCAGCGCGGCATCGTGTTCTCAACGCCATCGGAAATCTGCTCGAAGATCAAGTCGTCGGGCGACCTCAACGTGGAATACCCTATCTCTTGGGTGGACGAAGAACGCGACCTCTCGCCGTGGCTCGGCAACGTGATGCAGCGTGAGGCTTTCGAAAAACTTTATAGCATTGCCGACCGTGTGCGTATCGCTGGCGACCGCCGCTTGAAGCAAGACTGGGACTATCTCCAGGCTTCAAACAACCTCCGCTTTATGAGCACGAAGGCCAACTCTTACGGCGGCTATCGCGGTATTTATTCTTCGCCCTACGATGCTTTCACCAACTACATGAATATCCTTGGCGACTTCATCTCTCGCGTGAATAACCTCTATCCGGAGGATGTTGACAACGAACAGCTTGAATCGCTCTTCACGACCATCAAGAACCAAGACCAGGAACTGGAAGTGAAGAACAAGGAAATCGAGAAGTTGCAGCACATGCTTGCCAAGTTGGAGAAAGAGGCTCCCGCCAAGAAGCCGGCTGCTAAGAAAGCGCCTGCCAAAGCTGCAAAGGCGTCTGCCAAGAAGGCCACTGCCGTGAAAAAAAGAGGCGGAAGAGACTGAAACTAAGTAATTGGAATGTGAGATAATTTGAACAAGGCCTGTCAAGGCAGTGTTCAGCGTGTGTTAAGCGGAATCTGTGTGCGGATTTTTTTCGTGCTGGATTCCGCTTCACTTTTCCTTGACGAAAAGGATAGGCTGAGGCTTACGGCGCATCCGCTGATTCGTGATGGAGGGGAGTTGATGCCTACTTATATATGGCGTGTATAATAAAAAGAGAACAGGGACGGTCTTCAGCAAAATGTGTAGCTGAAGACCGTCCCTGTTCTTGGTTGTAGTGGCTTATGTTTGCTTGTCGTGTGGACTTGCGTTTGCTCGTAGGCGTATGTTGTTGGATGCTTATGTTGTTGGTGGTGTATGCTGTTGGATGCTCCTGTCTGTATGATAGAGTGGTTCACTTCCGTAACCTGCCAACGATGTCTTTGGCGGCGCGTTCTGGTGCGCCTGGCGCCCCCAATTGTTGTGCCATTTCCTCGTATCCGTTGAGCATCTCCTGGCGCTTGTTGCCGCCGGGAAGCAGGGGAAGAAGGGCGTTGCTGACGTTGCTGACCGTCATGCCATCGGCCACAAGTTCTGGTACGACCTCGCGGTTGCAGACTAAATTAACCAAAGAAATGTATGGCACCTTGAGAAGATGGCGACGGAGAAAGGAAACGAAACGACCGCAGGCGACATAGTAGCACACCACTTGCGGTACGCGGAAAAGCGCCGTTTCAAGGGTGGCTGTTCCGCTCGTTACGAGGGCAGCAGAAGCGCGTGAGAGCAGTCCGTAGGTGTCTCCTTTGATCATTTCTACGTCCTCTTCCCGCAGTTGGGCACGTTCAAAGATGTGCTTGTACACTTCCTGCGGCATGGAGGGCGCGATGGCGATGGCCAGGCGGAAACCTTTTTCGCGCAGTGGCATGACCGCTTGAAGCATGCGGCTCAGGTTGTCTTCAATTTCTTGTCGGCGCGAACCGGGCAACAAGGCGATGAGGTGCTCGTCGCGGCAGTGGTCTGGGTGTTTCAAACGATAGTTTGCCACTTCGTCAACCGTCGGGTTCCCCACATAGGTGATGGGATAGTTGTGGCGTTGTTCGAAATAGGGAACTTCAAAGGGCAGGATAGAGTAGAGGTGCGTCACATCGCGGCGAATGGCCTTGATGCGGTGTTCCTTCCAGGCCCAAATTTTGGGCGAGATGTAATAGAAGACAGGGCAGATGTGTTCTTGCGTCACGTAACGGGCCATCTTGAGGTTGAATCCCGGATAGTCCACCAGAATCACCGCGTCTGGTTGCCATTCGGCAATCTGCTGTTTGCAGTGTTTTATGCCGCGCAAGATGGTTCGCAGATGAAGCAGGACGGGGATGAAGCCCATGTAGGCCAGATGCTTGTAGTGGCACAATAATTTGCCCCCCACGCGTTGCATTTCGTCGCCCCCATAAAAGCGGAAATCCGCATCAGGGTCTTCTTGCAGGAGCGCCTGCATAAGGTGGGCCGCATGGAGGTCGCCGCTGGCTTCGCCGGCAATGAGGAAAAATTTCATAGGCAGGTGGTCGTAAATAATGTCGGGTGGTAAAGGAGAATATTAAGTGGGTGTTCAGGATTATTTTTACATTTGAAAATAAGGAATAATCTTCCCAGCATTCATGTAATATTTTGATGACCTACTTAAGCCGATGGTCTTACTTATGACTTCTCAATCAGAATCGGTGGCGCTTCTCTTATTGATTCTCCTTCAACTTGTTATAGCAACTGCGGCAGAGCGGTTCGTATTCGTCTTGTTCGCCGAGCAAAACGCGCTGTGCGTTAGGGACGATGCGGTGTGACACGTGGGCAAGACCGCCGCAGCGGACGCAGATGGCGTGGACCTTTGTCACGTCTTCGGCAACGGCACAGAGTGCGGGCATGGGGCCGAAAGGGACACCCTGGAAATCCATGTCGAGACCTGCAATTATGACGCGCTTGCCTGCGTCGGCCAAATTGATGCATACGCGCACCAGTTCGTCATCGAAAAACTGCGCCTCGTCAATGCCAACAACTTCGGCGTCTTTGGCCAGTTCAACGATAGCTGCCGCTGTGCTTACTGGGGTGGAGTGGATGGCATTGGCATCGTGAGATACCACGTCTTCGTCGCTATAACGCGTGTCGATGGCCGGTTTGTATATTTCTACTTTCTGCTTGGCTATTTTTGCGCGGCGCAGGCGGCGGATGAGTTCTTCGGTTTTGCCGGAGAACATGGAACCGCAGATTACTTCAATGCGGCCGTGGTGGTGATTTTCTTCCTGAAAAAGTTGCATGGGGTGAAAAATCGCAGGCCGAGCGACGGGAAGCCGCCGTTCGGCCTGCATGGATTGAATCGTTTATTTTTGTCGGTTGATGTATTCTTGCAGGCCCTCGAGGTCGTTGTTGAAGTTGGCGATAAACCAGTCGCCATATTCAAAGCGCAGGCGCACCATGACACAGACTCCGTCTTGGCTGTCGCCATTAGGAAATACCTTGATGTCGGCGATGGCACTGGTGGCGGAAATGTCGCGTACGCGTTCGATTTCAGCACGCGGACTTTTGCAGTCTCGTGTGCGGAGCCAGGGCGAGAAGTCGTAATATCCTGTTTCGCCTTCGGGTGTCAATTGTTTTGCCGTACTATAGGCCGAACGAAACTCTTCGGCGAAGAAATAAGAAGATACCGAGGTTCTTCCCGTCTCAACAGAATTGAAAGCCAAGGCGTAAATAAGTTGTAGGCGCGTCTTGATATATTTGGCCGTGTGTTTTGTTTCAGACGGAAGTTCATTGGGGACATTGTTCCCGATGGCAGGAGCAGAAACGGTGTTGGCAGAGGCGGCCAATGTGAGGCAGGCGGCGCAACATGCAATTAGAGAGGCTAATCGTTTCATGATGTATTTGAGTTTTGTTGGTTAATGAAAAACAAACGTCGGTTGTCTGAATGAGATGGTGGTCAGACCTATCGTGTGTTCTACAAGAGCAGGGCCGCTATGGTTGAAACACCGTAGAAAAGAATGATGAGCGAGGTGACGGCCAGCATCTTGTTGAGCTTTTTACCGTTGCCAATCCTTTTGATTCTCATAAAGGCGAGGAAGTTGAATATGCAGGTCGCGGCTGCCGTTCCTGTTGCTATGCCGATGGCCGTGTGGCAGGAGAGGAAATAACCTTGGCATGCGGCAGCGATAAGGCCGTATATCAAGTAGAGTAGGAACCCCAGTTTCTCCCCACACACCACAACGAATGTAGTCTTCCCGTGTTCTTTGTCCTGATGGCGGTCGCGGATGTTATTGACCGTAAGCAGCGTGCACATGGCGGTGCCGCATCCCAGAGCAATCGGCCATAGTCCAGCTTCGTTGCAGGTTGCAAAGTGCAGATAGTAAGTGCCTGCAACAGGGATGAAACCGAAGAACACCAATACGAGGAGGTCGCCTAAGGCATGGTAGCTGCAATAGGTGCTATAGAGAAAAGCAAAGACCATGCAGAGGATGCCGACGCCAAACATGGGCCAAGGCATGTGCCCGAATACTTCAAAAAAGGCGAAGACGGCATACAGGCCGATGAACATCGCTAATGTCAGAGAAACACCGATGCCTATCCGCATGGCCTGCGGCGAAATCCATCCCATGGCGCAGGCCCGCTCTGGTCCGATGCGTGTTTCGTCGTCGGTACCGTTGATGAAGTCCACATAGTCGTTGATGAAGTTGGCCATGATTTGCATCACGACAGCGAAAAGCAACGTGAGCCCCATGATGGTTGTGGAAAAACTATGAAGAGATTCTTTGGCTACGACAAAAGCCAGTGCGTTGGCAATCGCTACAGGCACCAAAGCTGCTGTGAGGGTTTTCGGGCGTGCTGCCAAAAACCAGGCACGCAAAGAATTCGTTTTGATGTTAGAAGGCATATTTAGTTTGGGGTTTCTTTTTTGTTGGCGCACCTATCTGTTGGCGCTTGTTCTGAAAGACGATGACATTCTGGAAGCATCCGTCGAATGCTATTTTATGAGTTCTTCCAAGAACGCAACGTCTTTATTGACAAGAAGAGATATGTTCTGAATGTCCATCCCCTTCTCAATCATGGCATTGACCATAGCTTTGAGCATGAGATCCTTCTGCTTGAGGTCTTCATCCTTCTGCTTAAGGTCTTCGTCTTTCTGCTTAATCTCAGACTCCTTTTGTTTCAGCTCGGATTCCCTCTGCTTCAGCTCCTGGTCTTTTTTCATGATGGCCGTGTCGCGGTCTTCAATGGCTGAGAAGTATTCGTCTTCAACGTTCATGTCCGTCCTTACGTCCGCGTCTGCTGCTGCGGCAGTCAGTCGGTGGATTAGGTACATGATGTCGGCATCGTCTTGATAGCACGTCTCGTCGATGTTGAGCACTTGGGCGTCGCGTGCGTTCTTTTTGCTTTGGTCGAATACGCTTAACACCTTCTCCAGTCGGTTGTTGACCTGTCCACGGAGCAGGGGAATCTGTACGATGATGCTGTTGTGCGTCAGACTTTCGACAAACGGGTTTGGCATGCCTTTCGATACCTCCTGTCCGTCGTAGTTATAAGCCTTATGGTTGACGTAGATGACTGGGTCGGGAATGTCTCCCACGCAGTGTCCCAGCAAATAGACCGCCACCATCGGGTAGGCGTACCCTTTCTTGGAGTCGACCTGTATGTTGTTTTTGTTGCTGTATTGCACGCCGAGGTATTGTCGGAAGCGCAGCGTCTCAGTGTCCAGCCATGTTTTCTGGAGTTCAATCAAGATGACTTGCTGCGAACCGTCTTCCTCACAGACCGTCGCCGCAAAGTCGATGCGGAACATCGAAAGCGTGTCTCGTGAAGTGTTGGCATATTCGTGAGGCCGCATCGTGACATGCAGCACTTCCTTCTTCAGCAAGGCGGAAAGCACCGTCTTGGCAATACGCTCGTCTTCCATGATGTATTTGAAGACAGAGTCGTATATCGGGTTGGCGATATGTACGATCATGATTCCTATGAGTTATGCGTTGGTTAGTAATGCGTTTTACCTTACAACAAAGGTAAGCATAATTTGTGGATTTCCATTCATACAGAGGGCGAAATGTGAAAAGATACTGGATCTGAGTGCACTTAGAATCCAAACAAATGATAATGGCAAAGACGTTTTGACCACATTCCCAACTTTTTTCGTACCTTTGCGGAAATAATGGGCGCTCAATATTCAGCGGTGTTTAGGCTGCATGTGTTTGGGGCGCCAGTCAAATATAGTAACAAATCTAAAGCAACAAATATAATGGCTCAAGAAGACGTTTTTAAGAAAATCGTTTCGCATTGCAAGGAATATGGTTTCGTGTTCCCCTCAAGCGAAATTTATGACGGTCTTGCCGCTGTCTATGACTACGGTCAGAATGGTGTAGAACTCAAGAATAACATCAAGCAATATTGGTGGCAGTCAATGGTGCTGCTTCACGAAAACATCGTGGGCATCGATTCAGCCATTTTTATGCACCCAACCATATGGAAGGCTTCCGGACACGTTGATGCCTTCAATGATCCCCTCATTGACAACCGCGATTCAAAGAAGCGCTATCGTGCCGATGTCCTGATTGAAGATCAGATTGCAAAATACGACGAGAAAATCGAAAAGGAAGTGGCCAAGGCTCGCAAACGTTTTGGCGAAGCTTTCGATGAGGCTCAGTTCCGTTCAACCAACGCACGTGTGTTGGAACACCAGGCCAAGCGTGACGCCCTCCATGAGCGTTATGCTGAGGCCATGAATAAGATGGACCTTGCTGAACTCAAGCAGATTATTCTCGACGAAGAAATCGTATGCCCCATTTCTGGTACACGCAATTGGACCGACGTCCGTCAGTTCAACCTCATGTTTAAAACCGAGATGGGTTCAACGGCTGATGGCGCTTCAACCATCTATCTCCGTCCAGAGACCGCGCAGGGAATCTTCGTCAACTACCTCAACGTGCAGAAAACGGGTCGCATGAAGCTTCCCTTCGGTATTGCACAGATTGGTAAGGCTTTCCGTAACGAGATTGTTGCGCGTCAGTTCATCTTCCGCATGCGCGAGTTCGAACAGATGGAAATGCAGTTCTTCGTGAAGCCGGGAACAGAAATGGAATGGTTTAAGTTCTGGAAGAAAACCCGTCTCGCCTGGCATGAAGGCCTCGGATTCGGTGACGAATGCTATCGTTATCACGACCACGAGAAGTTGGCCCATTACGCCAACGCCGCCACCGACATCGAATTCAAGATGCCGTTCGGTTTCAAGGAAGTGGAAGGTATTCACTCACGCACCAATTTCGACCTCTCGCAGCACGCCAAGTTCTCAGGTCGTAAGATATTGTACTTCGACCCAGAGACCAACGAGAGCTATATCCCTTACGTCATCGAGACCTCTATCGGTGTCGACCGTATGTTCCTCAGCGTGATGTGCCACAGCTACCAGGAAGAAAAGCTCGAAAACGGAGAAACCCGTGTAGTCCTCAAGTTGCCAGCAGCCCTCGCCCCAGTGAAGCTCGCCGTGCTCCCGCTCGTCAAGAAAGACGGACTGCCTGAGAAGGCACGCGAAATTATGGACGACCTCAAGTTCCACTTCAACTGCAAATACGACGAGAAAGACTCCATCGGCAAGCGCTATCGCCGCCAGGATGCCATCGGTACGCCTTACTGTATCACCGTCGACCACGACACGCTCAACGACAACTGCGTCACATTGCGTAACCGTGACACCATGGAGCAGCAGCGCGTTTCAATCGACAGCCTGCGTTCGCTCATCGAAGACAAGGTCAGCATCACGTCTCTGCTCAAGAAACTCTGATACGCTCAGAGCCGTATTACGAAAGAAATATCCAATCTGGGGAGAAGCACAAAACATTTCTCCCCAGAACTTTTGGTAGGCGTTCAAAGCAGACCAAACGGCTTTTGCATCGTTGCGCATTCTGAAATGAAAAGCAGATGAGCGTTCTAGCCATCCATGCGCTTTCATCGTTGCCGCCAAACGGCAGTTTTAGGTTGCCCCGAACTTCAAGGCCATACATTAACTTTGACCGTCAACTTACATTCCCAAAGCCCATGAAGCGACTTTTAAAATTCATTTTCGTCCTGCCAACCCTTCTGTTTGCTTTCACATCCTGCGAGGAAACCGAGAGCACAGAAGACATGCAGTATGCCAATTGGCAAGCACGCAACAGCAGTTACTTCACCGAGACAATGAATACGGCCAAGAATGCCATTGCCGCCGCCAAAGCCCAATATGGCAACGACTGGGAAGCCCATTGCGACTGGCGCATCTATTGTTCGATGTACAACGATGCCACCCAAACGGGCTCTCCGACCGACTCCATCGCCGTCTTCATCAAGGAGCGCGGAACAGGAAGCGGTTGTCCGCTTTACACCGACACCGTGCGTGTCAACTTTATGACGCGCACCATCCCCAACGAACTGGGAGAAGATGCCGAGTCTAAAGAACTCGGCAAGCTCGTCAGCTATTCTGGTGTTAGCAAGAATGAAGCCGACATATTCAGTCCGCTCTATTGCATGCCAAACAAGGTGGCCGTCAGCAACAACGTGGAGGGCCTCACCACGGCGCTCCAATATATGCACATCGGAGACCGTTGGCAGGTGTACATCCCGAGCGAGTTGGGCAACGGTGTGAACGGTCTTACAAACATTCCAGCCTATTCCACATTGATCTACGACATCCAGTTGAAAGCCTATTACCGCGTTGGTACAACGGTGCCAAACTGGCGTTGACGTCTCGCCTGTCGGCGACGTAAGATGTGAAAACTTCCAGGCGATTTAGGACGGAGGGATACACTGGAAATAGAAGGCCAGTCAGTATGTATATTATAATAGGTGCAGATTTCATCGACCATCATACATCTAAATAAAAAGCGCAGACCAACGGACAAATCATGCGAAGTTGGCCTGCGCTTTTATTTTTCCTCCGAAGAGTCAGTCGGTATTCCGAAAAAAATCGCTATCTTTGCAAATGAATAGCGCCTGTGGCGAAATTGGTAGACGCGCCAGACTTAGGATCTGGTGTTTTACGACGTGTAGGTTCGAGTCCTATCAGGCGCACCCAGAGAAATCCTAACTGCTTGATATTGAGCAGTTAGGATTTTTGCTTTTATAAAATTGCCAACATTTTGCCAACATAATTCGTCGCTAATTTGTTGTGGTTGGCAAAGTTTATGTTGTTTTCATCCGTATTTCTCATAATTTCATTGCATTTCACTTGACATCGCCCATTTTATGAGTCACCAAATGACAAACTATAGTCAGATAGATTAGCTCACATAATCTATAAATTGATGTATATATCATCTATATAATACAAATATCACTATCTAACATAATAACTCAACACCTTTATTCGTTATTCTAACAGGAAATCACTATTTTTGTACTTTCCAAATAATTATACGCAAATATGAGTAAAGATATAAACAGACTAAAGGTCGTCCTGGCTGAAAAGAAACGAACCAACAAATGGCTCGCTGAACAATTGGGTAAAGATCCTGCAACCGTCTCAAAGTGGTGTACCAACACCATACAGCCGAATGTCGAGACACTGGTGGAGATCGCCAAATGTCTGAATGTTGAGATACAGGATTTGTTTTGGCCGATTGAGAATATTACTATTGAATAAATATCAAGCAGTATATAATTTAAAATTTTCAGTGTTTTTTTATTTTACTAATAGTGATAATATATAATAATTAGCATATGAATAAGAAACAATTAATAAGGGAGGTGGCAGGAAGAACAGGATTTTCTATTCGTCTTTCCAAAATAATTGTAAACTGTTGCATAAAGACTATACTTTCAGAATTGCAACAAGGACATAGAATATCTTTGAAGGATTTTGGAGCATTTCATATCGTTAAAAGCTTGGGAAGAACTTATTTTGATATTCAAAAAAAAGAAATAAAAAAATCATCAGCAAAAAATATTGTAAAATTTGTTCCATACAAGAAATTTAAGAAACAACTTAGTACCAATGTCGTTGATGTTCATGATGAAAATGATGGTTCGATAGAGAATCGAATAACATTAGAACCTCGTGTATTCATCAATCCAGCGCCACTCCCCCAAGAACCTAATTCTAACAATTCAAGACCTCTGTCCGGAAAGCAGAATATAGGAAAGAGATGTAAACGTAAGCAGGATGTAGCTGAACATTATCTTGCTTTTGAAGGAAAATTTCTATATGACAAGTTCCAAGGAGAATTGGATCATGACAGTTTTCCGTCGGTAAAGGTTCCGCAGCATGATACTTCTATTCTGATTCCTCAACCTGATAAAACAGGAACAACAGTTGGTGTTATGGAACCAGTGTTGTTAAGTAGCATACGCAAAATGTGTCAGGAACTTAATAATATTATAGTTCTTGACAATGTGAAATTACCGATATTGAATAGAAATTATTCATATCGGCCTGATGTGTGCCTTTATTGGAAAGAACGAAACATATATGTAGACATAGAAGTAGATGAACCTTATGATATTGTAAGTCGCAAACCAATTCATTACAAAGGCAATGGCGACAATCTACGTGATAGATATTTTATTAGAAATGGATGGTGCGTAATACGTTTTGCGGAGTCGCAAATACATAAAAATATAGAAGGTGTAACCAACTATATTAAACGTATGCTAAGATGGCTGACTAATGATGAGAGTATTAAATATGATGAGGATACATTAGAATCCGTAGAAAGGTGGACTTACGAGCAAGCTGAGCAAATGGCCTCTGACAACGCAAGGGAGCATTATCTAAACTTATCAGATTATGTTTCCACAGACGATACACAAACGAACCATGTTTCTGCTACCTATGATATAGAGCGTTTGGGATTTATTAAGCCTGATGAAGATGTTTTGCCTCCAATAGAACAATCTAAACGGGTTTCTGTCATTGATAAAATTGCCCAAATAAATTGTGATTATTGCAAAGTGCTTAAAAATGACGGTTATCAATGGGTCTATAAAAATAAACAAATAAAAATTGTTTCTCACAGCGGCAACGAGTTCATAACAGGAAAAAGCCCCCTTGGATACGAACTTGAAATTCCAGTAGACGAAATTAAAGATATAGTTCCGATGGAAAACTTGTTCTCTGAGAAACAATGGGAGTATAATCCTTGTATGCAAATTGAAGACTTTTATACGATGAGAGAAATTCTCTTTAATGCTATTGCTAATGGCAACCCAATATGGATTGCATACGATTCAAACAACTCGGGGTATAGTACCCGTTTCTTGTCCAACTTAGTATTTTGCAGGATGGGAGCGACTTACGATGCCCCGCATATTGGATTAGGCCATTGTACAAAACATGGCATGAACTCATTATCACACTTTTATGCATATTGTTCTAATCGAAAAGAGTTCAGAATGTTTGCTGCAGATGGAAGAATAAGAGAACTTAAAGTACTGAACTGCGAACATGTATATATTGCTACAGAAGTATATGAACGTAGCTTTGCCAAACTAATCATGTCGATATATGACAATTGTAATGGAAATGCTTTTTTTGAAAATGTAGATAAAATCCTTGAATATATGCCAAAGTGTGAATTCAACTCTCCGATCACTCAAATAAATTTGGCTGATTTTCATGTTTTAAAGGGAGATATTTATAGCGCCATGGAATTATATAAGAAAAAAACATACGGATTTTTTCTTACGCCTTCTTGCACATGGGGGGAAGCATGTATTGGTGATATTAAGTTTTTTATAAAATTATTCGAAGATCACCTCAAAGATAGTTCTGATTACTATGGTTTCAATGCCCAAAAACAGAAACAGAATTTCGAGAAGGTTTTAGGTTTGTTAACACAATCTCCTTGGATGCGACACAAATAGACAGATCTTATATTGCGTTTTTGTAAGGTATGGATTAAACAAAAATAATTGAAATGAGTAAAACAAATAACATATACAAACTTCTGTCTAAAGGTGAGCGTGTAACACTCGAATGCAAGAAAGCCTCGAAGGGTGTGCCAAATTCGCTTTGGGACACTTATTCCGCTTTTGCCAACACATACGGTGGAACCATTCTGTTGGGTGTGGTAGAGCACATGGACGAGCAAAACAAGACCAAGCGGTTTGAGATAGTTGGTGTTGAGGATGCCGACAAGATTCGCAAAGACTTGTGGAACATTGTCAACAGCAAGGAGAAAGTCAATGTAAATCTTTTGCATGATGACGATGTGCAAACAATAGATATTGATGGCAAGGAAATCATCGCAATAAATGTGCCTCGTGCCGATTATACAGTCCGTCCTGTCTATATCGACAACAATCTGTCAAGAGGAACTTTCAAACGCAACCATGAAGGCGACTATCATTGTACGGAGCAAGAATTGAAGATGATGCTCCGTGATGCCAATGAAGCTGGCAATGATGGATTGTTGTTGGAATACTACACAATGGCCGACATTGACATCCCAACATTGGAACGCTTCCGTCAGATGTTTCAGAACTTGCATCCAGAGCATCAATGGAACTCGGCAGAACATAAGGAGTTTCTAACGAACTTTGGAGGTTATACACGAGACCGAAGGACAGGAAAAGAAGGACTGACTATGGCTGGACTTTTAATGTTTGGCAAAGGATTGCCAGTCCGTGAGCGTTTCGACAATCTGCGAATGGACTACATTGATAAATCCAATTTGATAGGCGACCAACGCTATAGCGACCGATTGACATACGATGGGACTTGGGAAAACAACCTGTTCAACTTTATTCGCATGGTCATTCCGAAACTGACACGTGATTTGCCTCACCCTTTCAGTATGGACGGTGTAGTGCGCAAAGACGATACGCTTCAAGCCAAGGCTGTGCGTGAAGCCGTTACAAATATGGTTATTCATTCCGATTTTATGGTGAATGGAGTGCTGAAAGTTGAAAAGTATGACGATTGTTTTGTTCTGACCAATCCTGGACTTCTGAAACTGCCTATTGAGCAGATTTACAAAGGTGGCGAGTCAAAGGCACGTAATCAGCGTATGCAGAATATGTTCCGTATGATAGGCTATGGCGAGAACCTTGGCTCGGGTTTCCCACTTATCCTAAACGCATGGAATGAAAAGCATTGGATAAAGCCTGAGTTACAGGAACAGCCTGAACTTATGCAAGTAAAATTGACATTACATATTCAAAACGATGTTTCATATAGTTCATCGAATGACCCAATAAATGACCCAATAAATGACCCAATAAACTTGACCGAGAGGCAGAAGATGATTTTGCGGATGCTCTCAGAAGAAAAGAATCTAAGCAGAGAAAGGCTTTGTGAGAAAACTGGATTGTCGGATGCCACCGCCAAGCGTGAAATAGCATTTCTCAAAAAGACTGGCTATTTAGAACGTGTCGGCAGTTTCAAGAGTGGATATTGGAAAGTGTTATCAAAATAATTGTATTTTGAGCCAAATGTTCAATGAATGGGAAATACCATTGAACATTTGGACTCATTATTTACCGTCCACGTCGCACCCTATACTTCGCTGGTCGCATCATCGCAGCTGATACTGCAATGCACCTGCGCCACCAATGATTATCGTCTTCATCCTTGTCTCGTCCCCAACCAGAGTCTGGCGAACTGCCACCGCCACATGATTCTGCATAGGTTGTAGCTTCACGGATATAGCCAAGCGAAAGAAGCATGGCGCAGTTGATGATTTGGTTGCAGTTTCGCATCAAGTCGGAATAGCCTGACTCGTTTAGAATTTCCTGCTGACGGTCGGTGAACGTAGAGGTAAGAGGCTCTAAGGAAGAAACAAGCATACTGTTGAAAGTGGCAAGCATATTTCTTTGAAGTTGAATTGAGTGCAAGTCCCTGTCTTCACCAAGAACTTCTTGCATTCTGCTGTGCTCGTATTTCATTTCTGCAAGCCTCTGTTTGGCTTCCGTAATGATAGAGTTGGCATCGTCAAGCATCTTTTGGCGGAGAGCAAGTTTTTCGTCTATACTTTCCATCTCCTTGCGTAGTTTTGACATTTGCATTGCCAAGTCTGCATTATCAACGCCGTCTTGCCCGAACTGTCTGGCTATGAGGTCTATCTGTTCTTGTACCTTCTCTTTACGAGTATGCAGGTTGGCTATCATGGTGGAGATACCTTTCAGTTTTATCTCAGCCCGATGTATCTGCTTCAGCAAATCTTCTTTGGTTGTTTGCAAACGTGTAACCTCAGATATTAAGTCATGCCTGTATTCTGAAATCGTTTTACCGCGATTGCTAAATCGTGGTAAAACATCCGTCGCGGTAAAAACCTATAGTTAAGTCCTACACAGCAAACAGCTGCAGACGCTTCTTTCCCCCCCCCCCGCTGCCTTACCACAATATAACAATATTTTGCAGCCTGCATCTCGAATTATTTCATACATTTGCAGAACAGATTTCACTCCTTAAAAAATATCAACATGAACAACATTCCATTAGTATTTTGGCTCATTCCGATAGCCAGCGTTGTGGCATTGGGAATGGCGTGGTTCTTCTTCCGCTCAATGATGCGGGAGGAAGAAGGAACAGAAAGAATGAAGGAGATTGCGGCCCACGTGAGAAAGGGCGCTATGGCTTACTTGAAGCAGCAATACAAGGTAGTGACCATCGTCTTTGTTGTGCTCGCCATTGTCTTCGCCTTCATGGCCTACGTTCTGAAAGTGCAGAATCCGTGGGTGCCCTTTGCCTTCCTCACTGGCGGTCTCTTTTCCGGTCTGGCGGGCTTCTTCGGGATGAAAACAGCCACTTATGCTTCGGCACGCACTGCCAACGGTGCGCGTTCCGGCCTCGATAAAGGCTTGAAGATTGCCTTCCGCAGCGGTGCGGTGATGGGCCTCGTTGTCGTTGGCCTCGGATTGCTCGACATCGCTATATGGTTTATTGTTCTTAACGCCGTGTATGCAGGAGAGGGAACAGCCCTCGTCACCATCACCACCACCATGCTCACTTTCGGTATGGGCGCATCCACGCAGGCGCTCTTCGCCCGTGTTGGTGGCGGCATCTACACCAAGGCCGCCGATGTGGGGGCCGACCTCGTGGGAAAAGTGGAGGCAAACATTCCTGAAGACGACCCTCGCAATCCCGCCACCATTGCCGACAATGTGGGCGACAACGTCGGTGACGTTGCCGGCATGGGCGCCGACCTCTATGAGAGCTATTGCGGTTCCATCCTGTCGACGGCCGCTTTGGGGGCCACGGCCTTTGCCCTGAACGGCGACATGCAGCTTCGCGCCGTCATTGCTCCGATGATTATTGCTGCAATCGGCATATTCCTTTCTCTCATTGGCATCTATCTGGTGCGCACGAAGGAAGGGGCAACCATGAAAGACCTGCTCCGCTCGCTGGCGCTTGGCACAAACGTCAGTGCCGCGCTCATTGCCGTCGCCACCTTTGTCATCTTATATTTATTGGGCATTGAGAACTGGCTCGGACTATCCTTCTCCGTCATCAGCGGTCTCGCCGCTGGTGTCATCATTGGACAGGCAACGGAATACTATACGTCGCAGAGCTACAAGCCGACGAAGAAAATTGCCGAGGCCTCGCAAACCGGTTCTGCAACCGTCATCATCAAAGGCATCGGAACCGGCATGATTTCAACGATGATTCCAGTGGTGACCATCTCCGTTGCCATCATGCTCAGCTATCTCTGTGCCAACGGTTTCGATATGTCGCTCTCTGCAAAGTCCATCAGTACGGGACTTTACGGCATCGGCATTGCCGCCGTCGGCATGCTCTCAACCCTCGGCATCACCCTTGCCACTGACGCCTACGGCCCCATCGCCGACAACGCCGGCGGCAACGCGGAGATGAGCGGACTGGGCGAAGAAGTGCGTGAGCGCACCGATGCCCTCGATGCTTTGGGCAACACCACTGCCGCCACGGGTAAAGGCTTTGCCATCGGTTCTGCCGCGCTGACGGCCCTCGCCCTCCTTGCTTCTTACATCGAGGAAATCAAGGTGGCCATGGTGCGTGCCGTTGAAAACGGCAAACAATATGTTGACGCTGCTGGAAATGTTTTCAACCCGACGGATGCCACCACGATCGACTTCATCAATTTCTTCCAGGTGAACCTCATCAATCCGAAGGTGCTCGTTGGCGCCTTCATTGGCGCGATGGCGGCCTTCCTCTTCTGCGGCCTCACGATGGGCGCCGTTGGGCGTGCCGCAGAATCAATGGTTCAGGAAGTGCGTCGGCAGTTTCGTGAAATCAAGGGTATACTTGAAGGCAAGGCAACCCCCGACTACGGCAGTTGTGTGGAGATAAGCACGCGCAGTGCCCAGCGTGAGATGATCATCCCGTCGCTGCTCGCCATCGTCATCCCAATCGTTGTCGGCCTCGTTCTCGGAGTGGCTGGCGTTCTCGGACTTCTCACTGGCGGACTTGCTGCCGGCTTCACGCTTGCCGTTTTCATGTCTAATTCCGGTGGCGCATGGGACAATGCCAAAAAATTGATTGAAGAAGGCAACTTCGGCGGCAAAGGTAGTGAAAACCACAAGGCCACCGTTGTTGGCGACACGGTTGGCGACCCGTTTAAAGACACGTCTGGTCCGTCGCTCAACATCTTGATCAAACTGATGTCGATGGTGAGCATCGTCATGGCCGGTCTGACAATTGCATTCCTTTGAGAAATATCTTCAAGAAAAAACAAGCCTAATACTTGTCAGCGCCTCTGGGACGTGAGACAAACACCTCTTGGACGTGAGACGACCGCCTCTGGGACGTGAGACAAACGCTTCTGGCACGTGAGACGACCGTCTCTGGGGCGGCGTTCGCCGACAGACTGCTTTTCTGAAATGCCACGCCGCGTTCAAGCCTCAAATATCATTGGGATGTGTTTCAGAAAGCGGGGCCAGTTGCCCGTTCCTCCAAGCCTCCCCAATGCTTGATGGAGATAAAACAAAAAAAACTCGTTGCAGAGCCCAAGAGCATCTGCAACGAGTTTTTTATGAACGCACTGAAAAATCTGGTATGCTGATTGCGTCATCGGAAATGCCGATGGGGATTTTTCAGGATGTGTTTTGTCAAGTTGGTCACTTACTTGTCTTCACCTTCAGGCACCTTCCATCCCGCAGCCTTGGCAATACGGTAAGGAATCTGCGTGTTGTCAATCTTTCCGGCGAAAGCCTCAGAACCGACACCGATGGCGAAGACGGGGACGTAGCCGTTAGAGTGGCCGCCGCTCTGCCAGCCGATCAAGGCACATTCGGCGAGAGTGCGGCGGGCAGCGTCGCTGATGCCACTCAGCGTGCTGTAAAGATTCTTCGAGTTGGCCGATTTGCCGTTGATGTAAGCCTCAAAAGCACGCTTCATGCGGTCGGTCTGGTGGTCAGAGAGCTTCACGCCTCCCCAGAATCCCCAGTTCTCCTTCAGGTCGCGCTGCATGCGTTCCCAAGTCAGCTTGTTGCCCAACTTCTTGTGCAGGCGGTCGAGATAGCGAGTGTATTCCTCAGCGCTCATCTTCTGGAACTTCAGCAGGTCGGTGTGGAGTTCATAGGCGCCGCGTCCCAAGACGATGCCGCCCGTCTCGTGGTCGGCCGTAATAACGATGAGCGTTTCGTCGGGGTGCTGCTGATAAAACTCATAGGCCACCTTCACCGCGTTGTCCAAGTCAATCGTTTCGAGGAAAGCCGTCGCCGCGTCGTTGGCGTGGCAGGCATAGTCAATCTTTCCGCCCTCAATCATCAGGAAGAAACCGTCTTTCTCCTTCTGCTTCTGCGTGAGGAACGAGATGCTGGCACGCGTGATGTCTTGCAGCGTCAAGTCGCTCGGCTTGCGGTCGATGGCGTAAGGCAAACACGTGCGGTCGTTGTTGCTTGGGGTAGAAGGCTGCAGGAGGATGAACTTCTTCGCCTGCTTGCTTGTCTTCTGGAATTGCTTGTAGCTGCGGGCAATGGTGTATCCCGCCTGCTCGCAGCGCTCAAACAATGTTCCCGTAGCCGTGGTGTCCTTCTTATTTTCCGGCTGTCGGAAATCAGAGCCGGCATAAAAGTCAAAGTCGGCCTTGATGAGGTCCTTGCCGATTTCGTAATATAAGTCGCGCTTGGGTTGGTGGGCATAGAAAGCGGCCGGCGTGGCATGGTCAACAGAAACGTTTGTTGAGATGCCCACGGCAGCTCCGCTCTGCTGGGCCCATACGGCCACGCTCGTGACAGGCGTCTGCAGGTCGGCCAGCATGCCGAGCGCACTATTTTTCGTTTTGCGTCCCGTGGACAGCGCCGTGCCAGCGGCGGCAGAGTCCGTCACGCCGTTGGTGGCAGAAAAAGTGGTGACGAGGCCCACGGCCGGAAATTGCGTAAAGAGCAGCGGTTCAACGCCGATGCGTCCCTGCAAGGCCGCAAGATACGTTTCGGTGCCGTTCACTTGGTTGACACCCATACCATCGCCAATGAAGTAGAACACATATTTGGCCCTACCCTCGGCAAAAGAGGTGATGGCGATCAAAAAGAGCATCGCCAAACTCAGAAAACCTTTTTTCATGTTATAGTATTATAGTAGTTGTGATTAAGTAATGAACTCCGTTTGGAAGCGTAGCCCACGTGAAAAAGCGGTACGCCCCTACAAAAGTACATAATTATTCAGTGCAATAGGCGGCCGTGTGGCCGAAAAAATCCAGTGGTCGAGAAAATTTCGTTGACAGAGGTGGTCATGCCTTCCCCCTTGATAGCCTTCATGTTGCCCAGAAAGAGGGCCTCCGTTGTTCCCTTCTGTTGTCATTATGGCTTTTTGACATTATTTATACAGAGAAACGCTACTGCAATCCAAATTAAATTGCGAAATTTGCATGGAGAGTAATAGGCATGAATCGGTTCGGACTACTTCGTTATAGCGTAGTCCGATATTCGTGTGCCGCTTGCTCCTTCTATGTAAAACAAATCTTTTTACAAATATATGAAGAAAAAAAACTACTTAACATCAGCACTCCTCGTTGGTGGTCTCCTCGCTGGAAGCCTCACGGCTGGAGCAACGGTACGTACCGTTAAGCTGAACACCTCAAAACCCGTCGGGACTGAGATCACGCTTCAGGTGAACCGCACCTATGCTGGTGTCACCGTTGACTGGGGAGACGGTCAAGTGGAAACCTACAAGGCCGAATCTGGCGAAGTGATTCAAATCACGGGCACGGTGAAGGGCTCTTTCATCACCATCTCTGGCAACGAAGCTTGGGACATGCTCGCTTGCCCCAATTGCGGTGTGGAAATCATCGACCTCACCAATGCCAAGGACATGCGTTCGCTCTTCTTGCAAAACAACGACCTCATGACTGTGCCTTTGCAGGGCATGACGAAGTTGGTTGACTTCGATGCCAGCAACAACAAGCTGAACAAGATTGAATTTACGCAGTCGAGCTATCCTGAAAAGGACCTCCTGAGCATTGAAAACTTCAATGTGGCCAACAACCAGCTTTCTGGTTCCTTCGTCATCCGCGCAAACACGCTGCGCTCTCTCGACGTGAGCAACAACGAATTTACGGCGGTTTACACCTCAAGCAACCCTTCGCTCGACTATCTTGACGTGAGCCATAACCAGTTGAAGACTCTCTCTTTGGCTGGCAACCCGCAGCTCTCCACGCTCATCTGCAACGACAACGCTCTGACCAACATCATTTGGCCAGCTGGCATCACGACGATGCAGCAGCTCATCTGCGACAACAACTCGTTGAGCACAACTTTCAATTTGGCCAACTGTAACAAGTTGAGCGATGTTTCAATCGCCAACAACAAAATCAGCTCAATCTATTTGTCGGGTAGCTCAAAGACCAATAGCTTGAACGTGTCAAACAATCAGCTCGGTCTCGGTGCGCTGCCTTTGCGTGCCGTGCGTCCAACGCAGCTCTCGTTTAATCCGCAGGCTCCCGTTGATATTTCAGGCTATGCCAACGTGAAGAAAAAAGACGGCGTGCCTTACATGCCGGTGGTTGAATGGGCCAAACGCCGCGAAAACGGCATTGATTTGACCGAATTGCGCAACATCGGCGTGACGTCAACCAGCACGGGTACGACGGAAGGTGTTGTTACTTGGTATGCCATCGAAAACGGCGAAGAGAAGGAACTCACGCCGGGACGTACGTCTGCAGCTATGAACGACTATTTCGCACAGGGTGCTAAATATAATTTCTTCACCCCGCACGCCAAAGTGTTTGCACGCATCGTGGCCAACTCGGTATATAAAGACGACAACATCAGCATCAATACCAGCGTAATCGCCGTGGGCGAAGACATGACCACTGGCATCGGCCAGGTAGTCAACGAAAACGGCACGCTCCAGATTGCCACTTCACGCGGCAACCTCACCCTCCAGAGCGAACGCGCCATCAGCGTAACGGTTCGTGCGCTCAACGGCAAGACGGTATGGGCCGGAACGGTCAATGGCGTTGAAACCATTTCGCTCCAGTCTGGCGTTTACATCGTGAACGGACAGAAAGTGGTGCTCTGATAAGCGCTCATAGATTTCGATAGCTTTAAACCAACGACAGCACTCGTCTTCTGTGCGCTGTCTGATTTATTCCAAAAAACATCAAACGATGAATATTTTCAAAAACTTATTATACGGCTCCTTGGTGATGGTTTCTCTCACGACAGTGCCTGCTTTCGCGCAGAACACACTGCCTGAAGGTTCTCTCAAGATGATTGTAACGCCACACAACCAGAGCATCAATAGTTACGAGCGTACACTCTGCCTCAACATCAAGGCCAACGTGAAATACACGGTGAGCAGCGACCAGAGCTGGGTGAAGGTGCGCAAAGGTTCCGGCAATTCGGTTTACGTTCACGTAGACCAAAACTACGCTATGGAGGCTCGTTCGGCCAACGTAGAATTTGTGAGCAACGACGGCAAGATTTCGCAGACACTCGTCGTGACGCAGGCTGCCGATGGTTCGGCTGCCGAACTCCCGACAGACGTTCGCATCTATCCGTCTTCGGCAACAGACAACACGCATGCTAATTCGGGCAGCGACGGCGGTGTGGCATACACTTATGACAACGACTTGTCAACGCTCTACCACTCGGCTTACAGCCCAAGTAAGTTTGTCGTGTCGCAGACCAATCCAGCGATTCTGACCTACAACTTCAAGAATGTCAGCAACATCGACTACATGACCTACGTTCCGCGTCAGAGTGGCACCAATGGTAACTTCGGTAACTTCAGCGTTTACTATAAGCTCCAGGGCGACACAGAATATAAGCACTTCGGCGATTTCAACAACAACGGAAGCAACAACGAATACACCGTTAAGTTTAACGGGGCCCTCGTTAACCCAATTTCTGTTCAGGTCCGTGTTTACGACGGTACGCTGGGCTACGCTTCTTGTGCTGAAATGAAGTTCATGCAGGACGGCGGCGCTACAACGGCCTTTGATATCTTCGCCGACAACCTCCTTACTTCTTTGAAGAAGGACGTGACCCTCGACCAAATCGAAGCCATTTCGAATCCGTTCGTGAAGGGCCTTGCTCTGAAACTTTATGACGGTTCTTACGACAAGAAATACCGTGTGGCAGAATTCCCTTGCTTGCTCAGCGTTCAGGCGTTGGCTGCAAAATGGAATGTCGATGGTAAATACTACGACCAGATGGCTGGCGTGACGGGTATCAGCTTCGCTCCGGGCACTTATGCCATTGCTTGCGAAATGCCAGAAGGCCGCACGGCTAAGTTGAAGATTGTTTCTTGGTACAACGGCAAGAAAGGCGACAGCTTCGATGGTGGTAATCCGCAAACGGCTACCTTCACCCTCAAAAACGGCCTGAACGTCATCGAATACCAGCCGACGAAGATGGGCTTGACCTATTATGGCGCTTGGGATGATGCTTTCAACGGTCTCGGCTACATCGTTTATGACGATGACACGGATCCAGACGCTGTTGCTCCGTTGAAGGTTCACTTCATCAACGCTGTTGTCAATGGTTACCTCTCTGAAGACCTCACCAATGAGGAGATGCACGAGCTGACTGGTAATGCCAAGAACTCTCACATGGACGTTGTTTCGAAGAAGGTTCACGCCGTTTGGTCTTCCAAGGGCTTGCACAGCTTCTGTAAGTCAACCACGGGCGGTCTCGGCTATAAGCAGTACATGAACGTGCTCGACTCTCTGATCGTTTGGGAACACGACGTGCTCGGCTTCACGAAGTACAACCTCGTTCCGAAGAACCGCACCTTCGCTTATGTCAACTATACTTACTACATGTTCCAGGGCGGCCTTGGCGTATCCTTCCACGTTGACCAGGAAAGCCGTGTGCTCAACTGCAACACGTTGATCAACCGCGATGACGACGCCATCTGGGGTCTTAGCCACGAGTGGGGACACCAGCATCAGCTCCACCCATACTTCTGCTGGACTGGTACGACGGAAGTTACTAACAACGTAAACTCTTACTACAATGTCATGAAGATGGGCTACCGCACCAGCGATAAAATCGATGCGTGGAAGCCTGCACGTAAGCACTTCATTGACGACAACCTCTCTGGCGTGACAATTGCCAGCGATGCCCGTAAGAAGGCTTACGATAATGTTGGCGGTTTGAGCTGGAACGCTGACTACTATGCTCTGGGGCAGGAAATGAAGGACAACACCATTGTCAAGCAGTCTGAAAACCTCGTGAAGGGCTTGAGCATCCACGAAGTGGGCGTTGGTGAAACGCTTTGCCCGTATATCATGTTGAATAACTACTTCACGGTGGTTAAGAACATGCCAGACTTCACGCCTGATATGTATGAGGCACTCCGTCAGACCGACAAAGACGGCGGTTCTAACATTGAAAAGAAAGACGGCGTCGACAAGTACGAGCTCGTTGCCTCTGCTCAGAACAACGACAAGAACAATGGTTTGGCTCGCTTGAAGGCTGCATATCCAAACTCAATTTGGACGAAGTACATCACTGCTGGCCACACTTCACGCAACACCAACTCTATGCCGTTCGTGCTCAACTACATCCGCAAGGCAAGCCGCCTCTCTGGCTACAACCTCTTCCCGTTCTTCGAACGTTGGGGCTTCCTCCGTCAGGTTGCCATGTACATCGGCGACTACGGCAACGGATGGTGCGTCTTCCCGAAGGCTGCCTACGACGAGTTTAAGGCCGATATGGACGAACTCGTAGAGAAGGGCGTTCTTAAGGAAATGCCAGAAGGTATGGTTGAAGAAATCTCCAACACGGCAGATCGCTTCATGCCAAAACCTGTATTCCCCAACTGATAGCAATTCTTGCTGAACAATACTAAAAACCGGGAGATTCCTCGCAAAGAGGAATCTCCCGGTTTTGTTTGACTAGCATGTGTGTTGTCTAATGGGTGCAAGTCCCTAACGAGCCCT
>ERZ773165.338-NODE-338-length-39312-cov-33.191125_pt1 | contig 39312 bp, 32 predicted proteins | sample MGYA00581003_ERZ773165 | MGnify/ENA primary metagenome ERZ773165 (study PRJEB29015, sample SAMEA2737817) | human gut metagenome | biome: human gut; feature: human-associated habitat; material: faeces | place: China | collected 2012 ... | reverse complement strand
GCTTCAGGTGCCTGTGGTAGCAATACCGTGTGGGTTCAAGTCCCATCTTCCGCATTTTTTTATACCATAGTATGCGGAAATGCTGAGCTGTGGAGTCAATAATTTATGATATTTAGGAGGTATGTGCGGCAATGGCAGAGAAGAAGAATGTGGTTACTTATTCAGGTCTCAAGAAGATAGAGGAAGAGCTTCAGAATCTGAAGGTTAATAAACGTAGGGAGATCGCAGCTAAGATCAAAGAGGCCAGAGAACAGGGAGATCTGTCAGAGAATGCAGAGTACGATGCAGCCAAGGACGAGCAGAGAGACATCGAGGCAAGAATCGAGCAGCTCGAGGCCATGCTCAAGAATATAGAAGTAGTCGACGAAGATGAGGTCGATACAGGAGTTGTAGGTATCGGATGTAAGGTAGTTGTATATGACTACGAGTTCGATGAGAAGATCGAGTACGATATCGTTGGTTCATCACAGGCGGATATCATGAACAACAAGATCTCAGATGAGTCACCTGTTGGAATGGCACTCAAGGGTGCAAAGGTTGGCGAAGAGGTTCTGGTGGAGGCACCGGACGGAGAGTTTAAGTACAGGGTACTTGATATTAAGAGACAGGAGCTGTAAGAGAAGATGGCAGAGCAGAATAACAAGGGAAAAGATCAGGATCTTAATAAGCTGCAGATGGTGCGCCGCGAGAAGCTGGCAGACCTTCAGGCGGCAGGCAAGGATCCATTTGTCATAACAAAGTATGATGTGCAGCAGCACAGTGCAGATGTGAAGGAGATGTACACAGCACATGAGGCAGAGCTTCTGGCTGGTAGACAGACACCTTCAGTTGAGGACCTTGAAGAGGCAGAGAAGAGAGAAGTTTTAAACAACGATTACAATGAGAGAAGAGCCATCATGGATGCTTCACCTATCAATGTGAGCATCGCAGGACGTATGATGTTCAAGCGTGTCATGGGTAAGGCTTCTTTCTGTAACATTCAGGATCTTAAGGGCAACATTCAGGTGTATGTTGCAAGAGATCAGATCGGTGAGGAGTCATACGCTGACTTCAAGAAGTCAGATATCGGTGATATATATGGAGTTAAGGGATATGCATTCAGAACAAAGACTGGTGAGATATCCATACATGCAGAGGAGATCACACTTCTCTCTAAGTCACTCCAGATCCTTCCTGAGAAGTTCCACGGACTGACAGATACAGATATGAGATATCGTCAGAGATATGTGGATCTCATCATGAACCAGGACAGCAAGGAAGTATTTATCAAGAGATCACAGATATTAAAGGAGATCCGTAACTTCCTGGCAGGACGTGACTTCATGGAGGTTGAGACACCTATGCTGGTCAGCAATGCCGGTGGTGCCGCAGCCAGACCATTTGAGACACATTACAATGCACTCAATGAGGATGTAAAGCTCCGTATATCACTTGAGCTCTACCTGAAGAGACTTATCGTCGGCGGTCTTGAGAGAGTATACGAGATCGGACGAGTATTCCGTAACGAGGGTGTTGACACACGTCACAACCCTGAGTTCACTCTGATGGAGCTGTACCAGGCATACACAGATTACTATGGTATGATGGAGCTCACAGAGTCCATGTTCCGTTACCTCGCAGAGAAGGTATGTGGAAGCACCAAGATCTCATACAACGGAATCGAGATCGACTTTGGCAAGCCATTTGAGCGTCTGACTATGGTTGACGCTATCAAGAAATATACAGGTGTTGATTTTGACCAGGTTGCTGATGACGCTGAGGCGAAGAAGATCGCTGACGAGCATCACGTAGAGTACGAGGAGCGCCACAAGAAGGGCGACATCGTGAACCTGTTCTTCGAGGAGTTCTGTGAGGAGAAGCTGATCCAGCCTACATTCATCATGGATCATCCAATCGAGATCTCACCACTTACGAAGAAGAAGCCTTCAGACCCTACAAAGGTTGAGCGTTTCGAGCTCTTCATCAACACATGGGAGATGTGTAACGCATACTCAGAGCTGAACGATCCTATCGATCAGCGTGAGAGATTTGCCGCTCAGGATGCGAATGCCGCAGCCGGAGATGACGAGGCTGAGCACACAGATGAGGATTTCCTCAATGCGCTTGAGATCGGTATGCCTCCAACAGGCGGTATCGGTTATGGTATAGACAGACTGGTTATGCTCCTTACAGATTCACAGGCGATCAGAGATGTTCTTCTGTTCCCGACTATGAAGAGTGAGGGTGGTTCAGATTCTGATTCAGTATCTGAGACAGCCGGTGACAACAACGGATTCTTCACACCAAACGAGAAGATCGATTTCTCCAAGGTAGATATAGAGCCACTTTTTGCTGATGAGGTTGATTTCGAGACATTTTCAAGATCAGACTTCAGAGCGGTAAAGGTTAAGGAATGTTCAGCAGTGCCAAAGAGCAAGAAGCTCCTTCAGTTCACACTGGATGACGGCACAGGCACAGACAGAACCATCCTCTCAGGAATCCATGCATTCTATGAGCCAGAGGAGTTAGTCGGCAAGACACTTATTGCAATAACAAACCTTCCACCTAGAAAGATGATGGGAATCGATTCATGCGGTATGCTTCTTTCAGCTATCCATGAGGAAGAGGGCGAGGAGAAGCTTCACCTTCTGATGGTTGACAACCATATTCCGGCAGGTGCTAAGCTCTATTAAGATGAGAAAACTGAGCCTTGCGGCGGTGTGCGCTTGCGAACACCGACATAAGGCGAAAAACACACGGAGACGTCAGTCGACGTGATGTAAAGATGTACCGTTTTACCAAATAGACGGGACATACTTCATTTGATAAAAATGAAAAACAGCGATTTACATCAAAATTACATCATTTGATGCAGAAATCGGTGTAAGTAAGAAAAAATTGCATGATTAGTACGATGAATGGGCAATTCCAATTGGAATTGCCCATTTTTGAAAAGAGGAAAAATATGGATATTAAGGTATATCTTGATGCAAACGAAGGTAATAATCCCTCTGCAATTTCTTTACTTCCGTGATACAAAATCAAAACTTTTCTCCTTCATCCTATACTTCCTCGGTGTCACTCCATACTTCTGTTTAAACGCCTTGATAAAATGGCTGCAGTCACAAAATCCTGTCTCCTGGCTGATATAAGTTAGGTCAAAATCTGTGAATTGCAATAAGTCCTCCGCTTTTTGCAGTCTTACCGTGAGAATCATCTCCTTGCAGGTCTGTCCATAGTACTCCTTGAATATTGCGGCAAAATACGAATAACTCATATGAAATTTTTCTGCCAGCTCCGCCACCGAGAGATCTTCCTGGTAGTGCTGTGAAATGTACTCAGATACCTCTGTAAATTTTTCGCTTAATACAGTTTCCTTTTTCCTTTTTTTTATCTGAAAGCCTTCCTGCTTCCAGATACGAAGAATTTCTGCCATAAGAAGACAATAATTCGAATGCATAATAATGTCATAACCAAATTGCTTTTCTTCTAACGCCTTCACTGATCCCTGAATCAGCTGCTTCATTTTTTCCTGATTAAATTTCTCTTTCGAAAAATAAACCGATAGCTTCTGCTCCACTGCGGCCATGGCGATCAGACTCGAAATCGATGGAAGTGCTGAACCGGATATATTCAGATGTGCCGGATCGAATTTCAGGACATAGTAACGGATTGGAAGCTGTCCTGTTGAATAAATTGCATGAGCCATCTGTGGATAAAATACGATCAGATCTCCCGGTTCCAATACATAATTCTCTTCTCCTGCCTCTACATACGCCTTTCCCTCCACCATGTAAAGAATCTCCACAAAATAATGCCAATGTGGAAAAATTGGGAACATCTCAGATGTCTGTGCATCAAATAAAAAGGCTTCATATGGTTTGTTTAATTTGTCTAAACATTCAAAATAAGGTTTCACAGATTATCTCCATCATAGATTTTTACAATTTTATAATAGATTCATTATATCATATCTTTTTTCTACATGATATACTTCCAGCAGAAAATAGAACTATATAATTCGAAAGACAGGAGGTTTTTACCAAAATGAAAATTCAAAATCAACTTGGATATATTAAAGGAATTACATTTGCCCCATTTCACAAACGTGGTTCTCTTTCTACACAGACTGCCCGTGACAGTTTTGATTATATGATAGAACACACTGCTGCTGATTTCGTAATCCTTGCTCCTGTAGGGCTACAGGACCACGCACACTCAGAAGAGATCTGTTACACTTCCAGTGCCACATTCTCAGATGAAGAATTAATCAATATGATCCGCTATGCAAAAAGCAAGCGCATCCGTGTTGCCTTGAAACCTACCGTTAATTGTAAAAATGGTGTCTGGCGTGCTTACATCAGTTTCTTTGAAAAAGATGTTCCATGTGAACCGAAATGGGAAAACTGGTTTGCCTCTTACACAGAATTCCAGACACACTATGCCAAAATTGCAGAAGCCGAACAATGTGATCTTTTTATTGCAGGATGTGAGATGGTAATGACGGAACACCGCAGTGAAGAATGGAGAAACGTAATCGCTGCGATCCGAAACTATTACCACGGACCTGTTTCCTATAATACCGATAAATATCAGGAAGAAAATGTAACCTGGTGGGACTGTGTCGACATGATTTCTTCCAGCGGATATTATCCGATTGATCAGTGGGAACAGGAACTTGACCGTATTGAAAAAGTCGTTCAGAAATTCAAGAAACCATTCTTCTTCGCCGAAGCAGGATGCATGTCCAGAAAAGGATCCTCACTGGTGCCTAACAACTGGGCAATTCAGGGAGATTTACGTCTGGAGGAACAGCCAGACTGGTATCGTGCTATGTTTGAGGCCTGTGCAAAGCGCTCATGGGTCAATGGTTTTGCCATGTGGGAATGGGCCCCGGTTCTTCCGTCCAGAAGTATTGCATCAAGAGATACCAGCTACGAAATCTGCAACAAACCGATACAGGAGGTTATTAAAGACTACTATGGGAGAGACACAAGAAAATAGCATACAACAAACTTCAGAACAGGATCTCTGGCAGGAAGAAGCTGCCATGATGCACATCTTCAGCCGGAACAGAAAAAATAACCTGCGCACGCTTCTTTCTCTTTTCAAGGGACACTATGGCGCGCTGGTTGGTTCCATTTTCTTTTTCATTATCAAGCATTCCCCAACCTGGGTTCTTCCAATCGTCACAGCTAATATTATCAATGCAGTGACAGACCACAACGGGAATATTACCAAAATTCTGATTCTGAATACCATCCTTATGATTGCATTTCTGGTACAGAACATACCAACCAACTACATCCATACCTGGCTCTATGCTAAAACGGTACGAACAGTAGAGAAAGAACTGCGCGAAGCCCTAGTCTGCAAGCTTCAGCAATTGTCGATTACCTATCACAAGGAAATGCAGTCCGGAAGGCTTCAGTCGAAGATCATGCGAGATGTAGAACAGATACAAAATCTTGCATCTCAGATTTTTATCTCTCTTTTGACTATCATTCTGAACATTGGTGTATCCTTCGGAGTGGTCATCTTCAAAAGTCGGATCGTATTTCTTTTCTTCCTCTGCACGATACCGGTTTCTGTTTTGATCATTGTTGGTTTTAAAGGAAAAATCAAAACCCATAACCGTGCTTTCCGTAAAGAAATGGAAGAAACTTCTGCAAAAGTAATGGAAATGGTTGAAATGATTCCTGTAACTAAAGCTCACGCTCTGGAAGATCAGGAAGCCCGTAAAATGAGTGAACAGCTTCGTAAAGTTGCTGAAAAAGGGCTTCAGCTTGATATGATTCAGACATACTTTTCTTCAATCAGCTGGGTTGCATTTCAGATCTTTCAGGTATTCTGTCTTGCATTTACAGCCTACATTGCATGGAAAGGAATCATCGGTGTCGGAGATATCACCTTATACCAGACTTATTTTTCCAGCATCGTCGCTCAGGTTGCAAGTATTGTGACTTTGCTGCCAATCATTGCGAAAGGCCTGGAATCCGTTGAATCGATTGGTGATGTGCTTTGTGCAAATGATATTGAGGACAACTGTAGGAAGAAAAAAGTAGTTGATCTGAAAGGTGAGATTACATTTCAGGATGTATCTTTTACTTATAAAGGCAATGAAAAACCGGTATTAAGTCATCTGAACTTCAAGATTCAGCCGGGGGAAACAGTTGCCTTTGCCGGTGGTTCCGGCTCTGGAAAAACAACAATCCTCAATCTTGCCATCGGTTTCCTGAAAGCTGACAGCGGACAGGTATTGGTTGATGGAAATGACCTGATGGAACTGGATCTGCACAGCTACCGAAAGCAGATTGCCGTCGTTCCACAACAGTCCATTCTCTTCACCGGAACTCTCCGCGAGAATATCACCTATGGATCTGAATCTATCTCCGAGGAACAGTTATGGAATGTCATACGTGCAGCCAACCTGGAAGAAGTTGTCCAGAAACTGCCTGATGGTCTGGACACGATGATCACAGAACATGGGGAAAATCTTTCCGGCGGACAACGGCAGCGCATCTCCATTGCCCGTGCATTTTTACGGAATCCGAAGATCCTGATTCTGGATGAGGCAACTTCTGCGCTTGACAGCATCTCTGAAAAGAAGATTCAGGATTCAATCCAGAAACTTGTGAAAGGACGTACCACACTGATCGTAGCCCACCGTCTGTCTACCATTCGCAATGCTGACCGGATTGCTGTGATTGAAAAAGGAAATGTTCTGGAATGTGGCTCTTACGAAGAATTGCTAGAGAAAAAAGGCGCATTTTATCGGATGGAGAAAATGTAAAAAATCATTAGGATATTTGAGTCCTATAGAGTACAGACATAGACTTGGATTGGTCACTTATATAGTCCAAGAAAATGTCCGCACCCTCCACTCATCACATATATGGAGTTAGCAATCGCAGTTTTCACTTCTTCTTCTTTTTTTGCACCAAAACAGTTAGAAACGATTACGCCTATGCCGGAGGAAAGTCCCATACATAATGAGAAAAATAAGAAACTTATCATGCCTACAGAACCAACAGCTCCATAATAGTAGTTATTCCTATTATAGATGGGCTTTAGTTTTATATTTCCGACTTTCTGGTTTTCCGATATTCCCTCGGAGAAAATCCCTTCAGCTTATGAAATAATCGGCTGAAATAGAGCTGGTTATCATATCCCACAATTTTTGATATTTCATTGATAGAATAATTCGTTGTTTCTAGTAGAACCTGTGCGTTGTTGACACGGAGCGCAACAATAAACTGCATAGGAGTAGAACCCGTGAACTTCTTGAAGCTTCGTATGAACCAACTGACGCTCATCCCCTTGGATGTCGCATACTCTTCTATATTGATATCACGGTTATAATTTTCGTTAAAATATGTCATGGCGGTATCCATCTCGTGGTCGAGATATTCATTTTTTAAAACTTGCTCTCTGGTAAGCTCACGTTGGAATATGATCAGAAGATGACGGAGCAATAATGTGAGCATTTCTTCGTAGTTATCCTGACAACGTTGTAATTCTATAATAATTCTCTTAAATACACGCTCATATTCCATGGATGTACCAACCGGGAATATTCTCTCGTTATCTGGGAAACCATATTTTCTTAGGATATTTTTTACATCACTTCCAGTAAAATGAATCCAGTAGACTTCTGTCTTATCTTCCCCATAGTATTCATATTTCTGAAGCTCTTTTGGACGGAATATGACAATGTTACCAGCGGGAACAATTGTTTCGTTATCAACAGTATCAAAATGAAAATGTCCGCATCCGGCTGCAATATATATAATCTGAAAATCAACACGTCCTCTTGGGCGATAGGTTGGCATCTTTGGGTGCTCAGACAAACGATAGATTCCGCAGCTACCGACAATCAGTGGTCGGCTTTTATCCTTAAAATCCATATGTGAATGTTTCAAATAACCGGTGTTCATGTACATAGGGCAGCACTCCTTTCACTCGATACAATAATCACGATTTCTTCGTTCTTCGAACTCTCGAAATCGTGCCAGCCATGCGCACTCCGGACTATCGTCCTGCGTGCTTATGACTGTTTACCCATCAAATAGAAAAGTGTCCGATGCTGCAAGCAGTTCGTCCACTTTTCTGCTTGATGGGATTATTGTATCATTTTGTGCATATTTTGTCCATTCTAGTTTATAGACATAAGAAATGGATTAAGGTAATATAAATCTAACAAAAGCGAGAAGGAAAAAAAGCAGACAGTAAGGAGAAAACTGTTAGCAGGGGTACAAGCAACAAAAAAAGTGTATAAACTGTATGAATGAAGGAGGATTATTTATGATCGTGCCACGTTACTATGAGGACTTAAGTGTATTACATGACAATACGATGCCGGCGAGAGCTTATTACATGCCGGCTTCCAAGCGGATGGATGACCTGGTAGAGCACAGAGAGCTGTCAGACAGAATGCAGCTTTTGAATGGTACATGGAAGTTTCAGTATTTTGACAGCATCTATGATATGAAGGATGCCTTTTATGAGGATGGTTATTCGGTTGAGGGCTTTGATGAGATCAAAGTTCCGAGTGTATGGCAGATGGCAGGTTATGATACACACCAATACACAAATATCCGTTACCCATTTCCGTTTGATCCGCCATATGTGCCACAGGATATTCCATGTGGAGCTTATGTGCATACCTTTGATTATGCAAAGGATGCTGCAGCACCAAAGGCATATCTTAACTTTGAAGGTGTGGATAGCTGCTTTTATGTATGGTTAAACGGCACCTATGTAGGCTACAGTCAAGTGAGCCACATGACCAGTGAGTTTGATGTGACAGACGTATTGCGGGAAGGAGAGAACCGGATTTCCGTGCTTGTGATGAAGTGGTGCGACGGTTCGTACCTTGAAGATCAGGACAAGTTCCGTATGAGCGGAATCTTCCGTGATGTGTATCTCTTAAAACGTCCGGAAAAGGGAATCCGTGATTATCGCATTACAACACAATTAGATTCAGACATTGCAAGGATAAATCTTACAGCAGCATTTTACGAGCCGACAGAGGTTCGGGTAAAGCTCGAGGATAAGAATGGAGCAGTTGTTTCCGAGGGTGTTATTTCCGAGAGTGGAGAAGCGACTTTTGAGATTGTAGATTATACACTCTGGAATACAGAGAATCCGTATCTGTATACGATTATTCTGGAGACGGAGCAGGAGGTAATCGTAGACCATATAGCACTCCGCAAGATCGAGATCAAGAATCAGGTAATCTACTTAAATGGACAGAAGATTAAATTCCGTGGTGTGAACCGCCATGACTCCGATCCGGTCACCGGATTTACAATTAGCATGGAGCAGATCAAGACAGACCTTACCATGATGAAGCAGCACAACTTCAATGCCATTCGTTCCAGCCATTATCCAAATGCACCATTTTTCTATGAAATGTGCGACCGCTATGGATTTATGGTGATTGACGAGGCAGATATCGAAGCACATGGACCATTTATGCTGTATCGAAAAGAGGATACGGATTACAACCGCTTTAAGCGTTGGAATGAGAAAATAGCAGATGATCCGGTATGGGAAGCTGCGATTGTTGACCGTGTGAAGCTGATGGTGGAGCGTGACAAGAACCGGTTCTGTATCGTGATGTGGTCTATGGGAAATGAAAGCGCATATGGCTGCAATTTTGAGAAGGCACTGGCATGGACAAAGAAGTTCGATTCGGAGCGGATCACGCAGTATGAGAGTGCCAGATACCGCAATTACGATGTAACCTATGATTACGAGAATCTGGACTTATACAGCCGTATGTATCCGGCACTTACTGAGATAGAGGAATATTTGGAAAAGGATGGCAGCAAACCATTCCTTCTGGTGGAATACTGCCACAGTATGGGAAATGGTCCCGGAGATTTTGAAGATTATTTCCAGATGATACAGGCAGAGGATAAGATGTGCGGCGGTTTCGTGTGGGAGTGGTGCGATCATGCAATCGCCCATGGTGTAGCCGAAAACGGCAAGACGATCTATGCCTATGGCGGCGATCATGGCGAAGTAATCCATGACAGCAACTTCTGTATGGATGGTCTGGTATATCCGGACAGAAGGATACACACCGGACTTTTGGAGTACAAGAATGTATACCGACCGGCAAGAGTAGTATCGTATGATGCAGCAAGTGGAGAATTAGTGCTTCACAACTATATGGATTTTGATGATCTGAAGGATTATGCAGAGATTACCTATGAGCTGTCACAGGATGGGCTTGTAATCGGGAAGGGGAAGCTTTCCGAAGTATCCATTTTACCGCATTGTGATGGAAGCACAACTTTAAAGCTTTCAATTCCGGAGAATGGAAAGGTATATCTGAAGCTGTTCTATAAGCTGAAGAAGGATATCCCGCTTCTTTCCAAGGCGTATGTCTTAGGCTTTGATGAGATAGATGTAAGCAGTAAGGGTGCAAAGAATCAGCAGGCAGTAGGCTGGCTTACAAAGGAAGTGCCTGATACGGGTATTCAGGTACAGGAAAATGATACAGAGATCATCATAAAGGGACGGGATTTCTCCTATACGGTCAACAAGCGGACAGCACTTTTTGACAGCCTGACATTTGCAGGCAGAGAATATATGAATCATCCGATGGAACTGAACATCTGGAGAGCACCGACGGATAACGATATGTATATCAAGGCAGAGTGGAAGAAAGCCCACTACAACGAAGCCTATACAAGAGCATACAAGTCAGAGGTGATTCAGGGAAAGCACGGAGTAACTGTGACAAGTCAGGCTTCGGTCGTGGCAGCAACCGTGCAGAAAATTATGGATGTGACAATCACTTGGACGATTGACGCAGCCGGAAGAATTGGAGCGGATATCGCAGTGAAAAAGGATGAGGAGTTCCCGGATCTACCAAGATTTGGTGTGCGAATGTTCTTAGATAAGAAGCTTACAGATGCAGGGTTCTTCGGTATGGGACCGCAGGAAAGCTACCGGGACAAGCATAGAGCAGCAAGCCACGGATTGTATCGTCTGAAGGTTTCCGATATGCATGAGGACTATATCCGCCCACAGGAAAACGGAAGTCACTACGACTGCGATTATGTGGAGCTTGGCAACAGCCAGTACGGTATCACTGCCGTTGCAGAGGAAGATACATTTTCATTCAATGCGTCCTTCTATACACAGGAGGAGCTGGAAGAAAAGGCACATAACTATGAATTGATAGAATCGGACAGTACGGTATTCTGTCTTGATTATGCACAGAATGGAATAGGCTCTAACAGCTGCGGACCAGACGTGTTAGAAGCATACAGATTTGATGATAGATTATTCCGGTTCCGGTTTACACTGGTTCCGTATGTGAAAGGATAATGATATAACTCGTTTCCCGAATATCGACGTATAAGTCCGGACATACGGGGATATTCGGGATACAAGAGAACAAAAGTAAAAGCATTTAGAATAATATAGGCATCAGACTGTTTGACACATGAAATTCTAAACATGATTAAGATGAGGAGTGATTCTATGGAAGAAAAAAAGTATTTAAAATGGTATAACAAAGTTGGATACGGATCCGGCGATATAGCAGGAAATGTAGTATATGCATTTTTAACGTCCTTTGTGATGATTTATCTGACGGATTCAGTCGGACTTGCAGCAGGTATAGTAGGTACGTTGATCGCAGTTTCCAAACTGTTTGACGGATTTACAGACATTTTCTTTGGCTCGATGATTGACAAGACACACAGCAAGATGGGTAAGGCGAAACCGTGGATGCTTTACGGCTACATTGGATGTGCGATTACACTGGTATGTTGTTTTGCGGTTCCTACAAGCTGGGGAAATACAGCAAAATATGCATGGTTCTTTATTGCATATACATTGTTAAATGGTGTGTTCTATACAGCAAATAATATTGCGTATTCTGCACTTACTTCTTTGATTACGAAGAACAGTAAAGAGCGTGTGCAGATGGGATCTTATCGTTTCATCTTCGCATTTTCTACAAGCCTTTTGATCCAGTCTGTAACCGTAAAATTTGTTGATTACTGCGGTGGAGATGCAGCAGCATGGAGAACGGTAGCAATCATCTATGCAATTATCGGTCTGATTGTAAATACAATCTCAGCGCTCTCCGTAAAAGAGCTTCCGGAGGAGGAGCTTAACGATGGAGAAGTAAAAGGAGATGAAGAAAAGTATGGACTGGTTCAGGCATTTAAGCTTCTTGTAAAGAACAAGTATTATATGATGATCTGTGGAACATATATTTTACAGCAGCTTTATAGTGCCATGATCGGTGCTGGTATCTACTACATGACATGGGTATTGAAGGACAAGAATCTTTTTGGTCAGTTCGCCTGGGCGGTGAATATCCCGCTTATTATAGCTCTTATCTTTACTCCGACACTCGTTGGCAAGTGGAATGGTATGTACAAGCTGAATCTCAGAGGATATATCATTGCCGTTATTGGTAGAGCGTTGGTTGTTGTAGCAGGATATATGGGAAGTATTCCTCTTATGCTGGCATTTACAGCCCTTGCAGCACTTGGACAGGGCCCATGGCAGGGAGATATGAACGCAGTGATTGCTTCTTGTTCAGAGTATACTTATCTGACACAGGGAAAGAGAATTGACGGAACTATGTATTCTTGTACATCACTGGGTGTGAAGATTGGTGGAGGAATCGGAACTGCAGTATGTGGCTGGTTATTAGAGCTTAGTGGTTATGTCGGAACAAATGCAACACAGCCGCAGTCAGCACTTGATATGATGCAGTTTATGTATTTATGGTTGCCATTGATCCTTGATGTGTTAATTATGATTGTTCTTTCCAGAATGAACGTGGAAGCTGTAAATGAAAAATTGAAAGCTGAAAAGGGAATTAAGTCTGATGAAGTAACAGACGCAACGGAGTATTAAGGTTTATATGTAATGAAAAGCATTGTCTAATTGAACATTCGAGAAAGGCAATGCTTTTTGTGCAAGCTAGGTATTCAGTTTTCACAAAGTAGTCCTTTTAGTATTTTATGCATGATATACATGTTCAAAGTAATCAGCGTAGAATACTAAAAGGTTGTTCATATAATTCTTAAACTTGTTCATAATGCGTACCTCCTTTCCTTATTTACAAGCTGATTATAGAATAAATACAATGTGATTGCTTGCCAAATCGAAAAAAAAAGTAGACAAATCTTGCAAAGGGGGCGTAACCAATGCATTTATCATTTGTTGATACAAAAGAAGAAATATTAGCTTTAAAAAGAAAATCGAAGCATGTTGCTCCGCATTTACATAATGCATTGGAGATCGTATGTGTGACAAATGGAACACTGGAGCTGGGAGTTGGACAAGAGTTATACCACATGGAAAAGGGAGATATTGGTTTTGTATTTCCTGATATTATCCATCATTATCAGGTTTTCTCTTCGGGAGTGAATAAGGCGGTTTACATTATTTCTCCACCATTTGCGATTGGGAAATATGCTGATATTATACAGACGATGGCACCGGATTACCCAATCATAAAGGCAGAAATGGTGGAGCCGGAAGTATACCGGGCAATTAATGCCATCTTAGATACAGACCACATGGATATAGCAGTTATACAGGCATACATGCAGATTTTGATTGCAAGATGCATTGGAAAGCTGAAACTGGTCGAGAAAGGAGATGTGGGAAGTAAAGATCTTGTCTATCAGGCAGTATCGTACGTGTCTGGTAATTTTAGAAAGAATTTCTCGTTAGATGATATGGCAAGAGATTTGGGAGTGAGCAAGTATGTTTTATCACGAACATTCTCCAAAACATTCCATCGTAATTTCAATCAATATCTGAATGATGCAAGACTAAATTATGCTTGCCATCGCTTGGAAAATACCAATGATGCCATTACAAATATATGCTATGATAGCGGATTTGAAAGTCAGAGAACATTCAATAGGGTATTTAAGGAACGATACAAAGTTACACCGAGCGAATACAGAAATACAAGCCGTACAGATATAATATCGTGACTATCAAACATAGAGGCAGAGAATGGAAAAGTTGTGGCTGTGATTGGATATAGGCAGTAAATGTGGCAATTCTACCTTTGAGGGGTGTATTTTTTTGCTGTGATAATATAAGATTGTCATGATGAAAGGAGGAATGACCTATGGATATTGCTAAGATTGGAAGATATATCGCAGAAAAAAGAAAAAGAGCTAGGCTGACACAGAGACAGCTTGCAGATAAGCTCGGGAAGAGTGATAAGTCTGTTTCAAAATGGGAACGTGGAATTTGCCTTCCAGACGTTTCAGTATATATGGAACTGTGTGAAATATTGGAAATCAGCGTCAATGAATTTTTAGCCGGTGAAGATATCAGCGAAGATAGTGTAAGAGAAAAGTCTGATGAAACGCTATTGCAGGTGTCAAAGGAAGGAAAGAATAAACAGAAATTTCTGCGACGAATCATTGTAGCACTTTGTATTATTCTGACAGGACTTATCACTGTAATCGCTGTTATAGCGTGTAAAAAGATGAGACAACCCCGAAATTTCATAGAAGAAGTATCGCCGGATAGTGCGGAAATGAAAACTGCGGAACTGATGTCTGGAGCAGATGGGGTAATGATGTTTCGGTATAAGACAAAGGATAACTATAAATGCCTTTTTGTTTACTTGTCTGAATATCAATCCGGAAAAAGAGTATCGCATGAGAAAATTGCAGAAATATCTTTTAATGGTACGGAATCTACCGAAACTGGAATGATAGTGGTTGTTCCTAATTTTGAAAAATTTTCTGCAAGTCTAATTGTGGCAGATAACTATACGAAATACACAACAGAAAATCCAATTTTAAATGATGTTGAAGATCGGAAATATTATGGAAGATCGGCGACAAGCATAAACCATATATGTCCGATAGATTTTGGAACAGAGCAGGGGTTAGCGGCTTTGGTTTATGGTAAAAATGGATTAAGTATGTTACCGATACAGGATATTTCCGGAGATTATCTAAATACAGAGAATGATTATATGTATTATTACTCCGTAGAGTTTACGAAATGAGAATATGGATGATCTTCCTATAAAATCTTTACTGATAAGCATGAGGACTAAATATCCTCATGCTTTTTCCCTAGATAGGTGTCAATTTCCTTCTGGTAGTGTTGCAACTCCTTCAGGTCACGCTCATTTTGCCGCTGTTGTTCTTCAAGGTTATGCATGTTCTGTTTAGCCTGTTCCAGTAGTTTTTGTAGGATTTGGATGTTGGAATTCTCGGTATACCGGATGCCGTACCTGTCGTGCAGGTTCTTTTGTATCTCCTGCATGCGTCTGGCGTTCTGCACATTTTACCATTTCTGCAAGCCAACGGTATCCCGTGATACATCACCAGAGAAGTCACACATGGACGAGATTTTCAATCGACTTTTATCCAGTTTTTTTCACCGGGCGACATGGCATCATAAGCAGCTTTTCGCTTTCCTTTTCGTTCTTCCGCTTTTTTCTTCCGCTTTTTTCTTTTGTGTTTTCAGATAGTCCTGTCGTCTCGAAATTCTCTTTTTTATGTTGTCATTGGTATAGAATGAACCGAGAGAGTAGCCACGATGAAAACGTTGTTCAACCGAAAATCGGTATTTTGTAACCGTTCCGTATTTCTTTGAGTTTCCGGTTTCAATTATAATATTCTGTGCTTTTAGTCGATTGATATAATCCTCAAATGAAACAGCTTCCATAAGAAGCTCCTTCAGATCACACTGGATGACGGCACAGGCACAGACAGAACCATCCTCTCAGGAATCCATGCATTCTATGAGCCAGAGGAGTTAGTCGGCAAGACACTTATTGCAATAACAAACCTTCCACCTAGAAAGATGATGGGAATCGATTCATGCGGTATATATGAAAAAGGACCCCAGATTAGAAGTACACACTTCAGATTTGGGGTTCTCTTTTTGTGTGAGAGACGGATCAAAATCCATGATCGCAGGCATGAACAAGTCCGGTAAGTATGGTGCAGAGCTCAAGTTTTCTGTTAAGTCCATGGACGTAATGAAGGTCATGGTGAAGAGCGATTCCAAGAGCTCCAACGATGCACTCAAGGGCACGATGGCGCAGATAAAAGGTGAGGACTACACCGATCTGCAGGCGGATGCCTCGGATGTCAAAGAGACAAATACGATCATGCTGGACGAGTATATGAAGAGTGAGAACCAGAGCGTGTCCTTTAAGCAATTAGTGGAGGCGAACACTATACCGTTCCTTGTGGCATTGAAAATACTTTTTGCGCTAATAATTGCAGTGATCGTCATATTTGCAAGGCAGCGCGCGAAGATCGCCAAGGTCGATGCACTCACAGGACTTTATAACAGATATGGCATAAGAGACTATATGAAACGGCTGTATGAGAAGAGTAATCAAATATCAAATGTAATTGATATTCTGCGAACTGGAGGGTATAATATGCGGTATCTTTGGGGTAGATGCTTGCGGTATGTTGATGCAAGCATGTGTGTATTAAAAGCGAAATGACAGGGGGGAAGGGTAGATGAGAAGATTAAAGTATGTTTTACAGAGTGCGATCGCCTGCTTTGTCGTGGCCGGGGCCATGCTGGTGCTGTTCTGGGGAGCAGGAATATACAATATATATCATGAGTCACATGGAAATATATCGGATCTGTCAGAGCTGTGGTCGTATATTTCGGAACAGGGATTGATGTTTCTGATCGGATTGCTGGCTTTTGTGTCGTTCCTAGTATCCGGATTTCAGGCGAAGAAGGCCAGCGAGGCGGATAGAGCAGCTAACGGTGGGAACGAGTATGATGGTGTAGGATATGGTGATGCTGATGCTGATGCTGATTATTCTGGCACGATAAATGCTGGTGGCGGATATACATATGATTCAACGGACACATCTATAAAGTTAGATGAAGGTTCAGGTATGGAAAATGATAGGAATGTATATGGAAAAAACGGTATGCCATATGCGGACATCTATGGGATGACTGGAGATGCACAATTAACCAATACATATTCATTGCAGTCAGGTGCCAGAAAGATAAGCTTTGACCTGCCTCAGAGGTATAGACTGATAGATGGCGATGACAGTGATCCGGCATTTGCGGGGTTTAATGAGGAGCTTAAGCCGGAACTTGTCTATTGTTCACTTCAGGAGGCTATCGATGATGAGACGGCTGAGGATTACGTGTTGGATGAGCTGGTGGAGGATGAATCCTGCCCGGAGGAACTGCGGACAAGGGCATATCTGAAACATGAAGTGATAGAGGGAAGACTTTATTACTATTATATATTCAAGTATAAGAAATCCAGAAAGCAGAGACAGAAGTTTGCGGCGGCATGTGACATAGGCGGCGGGCTGTTCTATACGATAGAGACAGAATGGATATGGCGCAAGGAGGAATTGACGCTGGAAGCGCTGATGGATTTTCTGAAAATAATGGTAGAGTGATTTATGACATCTACAGAACATGAGGTGATAATATGTGGACAATAAAGAGAATAGATGAGGCCGATTTCGGTTGTGAGGAGAGACTTCCCGGGGAGCCGCTTATGGTGCTGGTGAGTCTGGAGTGTGATGATGGAAGGATGCTTCAGCTTGAGGTGGCTGACAACTGGCTGACCATGCAGGAGCTTGACGAGGGCGATGAGTGGCCGGATGATCCGGACGAACCGGATGAAGAAGATGCGAAAAGCGCAAAGCAGGTGCAGTGGATGGAGAGTTATCTGGATGCTCTGGAGGAGCTGGAATAAGAATATCGACAAAACCGCCATATCATAAGCGATATTGGCGGTTTTTGTGCGTCTGGAATTACTTTTTGCCATATACTTTAGGATAATATGTTGTTATAACGAAAAGAATGGTCGTGTGAATTTTGTCGATGTTTGGTTTGCAGGCAACTGCGTATGGGAGAGAATTAATGTTTGGATTGTTTGAAATGAAATATATGAATATATGCCTTGTGGCAGGAGTTATACTGGAACTTATAGCTCTTGTCGCAATACTTAATCTTTATATTAATATAAGGAGAAGGGAAAGAAGGTAGAAGAATAGAGAAGATGGAGCAGGACTTTATGATCGTGCGGTATGTGCCGGAACGGATGAGGCGCATATGCTGGTGCGGCGGGAGGACATAAGTGCGGTAAGCCAGCTTATGGATCAGAAGGTATACAGACAGTTGAGAAAGAAATATGAGGGCTGGGACAGACAGGAGAATCTGGAGTTTGATGCACGTGTTGCAGGCAGAGACGGCAGATGGCTCCGCATAATAGTAGTCCCAGATGGCACGGACGGCTGTGATCTCTTTATATTCAGAGATATAACGGAGGACAGAGGCAGGCTTGAAAGTCCATATTCTTTATGATGGAATTATATGGATGCAAGGCCGGGCAGAGCTCAGAACCCTGTATATATTTGCCGATAAGCTATACAATGCGAGAAAATCTGTGGGATTTGTCAAGAGACTAAGGATCAGGTATGGCGTGTAAGCCGTGCCGGGAAAACAAATATTTATACATTTGTCAGCGACAGATATGTCCGTGGATGGACATGTCTGCCGCTGTTTTTTGTTTTACTTAAAGATATCTTAAAGATTCGCCTCATTGAAACTTAAAGGGATGGCGGCTATAATCAGCAGGTGTAGTGAGAAGCTGCAGTGCGGATTACGCTGATGGATTGAGGAAGTGTAACCATATTGTAATAACTCTTACATATAATTAAGTCTGTTGAATGTATATTAAGTTGAACTGGCAGAAAGGCTTGGCATATAATCTATTCGATTTTGGAAGAAAGAAAAAGGTGGTTAAACGAGGTGGTAAATATTGAAAAATATATTGGAATTTATAGAGAATTCGGCTTTAAAATATCCAGACAAGCTGGCAGTTGCGGATGAGGAAGGCGGACTCACATATGGTCAGATGGAGAGGCTTTCCAGACAGATCGGTGCATGGATATATGAGAAGACAGATGGCGTGAGGAATAAGCCTGTTGCCGTGCTGCTGGACAAAAAGCCTGGGAGTGTGGCTGCCTATATGGGAGTTGTATACAGTGGCAATTTCTATGTGGTACTGGATGCGGAGATGCCGGCGTCCAGAGCCGAGTCGATACTCGGAACGCTGAATCCGGTTGCAGTCGTGACTGACATCGGGCATATGGAGAAGGCACTGGAGCTTTCCAGAAATGGCGTGGATGAAGATGGATGCCATGGACAGGAAGGCGAGAACAAAGAGGTATTCAGGATATTAAATCTTGACGAGCTGGACACAAGTGCAGATCAGTCGGTGTTGGATGCGGTCAGAAGCAGGGCGATAGACACGGATCCCGTGTATGCGCTTTTCACATCGGGCTCGACCGGAGTTCCAAAGGGCGCTGTGGTATCACACAGGAATGTAATATCCTACACCTACTGGTACACGGAGGCATTTGGTATAGACGAGAGTACGATATTCGGAAGCCAGACACCGTTCTACTTCAGCATGTCGGTGTCAGATCTCTACAGCACTCTTAAAAATGGTGCCACGCTGTACATCATACCGAAGGCGTATTTCACCTTCCCTATGAAGCTGATGGAGTTCATGAATACATACAGGATCAACACGATATACTGGGTGCCATCGGCACTGCAGATCGTTGCAAATTACAAGCTGTTCCAGTACGCCCAGCTTCCCGAGCTGAAGAAGGTGCTGTTTGCCGGAGAGGTGATGCCGACAAAGCCGCTGAATTATTGGATACAGAATCTTCCGGATGCCATGTATGCAAATCTGTTCGGCCCAACAGAGACGACCGACATATGTACGTATTACGTGGTGGACAGAGTATTTGCCGATGACGAGCCGCTGCCGATGGGACATGCGTGCAACAACTGTGATGTGTTTGTTCTTGATGAGAACGGCAGGGAGGTGTCACCGGAGATCAATCCTGAGACGGGCTTCAGCCATGAGGGTGAGCTCTATGCCAGAGGTTCATTTGTGGCGCTGGGCTACTTCGGAAATGCGGAGAAGACGCGGGAGGCATTTGTCCAGAATCCGCTCAATCCGAACTATCCAGAGCTGGTATACAAGACCGGTGATCTGGTGAAGTACAACAGATACGGCGAGCTGGTCTATGTGTGCCGTAAGGATTACCAGATCAAGCACATGGGTTACCGCATAGAGCTCGGCGAGATCGAGGCGGCAGCGGGAGCCATAGACGGTATCAGAAGCTATGCCTGCATATACGATGATGCGGCGGACAAGATCGTGTTCATCTACGAGGGCAGGAAGAAGGACGAGACGGAGCTGCTTAAGGCGTTCCAGGAGAGGGTTCCACATTACATGGAGCCGAACCGTTTTGTCAGGGTGACAAGCATGCCCCACAATGCAAATGGCAAGATAGACAGGAAGAGGCTGAAGGCGGAATACGCGCAGGGAAAATAGCGAATATCTACATAAGCGTGATATACCACATTCGGAACGCTCACGCTCATTTCGGTCTGCAGCGGCACTAGCACTTGCAAGCGCGTTGAGTGCCGGCGACCTCAAATGTCCTTCATGTGGTATTATCAAGCTTATATAGATATAATTCACTTTATGTGCTGCGCTGGTATTGCCGTGAAAATTATAATATGTAGAAAATTTTTATTATAAGGAGATATGGGATTATGGAAGAATTATTAAAGATTTTGAATGAGGTAAAACCTGGAGTTGATTATGAGAACGAGACAGATCTTATAGGACATGGCGTGCTGGATTCCATCACGATGGTTACGCTGGTGCTTCAGCTCAGCGACGAGTTTGACGTAGACATTTCTCCTGTTGATATCACACCGGAAAACTTCAAGACAGTCCAGACCATATACGATATGATCCAGAGACTTGAAGACGAGTAAGAGCAGATATAGATATTGGAAGATGGCGGGGACTGATTGCCGTCAAAAAATACTGGAGGAGTGAGAAATATGTCATATACGTCGATATCGTATCTGGTATTTATATTGCTCGGAGCGTTTATAGTGTACAATATAGTGCCGCTGAAGCACAGATGGAAGGTGCTGCTGGCATTCAGCTATCTGTTTTATTTTATCAATTCAGGCAGATATATCATATTTATCCTGTTCGGGTCGCTGACCATATATGTGGGCGGCCTGCTGATAAACAAGATAGATGATGGCTGCAGCATGGCAAGGAAAGCTCTGCCAAAGGAAAACAAAAAAGAGTACAAGGCACTTATCGGATGGCAGAAAAAGTGCGTGTGCGTATGCGTGGTGCTTGTGAATGTAGGAATCCTGGTATTCCTGAAATATTCGGTATTCCTTGGAAAGGTATTTACAGATGTGCTTGGACTCATACACATAAATGTAGAGAATCCGATGTATCAGAGGATGATGCCGCTTGGAATCTCGTTCTACACACTGTCTGCGGTGAGTTACATAGTGGACGTGTACAGAGGCAAATACAGGGCATCGGACAAGTTTGGCAAGGTTGCACTTTTCCTTGCATTTTTCCCGCACATTGTTGAGGGACCTATAGCCAGGTTCGATCTTGTTGGAGAGCAGATGTATGAGGGGCACAGGTTCAGTTATGAGAACATGACCATGGGACTCCAGCTTATACTGTGGGGCTTCTTCAAGAAGATAGTTATTGCAGATCGCGCAAATATGTATGTGAACCAGATATTTGACAATTACGCAAGCTACACAGGACTTCCGGTAGTAGTGGGAATGCTGCTCTACACATTACAGCTCTATGCGGAATTCTCAGGCTGTATGGATATAGTAAGGGGAAGTGCCCAGATGTTCGGAATAGGACTCTCAGAGAACTTCAATCAGCCGTTTATGTCAAAGACGGTCAGTGAGTTCTGGAGAAGGTGGCATATGACTCTCGGTGCATGGTTCAAGGACTATGTGTTCTATTCAGTTTCACTGTCCAAGCCATTTGTGAAGCTGAGTAAGAAGACCAGGGAACATATGAATACTTTCTTCGCGACATTTGTTCCTATGTCTATAGCGATGTTCATAGTGTGGTTTGGAACGGGTATTTGGCACGGCGCAAGCTGGAAGTACGTTATGTATGGTCTTTATTACTGGGCGATCATGATCATCGGACTGCTTACTGAGCCATTTTTCAAAAAGCTGTACGAGAAAATGCATGTGGACCGCCAGGGAAAGATATACAGGCTGCTTCAGGTTGTCAGAACCTTCATTTTTGTGAATGTGGGAATGCTCATGTTCAGGGCTGATGATCTGACAGCATTTGGACACATGTTTGTGTCCATGTTCAGGGGATTTACATTTGCGGATCTGACAAATGGAACTTTGCTTGGAATGAAGCTTGACATGGCAGATTTTGTAGTGCTGACAGTGGGCGCGCTCATTCTGTTCCTGGTTGGACTTTACAAGGAGAAGGGACATCAGATAAGAGCAGAGCTTGCCACGAAGAATATAGTCCTCAGATGGGCAGTTTACTATGTGCTGCTGTTTGGGGTGATCATACTCGGAGCATATGGCAAGGGCTATGAGGTGGCTGGATTTATATATGCACAGTTTTAGAGGTGATTTATCTATGAAGAAAAGTGGACGTAATATAATAAAATCCATAGCATTTGCCCTGGTGGCCGTGATGATCATGGGAGTGTTGGGAGTTGCGTTTACTCCGAAGCGGAGCGATCCGGGAAGCGGAATAACCAACTCGAATGCAAGGGGCTTTTATGGAGAACCGAAGAATTCGATAGACGTACTGGTGCTTGGAGACAGCAATGCCTACAGCGCATGTTCTCCGATGTATATATGGAACAAATATGGAATTCCAACATATGTGGCGGCTGAGGGGTTCCAGAATGTGACCGGGGCATCCAATCTTCTGGATGAAGTGCTCACATGTCAGAAGCCAAAGCTGGTGGTGTTCGATGTGAATATGCTCTGGACAGGCAAGACGACATTGAAAAAGGTGGAGAACAATCTGAAAAATCTGGCATATAAGTATCTGCCTCTTGCACAGTACCACAACAGGTGGAAGAGCATGAGTGTTTCGGACATGTTCGGTGCCAGGGACTACACATACAGATCAGCCTCAAGAGGACAGTATCTCAGCATGGAGGTCAAGCCGTTTTCAGGCCAGAGCAAGATGGTGGAAACCAAGGCTGTTGAGGACATACCGGAGGTATCAAAGATACTGCTCGATAAGCTTATAGACAAGTGTGAGAAGAATGGAATCAAGATCATGTTCATGGAGACTCCGACGGCGAAGTCATGGAATTATGCAAGACACAATGCAATGGTTAAGTATGCTAAGGCCAAGAATATTGATTTTGTCGATATGAATACGCTCAAGGGTGATTATGCAATCGACTGGAGCACCGACACGAGGGATGGTGGAAGACATCTCAACTGCAAGGGTGCAGAGAAGGTAAGCGCCTATCTTGGAAAATATATTTCAGAGAATTATTCTTTTAAGGATAAGAGACATTCAGAAAAGTATGCGGACTGGAATAATGACTATCTGGATTATGTGAAGTATATGTCCGGAGAGACTGTGTCGTTGGAGGCACAGCAGTCCGACGGAACGGTATCTAACAACTAAATATAAAATATATAAGTGGACGGAGGATTGAATCCCCCGTCCACTTTATTTTTTATTTTACTGTAACTTTGCATCTGGCAGATATATTGCCGGAAGTATATGTCTTTTTCTCAGTGCTGTTTGAAGATGTGAGAACCGGTTTCAGCAGATAGCTCTTGCCGCGCTTCAATGTGATGGCTGTCACATTGACACGCATTGTCGCGGTGACCTTTTTCCCATATTTGCGGGTTTCGGTTAATCCACATATATCACAGCTTCTACTCTGGATCTCAGGGCTGAAGACAGTTGCCTGACTGTCGGTCAGCCATGGTGTAAATACATGGCAATTGTCTTTAATTTATCAGGAAACTCTATCTCTTTTAATTGCTGACAATTATAAAAGGCACTGTCTCCAATGCTGGTAAGTCCGCCCGGCAAACTCAGTTTTCGCATGGTTGTGTCTTCATAAAATGCTTTGGCTTCGATACGGCCAACGACATAGTTATTAATTGTATACGGGATATAGACACAGTGTATAAGACCGGTCTCGGTTATCATCCTCTGCGGCATAGACAGAGACAGGGATCGTCAAAGTCAGTGCTGCAGCCATTATAAATGCTGGCAATAATTTTCTTATCCTCATAGACATAGGCTCCTCTCTTTCATTAAAGGTCAATCTGTTTATAAAAAACATGCAAAAGGATACAAAAAGGATATAAGTTTGAAGTATACTGTGTTCAGAATCTTAGATATCGATGATTTACATAGAGTGGCACGGCGCTGTGAGGTATACAGAATCAAAGCTGCCACGGGGAGGGAATATGAAGTATAGCATATTGCTTGTCGAGGACGAGCAGAAGATAGCAGAGGGGATAATGGACTATATGAACGGCAGGGGGATGGACTACGAGACATGCTTCACCTGGGCGGCTGATGGAGACAAGGCACTGGAGCTTGTGTATGAGAACGAATACGATCTGGTGCTGCTGGACGTCATGCTTCCGGGGGTAGATGGATTTGAGATATGCAGGGCCATCAGGGCAAAGAGTTATGTGCCTGTCATTTTTCTGACTGCAAGGGGCAGGGAGGAGGACAGACTGTATGGATATGACATAGGCTGTGATGACTATGTGGTGAAGCCGTTTTCCATGGCGGAGCTTACTGCAAAGATCATGTCATTCCTCAGAAGAAGCAAGGGGCTGTGGGAGAAGAAGAGCAGCATAGAGGCGTATGACATCGTGATTTATCCAGACAAGCTCCAGGTATACGTCTCCGGGGAAGAGGTGAGGCTTGCACCGAAAGAATATGCCATGCTGAAGTACTTTATGGAGCACAGAGGAATGCTTATCACAAGGGACGACCTTCTGGTCAGGCTGTGGGGCTATGATTATGAGGGCAGCGACAGGGTAGTGGACAATCATATCAAGAAGCTTCGACAGGCACTTGGAGAGCCGGGTAAAAAGATCAAGACAGTATTTGCAAAGGGATACAGGATGGATTGAGACTGTGTGAAACGGTGCAAAGTGTAGATATAATTAATGGATGTGTCAGTACACAGACCCCATGACTCGGAGGTTATTAAAAGGGAAAGGATGTTTTATAATATGAAGAAAAATAAAAATATGTTATATGGGAAAAAACAAAGATTCGGCTCATTTTTTCTGAGAATATTTGTGCCGTTTATATTGGTGGCAGCATTGCTGGGAGGGATCGTGACCTATCTGTTGATATCTATATATAATACTAGTGTAGACAACGGTGTAGCGAGTGCTGAGGAACGAATCAGGTCAAATGTAAATGAAGCGGTTACAGAATATCAAGATGCACTGGCAGGAGCCTATGTGGATGGGATCAATTATGATTTTGAGACTGCGGATAACAAATTCACCAGTGATGTTGAATATACGTGCGAAATGCTAAGTGCGATTGCAGTGGATGGCGGTGCTGCTGCAAGTCTGTACTATAAGGACTCAGATGGCACTTTGACATTGGTTGCCGGGCATGACTACCGTATGTTTTTTGTTGTCACAGATGATAACAATAAAAAGTTTAGATTGTCATGTACATATGAGGATTATCAGAAGATGATGGCGGAGGCTCCAAGATACGGAAGTGCCGATGGTTTGCCTGCTTTATCCAGGATAGAAGAGATATATGTAAAGGGAACCAGTTTCTGGATAAGTAAATACAGTTACTATGACTACGGTGATGACGTTAAGGTTATAGGAACTCATGAGGCCCAAATGGACTATGGCGAATCTGATGAGAAGAGTGTCACAGTAACAGAGATCCCCGATGGTTATGTGAAGCTTGACACAAGCAAAGGATACCATTTTTATAATAGCAGTCTTATCGGTTCGGGAGCAGCTTCCCGTAATATGGATTATGAAGGAAATATAGAGACTCTTGTGGCAGATCTGGGGGACTCCGGTGTTGGAAGTTTATCAAGAGTCAGTAGGAATTGTGATCAGGGAAAGCACAACACCGATGTGGTAGCGATTGGAAATAGTTATTATCTGGTGATGGATTATCACACCGACCTCGTAAAGTCTTCATTTGGAAAAGTGATAATTGCCACGTGGATAGGAATAGCACTGCTGAGCACGCTTGTCTCACTTGCAATAGCCTATGTATTGTACAGATCATACAAATCTGTCTATGACATGGAGCAGTACAGGCGTACCACATCAAATGCTATGGCGCACGATCTGAAGAGTCCACTGGCGGTCATCTCACTTTACGCTGAAAATCTCAAGGCTGGCACAAATCCTGAGAAGAACCAGTATTATATGGACGGCATACTGGATGAGGTCAGACAGATGAATACGCAGGTTGCGACTATACTGGATATGGCTAAGGCAGAGGACGTGGATACAAAGCTCAAAAAGACAGAAGTGGATCTGACAGGCATAGTTGACACTGTGGCACAGATATATAATGAGAAAATATCGGAGAAAAACGTGCAGATCGATATATCGGGGGCATGCACGGTCTCTGCGGATGAAGCTCTGATGTATCAGGCTGTTGTCAACATCATGGATAACGCTGTCAAGTATGTGACTGATGGCGGACACATCGATGTGAAGCTATCGGATAAAGAAGTGTCATTTGTCAATTCCAGCGAACCACTTGATAAGGACACGCTGGAAGGTGCATGGAAGCCATTTGTCAAGGGGGACAATAGCCGTCACGGACACAAGGGCACCGGACTTGGACTCTCGATCGTCAAGGCCATTATGGACAGGCATGGATTTGGCTGTGAGATGAAGAATGTCGATGACGGGGTTGAAGTGAGATTGATATTCAAATAAGAAGGAGTGGGATTTATGCATTTGTCGGTATCACAGAAAAAGTTAAATGAAGAAATAGGTGATGAGTATCGCATGGAGCAGCTCACGGCGAAAATCCGGGATACAGAGAATTTGATCTCTGAGTCCGAGAAAAAGATAGCTGCCTGTGAGTTAAAATACTCGGAGCTGCTGAAAAATTTCAAGATCACTATGATCCTGATTCTGGTTGTCGTGGGAATATTTGCTTATATAGCGGCAAATGCGGCGCTTATAGCGTACAGGTTCGTTGCACAGACGTATTTGTTTATCTTTGTTGGGGCTATGGTGGTTTCGTTCATAGCCTATGTGATAAGGCGTGCCACAAAAGAGATTCCTATGTACGTTCATTGTCGCCAGGAGGAGAAAGGAACTTCCCAGGATACCAGAAATTATGTTTATAGGATAAAGCAGGAGAAGAGACATCTGGCAGACTATAAGGCAGAGCTTGAGATGGTTAAGCGGAAAGGCGCACAGGCTGGATGATCAGAAGCTGTGGATCGACAGGATATTTGCGGAGAATCCATCTATGAACAGTGTGTACCCGGATGACAGCAGATATGTGCTTGAGCCGTTCTATTGATACAGGATGAATACCTGACACAGGTAAATGATGAGAAAGGCATAGTAAACGCTGCAAACAGCGGTATGATCGGATGTTATGTGCCATGCCACAATTGTATCGATAACTGTATCCACGCTGTCCTGTCTGCGGAGGCTCGATGGACATGAACCTCCGCAAGGATGGTTATTTTGTTCAGGACAGTGCCTGGTATGAGGCAGAGCGGTGCTTCGATGATTTTGTCTCCAGATCCCGGGACAGGAAGCTTGTGCTCTTTGAGCTGGGGGTTGGATTTAACACGCCAACCATAATCCGATTTCCTTTTGAGAAGCTGACACGAGAACACGATAACATAACCCTTGTCAGGTTAAATCTCGATCAGGCTGTGATTCCGGAAAGTCTTGGGAACAGAGCTATAGGGATAAATGCGGATATGGCGGAGAGTATAAGTGATATACTCAACGTTTCAGTATCGCATCCATATCCTGTTCAGGGGCAGTGATCGGGTTTAGCTTATAATTCTCCACCAGATATTTCACCACGGTCTCGGACATGAATGCCGGCAGTGTCGGGCCGATATACATGTTGCGCACGCCCAGCGACAGCAGGGTGAGAAGGATACAGACGGCCTTCTGCTCGTACCATGACAGCACAAGGGTGAGTGGGAGGTCGTTTATGCTGCAATGAAATGCATCAGCCAGAGCCAAAGCAACCTTGATGGCACTGTAGGAGTCATTGCACTGACCCATGTCGAGTATTCTTGGAATCCCGTCGATTTCGCCGAGGTCGAGATCGTTGAAACGGTATTTGCCGCAGGCGAGGGTGAGGACAAGGGTGTCCATCGGAGTCTGCTTTACGAATTCGGTGTAATAGTTGCGTCCCGGATGTGCGCCGTCACAGCCTCCAACGAGGAAAATGTGCTTGACATGTCCTGCATTGATGGCGTCTATGATCTTGCCAGCCTGTGACAGAACCGCGCTGTGTCCAAATCCGGTTGTCAACATGTGACCGCCGTTTATGCCGCTCATGCTTCTGTCGTGTTCGTAGCCGCCGAGCTTCTGGGCATGTTTTATGATCGGAGTGAAATCCTTTTTGCCTGCTCTTGTACATGAGATGTGAACCATGCCGTCATAACCCACGACTGATGTGGTGTAGATCCTGTCCTTGTAGCTCGGCCTTGGCGGCATGAGACAGTTGGTGGTAAAGAGCACCGGCGCGGGTATGTTCTCAAATTCCGTCTGCTGGCTCTGCCATGCGGTTCCGAAATTACCCGCCAGATTATGGTATTTGTTAAGCTCCGGATAGCCGTGCGCAGGCAGCATCTCGCAGTGGGTATATACATTTACTCCTGTCTTTTCAGTCTGCTCAAGGAGCTGTGACAGGTCGTTCAGGTCGTGACCGGAGACCACGATAAATGGCCCTTTTTTGATGTCAACATTTACTCTCGTAGGCACAGGATTGCCAAATGATTCAGTGTTGGCTTTGTCCAGCAGCTCCATGCATTTGAAATTGACCTGGCCAAATTCCATGATGAGTTCTATCCATTCGGTGACGCTGTGCTCCCTGTTAACCTCGCACAGTCCCTTGTAGAACCACTTCAGAACCTCATTATCTGTGTAGCCGAGATTCATGGCGTGATGGGCGTATGCCGCCATACCCTTGAGTCCAAACAGCAGGGTGGAACGCAAGGACACTATATCCGTGTCACCATCCCATAGGTCGATCACCTGTATCTTTTCAGCCTCAGGTCTGCTGATCTTGTTCTGCTCGTTTTTAACCCTTCCCATAAATTCTTTTATTGCATTGTCGTCAAAGTTTACATTTGTCAGGGTTGTGAAAAGACCGTCTATGATAAGTCTGTCGGCGACCGCGCTGTGTTTATTCTCATTTTTTGAGAGTTCTGCAAGTTTTATAAGCTCACACACAAGCTCGTCCTGTAGATTAGATGTGGATGGCTGCTTGCCACACACTCCGGTATTGATACATGCGGATCCCCCCGCTGTCTGCTGACACTGAAAACAAAACATATTTGACATGTACTGTATACCTCCTGAAATTATGAATCTATCTGAAAAAACTGGTGACTGCCTGGCAGTCTGTGGATTTTCTTCTAAATAGAGTATGGACAGTGAACAGGAGTTTTATACTCAAATTTGCTAAAGTATATCTGTGAAATATAAAAAAGAATACAAAAAATCGGTGCGACGGGATTCGAACCCACGACCTCTTCGTCCCGAACGAAGCGCTCTACCAAGCTGAGCCACGCACCGATAGTGTTTATCAACACTGCCATAATAGTATAAGAAGATTCTGAAAAAAATGCAAGGAGTTTTCTAAATAAATTGTCAAGAAATTCACCCAGGAATATCCGAGAAACTATATAATATTTAGATTTGTTACAATGAAAATTTATAAGTGTATGGCAGAGTAATAACCAGAAAGTAGTTGATATGAGGATAAGGTGCAGGTGGTGATGGACAGAATGAAAGCCGCCTGAAATAGAAGGAGACGATAGATCATGAAGATACTTATTACTACGGACTGGTATGAACCTGTTATAAATGGTGTTGTGACATCGGTTGTCAATCTGTCAAATGAACTCAAGAAAAGAGGGCATATAGGGAAAACAAGTAGACGTAGGGATATCCTGCGGCTTTTTTTGTGGCAAATCAAAACTTTTGATGTATTTTGATTTGTTAGTAAATTATAGAATATTACTTATCATCTGGAATAAAAGTCATGATATCTTCAACATTACAATCAAGAATATTACAAAGTTTGTTAATAATAATTGTCTTTACAACCATATTGTTGCGCAGTCTATGAAGCTGAGCTTTGTCAACACCATAATCTTTGATCAGGCTATATTGGCTGATACCTTTCTTTTTAAGAGTATTCCATAATGGATCATATTTTATCATAGATTAGCACCTCTCCTTGTATTTTAACTTTGAAGAAGTTATAATAATATGGTGCGTGTACGCACCATATTGAATACAAAAGGAGGGGAAGATTGCTGTAATAAGATCGTAAAAGCAGTTACTAATTTTAAGCGAGGAAATGAATAGGAGGATGAGAGCATGGAAAAAAGAAAAATGCGTATTTTATGTATAATTTGTGTATTTATTATGCTGTTAACAAGCATACCAGATATTGGTATTAGTAGAACGATAACAGCTAATGCCGCACCATCATATAATGTTATTGCCGCAGTAAATTATGCGATGACCTGGGGCGGAGCAAAAAGAAATCATGCATATAAAGAGTATGATGGCGATTGTGCGAACTTTGTTTCACAATGTTTAAAAGCTGGTGGTCTGAATGTATATGATACATGGGCTCCTACTTTAAAAGATAAACTGCAAGCAATGGGATATACAGTTATAATGAATCCTACTGCCGATCAAGTAGATGTAGGAGATGTTATGTTTTATGATTCTACATACACTGGAGAAATAAATCACACGACAATAATTACAAGTAAAGTGGATGGTGTTCCTAGAATAACAGGACATACATCAGATGTGCTTGATGGATATTATACAAATGGATCTGCGTGTCCGTGGAAATATGGAAATTATACTTGCGCTGTCATATTACATACAAGTGGCACTAATTATTCAAATGTACCCAAAAATTGTGAAATATCTGCGGATAGAACCGCTATACAGGTTGGAGAATCGGTTACATTTACATATAACATAGATGATGCCGCTATTAAGGGATTAGGTGTTGATAGAGATGGAAGTAGATTTGCAAGTGTGGAAGTTAATTCCAGTAGAGGTACGGTAAGTTATAAATTTAATGAAGCGGGAGTTTACACATGTATAATAGAAGGGCGTAATAATGTAGGTTTTAACTGTAGTCCAGGGGTAAAAATTACAGTTACAGATCCATATTCTCCAGCGAAACCTCGTATATCAAATATAGATGTTCAAGGAAAATATGGGTATGTCAATTTTGAGTGGGATAATGTTGATAAAGCCACATGTTATAATTTGTTCATTTATTCTGTTGACAATTTGAATGATGCGTTTCAGTCACATTGGGCAATAAGGAAAACAGATTTAAAAACGACATTACCTAATGGAAAGTACGTTGCCAAATTATGCTCGGAAAATGAAACTCAGAATGGAAATTATTATACAGACGGTGATTTGTCATATGAGTTCACAGTAGATAACACACCAGAAAAACCAAAGATAGAAAAAATAAATGTAGATAATACAAATGGATATGTGACTTTTAAATGGAACGACTTTAGAAATGTAACATGCTATAATCTGTTCATATATTCAGTTAAAGATTTAGAGAATCCAGTACAGTCGCATTGGGCAATAAGAAAAAATGAATTAACAACTGAAATAACTGCAGAAGGAAGGTATGTTGCAAAATTATGTTCAGAGAATGAATCAACTCTGGGAAATTATTACACTGATGGCGATATGTCGGATGAATTTACTATTAAAATTGAAAAACATGAACATAGTTTTGTGGAGAAAATTACGAAACCAGCAACATGTATTGCAGAGGGAGTAAGAACGTATACATGTTCATGCGGATATAGCTATGATGAAGCAATTCCAAAAGTTGCTCATAAATTTACAAAAAAAGAAATTAGTGATTTGTATATTAAAGCCAGTGCAACTTGCACAGAACCAGCGTCATATTATTATAAATGTGAAATGTGTTCGGCTAAGGGAACAACAGCATTTACATATGGTTCCGAGTTAGGGCATCTCTGGGGAGAATGGGAGACGATAGTAGAGGCATCTTGTGATAGTAAAGGCACCGAGATGAGAGAATGTTCAAGATGTGGCATAGCAGAAACGCGAAATGTAGATGTTGCTGGTCATGCTTGGAATTCGGATTACACTATAGATGTAGAGCCGACGTGTAACACAAAAGGTGTAAAATCTATTCATTGTACAAAGTGTGGTGCAAAGAAAGATATCCAAGCGATTGATAAGATTGCGCATAGTTTTGATACAAATATTATAAAAGCAACAACAGAAAGAAATGGTAAAGTTGTAGATGTATGCAAATATTGTGGATATGAGAGTACAAGTAGAACTATATTAAGGCCAGATACGATAACTATATCAAATTCAGTATTTACATATAATGGTAAAGTACAAAAGCCGTTAGTAAAAGTTTTTGATATTGAGGGACAAGTTATAGATAAGTCTAATTACTCACTTTTGTATAGTTCAGGCTGCACTAAGGTTGGAGAATATAATGTAACAGTACTTTTTAAAGGAATATATTCAGGAAAAATAACAAAATCATACAAGATAGTACCAACTGCAACTTCTATAAATAAAATAGAGAATGTTACAAAAGGAATAAAGATTACTTGGACGAAAAAGTCTTGTACGGGTTACAGGCTTTATAGAAGTATTAATGGTGGTTCATATAAGCAGATCAAATCCATTAATAATTCAGCTATATATTCATTTGTTGATTCAGGTGCTAATAGAAACGGTGTAAAATATGAATATAAAGTACGATGCTATACTAAAGTAAATGGTAAGATTTTTGATAGTGTGGTGTCAGCAAGTAAATTGAACTATTATATAGCGGCAAATAAGATTACAGCGGTATCTATAGATCGTACTGCCAAAATATATACTAAGTGGACAAAAAATAAGATTGCATCAGGGTATCAGGTTCAGTATTCTACTAATGCAAGATTTACAGCTCCTATAACAAAAACAATTACTTCACCAAATACTGTAAATGTACGTAGTAAAGGGATGAAAAAAGGAAGAAAGTATTATGTAAGAGTGCGAACTTATAAAAAGTTATCAAAGAACTATTACAGTTCATGGAGTCCTAAAAAAACAATTTTAATAAAATAGTAGTTATTTATTATGTAGGTCAAGATATAATGTATAAATATTGACTGTTGATAAGTGTTTAACGACTAGCTGGGAGTAGCTTCCTCAGCTAGTCGTTTTTTTATCGAAGGTTATGGTTAAAAACTAAAAAAAATATATTATTTCAAAAATACAGTTGACAATGCTATGATACTAGTGTACTATTCAACTAGTACAGCGGTACAGCGGAGCTAGACAACATACAAGGAGGAGGTGTGTGATGGAATTTAAGACGAATATCCCCATATATCTTCAGGTCATAGAGGATATAAAGCAGAAGATCATAGCGGGCACACTGCCTTTGGGATCTAAGCTTCCGTCATCAAGAGAACTTGCCATAGAATACCAGATAAATCCGAATACTGCAGCGAGGATTTACAGCGAGATGGAGTCTATGGGGTTGTCCTATACCAGACGTGGAATAGGAACATTTGTGACGGAGGATGACAGGGTCATAGACGACCTGAAAAAGGAAAGAATAGAGGAAATCATACAGAGCTTTGATGAACAGCTCACCGGTATGGGATTTTCACACGATGAGATCCTTGAACTGCTAAAAGAACACTTCGGGAAGTAAAAAGGAATAAAAAAGAAGGGAAATGATACAATGTTAAAATGCGAACATCTTGTTAAGAAGTATATCACCACCACAGCGATATCTGACCTGTCACTGGAGATTGAGCCGGGACACATATATGCGCTGCTCGGTCCGAATGGAAGTGGAAAGTCAACACTTATGAAGATCATAGCCGGACTGGTCAAGCCGGATTCAGGAACTATCACAATAGATGGAGTGCCTATGACATACAGGTCAAAGAAAGACATAGCGTATATGCCGACGGAGGCTTTCTTCTTCGGATATATGAACTGTAAGGACATAGGAAAGTATTACAAAGATTTCTTTGATGACTTTGACTATGACAAATACATGGGACTGCTTGCTGAGATGGAGCTGAATCCGGATCAGAAGGCGAAGAGCATGTCTTCAGGAATGCTGGCAAAGCTCAAGATAGCGGTTACTCTGTCCAGAGACAGCAGGATCGTCATGCTGGACGAGCCACTGAACGGAATAGACATCATAGCTAGGGAGAAGATTATCAGCACGATTGTCCGGAATATATCGGATGACACAGCCGTACTCATGTCGAGCCACCTTGTGGATGAACTTGAGAGGATCGTGGATCACGCATTCTTTATCAAGAATGGCACCTGTGTGCTTCAGGGTGATGCAGAGGAGCTGCGAGTGAACAGGGGCAAGTCGATAGTTGATATGTATAAGGAAATATATGCTTAGGAGGAACCGCTATGAACGAAGTTCATACTAGGAATCGGTTCCGACGACCTGCCCCGCTCGTGTGAGCGAGAGGGGCGATACATATTGGATAGTTAAATTTGTTGATGAAGGAGAGATAGATATTATGTTAAAGATGATGAAATATGAATACAGACGTGGAGTATTTCCACTTCTGGTGGTTATAACGGCTCTTGCGGCAGCAGAATTGCTGTTCCTGATTGGAATATTTGCAGAAAAAGATCTGCTAACTGGACTTGGTATCACCTTCCTTGTGCTGGGAGGCTGGGCTTCGTTTATGTTCGTCTTGATATATGGTGTGATAATATACAGTCAGGATCTGAAGAACAAGACTGGGTATATGGTGTTTATGACGCCAATTTCAAATTACAAGATTATCGGGGCGAAGCTGCTTTCAATCCTGCTCACCGGTGCGACACTCGTGGCCTTTCTTGGACTGCTTATAGTTGTTGATTATAACCTGCTTAAGTCACATAACGGCGGTGTAGCTGGTGCTGAGATTGTGCTGGATGAAATTCTGGGGACAAGAGGATTATCAATAGGAAGTGTCATTGCAAATGTTGCAGGGCTTATAGCAATAGCACTTATTCAATTCTATACAATGATCACTATAGCGTACCTTGCAGTGTCACTGTCTTCAACAGTACTTCAGAACAAGAAGATAAAGGGTGTTGTCAGCTTTATACTTTTTGTGGCTCTTTATGTGCTGGTGAGCTACATAGCATACAAGCTTCCGCACCTTGGGAAGAACGTGCAGGTGGAGACTATGCTTGACGCGATGTATAAGAACATACCGCAGCTTATTCTCTATGTTGTATGCATGATCGGCAGTTATATAGGAAGTGCGACACTGCTGTCTAAGAAGATCAGTTTATAATGTAATGAGAGGAATGCATTAAGATGGCAGTAGATATGAGGAATGGTGATGTGATGAAATGGTTTAGATACCTGGTTACAGGAGTCTGCACAGGAGTCATAGTAGTGCTCCTTGTACCTGTGGCTGTGTGTGGGATCTGTGCATATGGTGTGTGGCGGCTGCTCAATATGGTAACAGGCGGAAATAAAGAGCCACGCAGGACGATGATAAAGCAGAATTTATAAATGTATATTTTTAATCAACAAGATAACCCGGAGTGAGAAAATGTCTCACTCCGGGTTATTGACGTTTGGGGAGGAATCCTGTAGTATTTTCACTAGAGTTAGCCGAGACTAACCGAACCTATTTGTCACAAGGAGGTTTTGTATGAGTGAAAATACATGGGAGATCATGAAGGGCATGGAGCTCGGTGACGTGGAACTTCAGATGGCACTTCAATGTGCACCGGTGATAACGGGTGTCAAGGTGTCAAATCTGCTGAACATAGAACTCAGCGGATATCGTCAGATGGTGGAGATACTGAAGGACAGTGATATATGTATGTACACACTGGGAGCAACCTGTGGCAGGGTAAATGTATTTATCTACAATGCGGCAAAGCTCAGGGCATTTGTCCAGAGGGATGATGTGCAAAGACTTATGTCTGAGCTGGGATATGAGGACATGGAGCTTTCTGAGATACTTGCGGTGTTTCGTGAAAAATATCAGCAGTACTTAAAGAGCAGAGGAAGATTCACCTCAAAACAACCGGCACATGAAGATCTGGCTTGTGGCGATGGATCTCTTGGCAAGGAGTGGTTCCCACACGAGATGGGCTTGTTGCTGGGATACCCGCCAGAGGATGTGGAGGGATTTATTCTGCAGAACGGAAGAAATGCACTTTGCTCCGGTTATTGGAAGGTATATGAGGATGCTGAATCAAAGCGGAGAACATTTCATATATTTGAATGTGCGGAAGAGAGACTTATTCAATTTCTTTCAAATGGACTGCATATGAGAGATATCATGGGGATGTACACGGCGAGCAGAAACGCGGCGTAGAAGTATATGGAAAGATGCAGTTAAACATTGTTTACAAGGATGTATAGGGAAAGCCCCCTTTTACATATAATTTCATAAGGAGGATTATTATGAGCAAAATTAATATCGTATTCTGGACACAGGGCGGAAATACACAGATGATGGCAGAGGCTATCGCAGACGGCGTGAGAGAGGCCGGAAAGGAAGCAGAGGTAGTATTCGTAAGCAGCATCACGCCTGATGCTCTCAAGGATGAGCCGGTGTTTGCACTTGGATGCCCGGCTATGGGAGCTGAGGTTCTTGAGGAGGCTGAGATGGAGCCATTCGTTGCTGAGGTTGAGGGATTTGCAGCAGGCAAGAAGATCGCACTCTTCGGTTCATATGGATGGGGAGATGGCGAGTGGATGCGCGACTGGGAGGCGAGAATGCAGTCAGCAGGCGCAGAACTCGTAGGCGGAGCCGGACTTATGTGCCATGAGACACCTGACGCAGAAGGCCTTGAGGAGTGTAGGGAGCTTGGACGCCAGCTGGCAAATGCGTAGGTGACGGACGGCACTTAGATAAAATAACCATATATATGCAGTCACGTTTGGCAACTGTCGCTTCAACTTGCTTCTATCTGCACGCATCTCCGACCGCGATAAGGACGTTGCGGATCTCCGATGCGGCAAGAAGCGTTGAAGCTCGGTTGCCGTCACTACCGACTGGCATATATATGGTTCTTTTTGTGTTGAATTTGTTCTTAGCGACCTGCATACTGGGCGTTATGGCTGCCGTGGCGCCTGATGTGATTGGTTATGTATGGTGCGATGGCGATGTGCTTGTCCATGGCGTTTCCAACTATGGCGATTCCCTTGCCCATGGTGAAGGCAGCAAGAACTGTTCCGATTCCCAGGCCGTAGATATGACCGAGGATAAAACCTGTCATGGCAGCTGTCGTTGCAAGGCAGATCACATCAAACGAAATCTTAACCTTGGAATATTTTGCCGATATAATCTCAGACAGCTCTCTTGGGAAAAGGTCTGTCGGGATGATTGGAAGTCCACATCAGTCGGTCATTTTTTGCGGACAGTTCAATACATGCCTGTCTGTTTCGCTCCCTGCTCCTGCGTTTCGTTTCCGTTCCTTGAACCTTTCTTATCCTTTTTCTGCACTCTGGGCAATACTTTGATATTGCAGAGCGGGGAACATATTCAACACCGCACACCGTACAATTCTTAGGCTTTAACGCCGTCCACCGCTTGGTTGGCGTGATATGTAATTCACCGACAAAGCCGATGAATTTATAATAAATCTTGATTTCCTGTCTTACCGTTCCGTCTGTAAGTTTCTCACGTTCCGAAACAAGTATCTTGTCTATGAGTGCGTTTATGATGGTTGCGTCCAGTTCCTTTAAGCCTTGGTAATTACGGATTAGGGAGAGGAAATCACGGACACCCTGCGACTTCTCATAGCTGTCGTTGAGCGTTTCCGTTACCTCCCTCAATCTTGCTTCGATTTCAAGCTGTTCTTTCTGGTACTTCCCCGACATCATCTCAAAATTCCGCTCCGTAATACGCTCCATCACCTTATCTTCATAGAGTGAGGAAAACAGCCTGTCCAGTTCTGCAAGGCGTTTGTTTAGCTTTCTCTGCTCCTTTTCCAGTGCCCTTGCCCTGCTCTGGTCTGTTTCCGTGAGCCGCTTTTCAATCGCCCTTACCGCCTTTTCATCATTGACCGCCATATCCGCAAATCGGTTGATGTCGGCAAGGACAGCGTTGAATAAATCCCTCGCTTCAATGCTATGTGCGGTACACATAACATTGCCATATCTGCCATAATTATTGCAGGTATATTGTACGCAGTCGATGATGTCGGGGCGTTTCCTCCTGTTGGCACTCGCCGCCCGCATTGCATAGCCGCAGTCCGCACATTTGATAACGCCCGAAAAGATATTCTCAAATCCCCCTGCGTTCTGCTCCCGCCTGCGGCTCGTCATAAGCTGCTGTACGGTATCAAATTCTTCCTGCGTGACTATCCCCTCATGGGTATCGGGTATCACTTCCCATTCTTCGGGCAGCTTAGAGGGGCGTTTCTTGCTTTTCATGTTGGCGGCAATCCGCTTGTAGCCTGCAAGGTTTCCCGCATATATCGGGCTTCTTAAAATTCCCCTTATGCTGTTCTCGCTCCAAATATAACGGTTCTCCTCGTTATCTTCAAAGTGCCGCTCATAGCCTATCGCCCCCTGTGTGACCGCATAAGCGGCAGGGCGTAGGATATGCTGTTTGTTGATGTGCTTACGGATTTTGGCGATTCCGTTGCCCGCTAACGCAAGGTCGAATATCTCCCTTACCACATGGGCAACCTTGTCATCTATCAACAGATGGTTGTGGTCGGCAGGGTCTTTGACATAGCCATAAGGGGCTGTTGTTCCCATGAATTTCCCCTGCTGAAACCTCGCACGGTACGCCGATTTTATCTTGACCGACACATCGGCAGAATACATTTCGTTTAGGATGTTGCGGAAAGGCGTGATGTCCATCGCCGATTTATTGAGCGTGTCCACGCCGTCATTGACCGCTATATACCTCACGTTATGCTCTGGGAAGAAAACTTCCAGATATAACCCACAATCAAGATAGTTTCTCCCCAGACGGGATAAATCTTTCGTAATCACGCAATTTATCAGACCGCTTTCAATGTCTTTTATCATATTCTGGAAACTTGGTCTTTGGAAATTTGTACCAGAGTAACCATCGTCCACATACGTTTTTGCTAAGTGCCATCCCTGCTTTTTCACATAATCCGCAAGGATGGATTTCTGTGTCGCAATGCTCGCACTCTCGTTATCCGTACCATCGTCTT
>ERZ773165.328-NODE-328-length-40479-cov-21.143677_pt1 | contig 40479 bp, 24 predicted proteins | sample MGYA00581003_ERZ773165 | MGnify/ENA primary metagenome ERZ773165 (study PRJEB29015, sample SAMEA2737817) | human gut metagenome | biome: human gut; feature: human-associated habitat; material: faeces | place: China | collected 2012 ... | reverse complement strand
CCTCACTTTGCGAGCAAAGTGAGCTACAATGCTGGCGCCGCAACAGACGATTGCGTGGGCCTGTGCAAATCTCCGCTGCGAGGGCGCTACCGCTAACCTTTGATATTCCAATTTTGAACACCTTACCTGAAAAGGGCAGCACCTCCGCCCTCGCCATGCTATTTGCTCTAAAAAAATCTGCGCGATTTTTGGGCCAAAATGGCATGACGGTTGCGGCCGTGTTCCTCGTCCCATTTATCTTGGCCTTGTATGTCGTATGTCCCTTTCTGAGGTGTTAGGGAACTTATGGGGCTGGGAAAATTTTCAGTTGGTCAGTCAGTCTTTGATTGAAATCTGACGGGGAGCGTGAACCACACCGGAACAAGATGGCCTTGTTGGCGTGCAGGCGTGAAAAGATGCAGTTTCCTGACAACATCAATGGCTGCCTGGTCGCATTCTTTGGAAAGGCCTTTCTTGATAACGACTTTACCGACTGAGCCGTCTATTTCTATACGGAAGCGAAGTACAACAGTTCCTTGAACTTCTCCTTCTTGAGTGCTGCGCGGCAAAATCAAATTTTCTGAAATGAATCTCAATAGCGCAGACTCGCCACCAGGATAAGCGGCCTGTATTTCAACGATGCTGTTGTCCATAACCTCTTCTTCCTTGCGTATTGGCTGCTCTTCCTTTTTCCTTGTTTCTGCTTCAAATTCTGAAAGGCATGCGCTAAAGCCAGCCAGGCTCAGCTTGAAGGATTCCTTTTTGCCTAAGGCTTTGTCGAAATAGTCGAAGGTGACATAATCAGCCTTTTTTAATTCCTCGCCAGAGTAGGAGGCGTAAAAGAAACTGGAAAAGCCTTGGGAATCAATTTCTCCGTCGTCGCCCATACCTCGATAATAAATCGCGGCTGAAACCGTTTTCTCTTTGGAAAAGCCTGATTGCATGAGTCGTGTGGAGATTCTTCGTTCCGAGCTTGGAATCCTGCCGTTATTGTGCATAATGGCATCCCTATATATATTTAGGTAGTTTGGCCCTTTATATTCTCTGATCACTTTTAATGTTTTGCCCGTTGGATAAAAAACGGCATCCAACTGGCCCTTAGTAGTATAGTGGCCAGAAATAAATTCCGTTTCCTGAGTATAATAGTTTTTCTCAGGTATCAGTCTCCAAACTCCTTGCGAAAATCCAGTGCCGGCAAAAGCTAAGGCCAGCAACAAAGTTAGTAAGCGTTTCATCATGATAAAGGTTTAATTTTGGGGTTTTACTCTGCAAATATACCCCCTCATAGTGCAGCCTATCTTCATTATGCAGAAAAAATGAAGATACTGCATAAGAATATCTTGGCGATTGGGGAAAAAGCATTAAATTTACGTCATAATTACCCTTGAATTTCTTATGCCGACAAACAAAAATGCCCAGCTTCGTTACCAGATTCTCGACCGCTGTTTCAGTGATTTACATCATAAATACACCATTGAGGACCTCCTGCGGCTGGTCAACGAAAAACTTTTCGCCATCAACGGTTCCAGCGTGAGTCTGCGCCAGATACGCGACGACATCCGCTACATGAAAGACCCCGACGCCCTGAATGCCCCCATTGAGGCCGTTCCCATCTCTGGGAGAAAGAGCTACTACCGTTATGCCGACCCCCATTTCTCCATCTTCAACAATGCGCTCTCTGTTGAAGAGATGGTGGCCCTGCAGTCGGTCATCAGCGCCATGAACCGCTTTCGCGGCATTTTGGGAAATGCCTGGCTGGAAGATGTCATCTCCAACCTCGAATGTCGCTTCGGCATCAAGCCCAATACAGAGGGGGTAGTCTCTTTCGAGCAAAATGAGCGCCTCAAGGGAATAGACCTTTTGGGACGTCTCATTGACGCCGCGCTCCATCATCAGCCGTTGGAGGTGACCTATCAGCCCTTCTTCGGCGGCGAGTCGTGTTCCGTTGTCCATCCCTACCACCTCAAGCAGTTTAATCAGCGTTGGTTTCTCATCGGTCTGCAGCAGACGTCATGCGGCAGCCAGCTCACCAATCAAGCCCTCGACCGCATGGTCAAGGTCGTCCCCTCTGATGTGCCCTTCGTTCCCAACGAGACCATCAACTTCGCCACTTATTTCCGCGATGTCGTCGGCGTCACCATTCCCGAAGACCATCCGCAGCCCGAAGAAGTCATCTTGCGTTTCGATGAGGCCCGTTTCCCCTACGTGGTCAACAAGCCCATCCATGCTTCGCAGTCGTTGTACGCTTCGTTGCCGAATGCCATTCGCCTCTTCCTCCGCCCCAACAAGGAGCTCGAGGCCCGCATCCTCTCCTATGGCCCACAGGTGGAGGTCATCGCCCCCTCGTGGTTCAGAGCGCAGATTTCGCAGAAACTGGCCGCTGCCGTTCGCCAATATGTTGGGGAGGACATCACGTCCTGCCTTTCAGGGGCTTTGTAATGGTAATGGCAGGGAAGTCAGTGTTCAGGTCTCGCGTGGGCCACAAACAAAGGGGCAAACATACGTCGGCCCGTTCAGTTTTATATCTTATCCTATACTCTATCCTATATGAACAAACAGCAACTTGCCAACCGCATCTGGGCTTCGGCCAACAGCATGCGCAGCAAAATCGCCGCCAACGAATATAAAGACTATATCCTCGGTCTCATCTTCTATAAGTTTATCTCCGACACCGAAGTGAAATACTTCACCCAGGACTGTGGCTGGCAGGAAGAAGAACTCGTGGACCTCGTGGAAGACTACAAAGATGACGACATGAAAAAGGCCATCGAGGAATGCCAAAACAAAATCGGCTTCTTCATCACCTATGAACACCTCTTCTCCACCTGGCTCGGGAAAAATGCCAACTTCGATGTTGCCACGCTGAGCGCGGCATTGGGCAATTTCGACCGCCTTCTGAATCCCAACTTTGCCTCCGTTTACGGCGGCATTTTCAAAACCCTGCGTGAAGGTCTCAGCAAGCTCGGCGACAACCCCGCCGCGCAGACCAAAGCCCTCCGGAAACTCATCGATCTCATCAAGGACATCCCCACCGACGGCACCCAGGACTACGACGTACTCGGCTATGTCTATGAATTTCTCATCAGCAATTTCGCCGCCAGTGCCGGCAAGAAGGCAGGCGAATTTTATACGCCGCACGAGGTGGCTATGGTCATGTCGGAAATCGTGGCCGAACACCACCAAGACAAAACAGAGCTCGAAATCTACGACCCCACCTCAGGGTCGGGTTCGTTGCTCATCACCATTGGTAAGGCCGTCAGCAAGCACATCGCTGGTCGAAACAAAGTGAAATACTACGCCCAGGAACTCATCGAGAGCACCTACAACCTCACCCGCATGAACCTCGTCATGCGCGGCATCATCCCCGACAACATCAAGGCCCGCTGTGCCGACTCTCTTGACGAAGACTGGCCGCTCGAAGAAAAAGACAACGACATCGCCAAGCCGCTCGCCGTCGACGCCGTGGTCAGCAATCCGCCTTATTCACAGCACTGGGATCCCAAGGACAAGGAAACTGATGTTCGCTTTGCCCAGTATGGTCTCGCGCCGAAAACGAAGGCCGACTATGCCTTCCTCCTCCACGAACTCCACCATCTCAAGCCCGATGGCATCCTCACCATCGTCCTTCCCCACGGCGTGCTCTTCCGTGGTAAGGCCCCACGCCTTTGTGCGCCCGACGGCACTCTCCTGCCTGCCGACGAGCGTGAAGATGGACAGGCTGAAGGACAGATTCGCGCCCAGCTCATTGAGAAAAACAACATCGACGCCATCATCGGCCTGCCGCCCAACATCTTCTTCGGAACGGGCATCCCCACGCTCATCATGGTCTTGAAGAAAAACCGCGGTGATGAGGGCATTCTCATCATCGATGCCAGCAAGGGTTTTGTCAAGGAGGGCAAGCAAAACCGCCTCCGTGCCTGCGACATCAAGAAAATCGCCGACACCTATCGCGAACGCCGTACAGAGGTGGGCTATTCTCGCGAAGTGAGTCGCAACGAAATCCGCCGCAACGAATACAACCTCAATATTCCGCGCTACGTTGACAGCAGCGACCCCGTCGAGTATTACGACATCTACAGCACCATGTTTGGCGGCATCCCCGAGAGCGAAATCAACGACCTCGCGCCCTATTGGCAGGCCTTTCCTTCGCTTCGTCGGGAACTCTTCGCCTCGTGTGCCGACCGCCCTTATGCCGACCTCCGCGCCGACGACATCGCCGCTGCCATCCGCGCCAATGCCGATGTCGTGCGCTTCAAGACCGCCTTCGTCGAGGCCTTTGCCGGCTTCGACGAGATGCTCCGCCAGCGCCTCATTTGCCATGTAGAGACGGTGCGCGAACTTGAGGAAACGGACATCATCTCTGAAGACATCTTCCGCCGCATCGCCCCACTGCCGCTTGTCGACCGCTATGCCGCCTACCAAATCTTTGCCGACCATTGGGGCGACATCATCGGCGACATCGAAGTCCTGCAAACCGATGGCTTCGTGGCCTGCAACCAGCTCATCCACGAAACCGACGATGGCAAGGAGGAAGTGTGCGACGTGGGCGAGAAAGGGCGCATCATGCCTTTCCCCCTCATCCAGACTGTCTATTTCCAGGCGCAGCTTGATGTTCTGCAGGCGCTCACCAACCGCATTGCGGACATCAACACCAAGGTGGAGGCCATCAAAGACGAGTTCACGGAAGAAGAGCAGGAGACTTATTTCGACAGCGAAAAGGAGGGCGTGCTCGACAAGAAGCGCATCACGGCCGATGCCAAATCAGGTTTAGACATTGAATTGTCCACCAGATTGAAGCTCCAGCACCTCGTTGCCCTCTGGGACGAGCAGACCAAAAAGCGCCGAAAGGTGCTGAAGGATACGCTTGCCCTGCAAAAGCTCACGCGCGAGAAAATCCAGCACCTCGACATGAACGAAATCAACCGCTTGCTCTATCTTAAATGGATTCAACCTGTCACCTCAGCCATCCAGGCCATGCCCGATGCCGTCGTTGACGAACTGGCAACCGCCGTGCGCCACCTCGCGGAGAAATATGCCCTTACTTACTGCGACATCGAGCGCGAACTTGCCGAATCGCAGCAGGCGCTCGCTGGCCTCGTCAACAAACTTTCAGGCGACGACTTTGCCATCGAAGGACTTAAAGCCCTCGTGGAACGTCGCTGAAATCTAACTGTAATTTGAGTTTTAAACGACATGCTCTGGCATGAATAGGATTTGAAGGTATGAATAAACCGAAGATTAGATTTAAGGGATTTGAGGGGGAGTGGAAGGATGTAAAACTTAGTAGTATTGCGATTTTCTCTAAGGGACAAGGATATTCAAAAAGTGATTTAAGAGAAAATGGTCATCCTATAATTCTATATGGACGAATGTATACAAAGTATCAGTTTGCCATAAACGAGGTTGATACTTTTTCCAATCTAAAAGGTGCTTATGTCCTTTCTGAAGGGAATGAAATAATAATGCCTGCTTCAGGGGAAACATCTGAAGATATTGCATGTGCATCTGCTGTATTAGCAAAAGGTATTATACTAGGTGGGGATTTAAATATTGTACGTTTTGATTTAAAAAAATATTCCACTCCATTTCTTGCGTTGACAATTACTTACAGCAAGACACACTATGATTTAAGTAAATGTGCACAAGGAAAGTCTGTTGTACATCTTCATAATGAAGCTATTAGTAAAACAGCAGTTTCCATTCCCTCCCTCCCCGAGCAGCGTGCCATCGCCTCCTACTTCACCTCTCTCGATGCCCAAATCGCCGCCTCCACCTCCCGTCTTTCTTCTTTAAAACAAATCAAGGCGGCCAGCCTGCTGAATATGTTCCCACAGAAAGGAGAGACGGTGCCGCGCGTTAGATTTAAGGGATTTCAGGGGGAGTGGAAGGAGGTAAAACTTAGTAGTATTGCAATTTTCTCTAAGGGACAAGGATATTCAAAAAGTGATTTAAGAGAAAATGGTCATCCTATAATTCTATATGGACGAATGTATACAAAGTATCAGTTTGCCATAAACGAGGTTGATACTTTTTCCAATCTAAAAGGTGCTTATGTCCTTTCTGAAGGGAATGAAATAATAATGCCTGCTTCAGGGGAAACATCTGAAGATATTGCATGTGCATCTGCTGTATTAGCAAAAGGTATTATACTAGGTGGGGATTTAAATATTGTACGTTTTGATTTAAAAAAATATTCCACTCCATTTCTTGCGTTGACAATTACTTACAGCAAGACACACTATGATTTAAGTAAATGTGCACAAGGAAAGTCTGTTGTACATCTTCATAATGAAGCTATTAGTAAAACAGCAGTTTCCATTCCCTCCCTCCCCGAGCAGCGAGCCATCGCCTCCTTCTTCACCGCCCTCGACGCCCAAATCACCCTTCAACGCGAGCGTCTTGAAAAACTGAAACAAATCAAGGCCGCTTGCCTCGAAAAGATGTTCGCTTGAAAAGACACGCGGCAATGATGCCTGGGCGCTTTCGTCTCTCAGACATTCTTGCAGCGGGGCATAGTGTTCAAGTATAGTTCCGTTTTTCTAACGGAGTACGCTCTAATTTTGCAGGATTTTCCAGAATAAAGAAATATCATGAAACATTACACAATACCGATTTTGCCGCTTACGTACGATTTGGAAACCATTGATGTGCTGAAACAACTCAACCGTTCCAATCGGAAGTTGGCAGAATTGAGAGGCGTTGCTCAAACAATTCCGAACGAAGCCATTCTCATCAATACACTTGCCCTTCAGGAAGCGAAGGACAGTAGTGAGGTAGAGAATATCATAACAACACAGGACGACCTCTTCAAGGCCGACTTGAATATGAGCCAAAATGTTGGCAGGCTGGCCGAAAAGGAAGTCTTAAACTATCGGGAAGCGCTTTTGGCCGGTTTCCAAGAGGTCAGAGAAAAAGGCATATTGTCTCTTAACACAATTAAGAATATTCAAAGCCATCTGGAACACAATAATGCCGGATTTAGGTCTGTTCCCGGAACGGCCTTGAAGCGCAACGATGGTGTAACGGTCTATACGCCCCCTCAAGACCCAGAGGAGATAAACCGCCTTATGTGCAACTTGGAGAATTTCATAAATGACGACAAACTGAGTTCGCTCGACCCTCTTATCAAAATGGCCATCATTCACCATCAGTTTGAGAGCATTCATCCTTTCTATGATGGCAACGGACGTACGGGGCGCATCGTGCTGATTTTGTATCTTGTCATTGCCGATCTCCTTGACCTGCCCGTTTTGTATCTCAGCCGTTTTATCACACACAACAAGACTGAGTATTATCGTTTGCTGCAAGCCATCCGTGATGAGGAAGGAAACAATCGGGAGGAGTGGATCAAATGGACGCTCTTTATCCTGCAAGGCGTTGAGCAAACTGCAACTGAGACCATCGCCCTGGTTAAAGGTATTTCCAAACTGATGGCGGATTATAAAGTGATCTTGCGGCCCTTGTTTGGAAAACTCTACAAGCACGAGTTGCTCAACAACCTGTTCTTTCATCCCTATACAAAGATAGAGTTCGTGGAGCGGGATTTGATGGTTCAGCGCAAAACAGCGGCAAAGTATTTGGATAAGATAGTTGGTGTCGGTTTGCTCCAAAAGGTGAAAATGGGAACATCAAATTACTATATCAACATCCGCTTGATGAATTTGCTGGCCAACGTAAATGCACCCGAAACCGCCATTTCGGGTATATAATGTCCGCTATATGTACCCGAAATCGCCATTTTGGGTACATAGCAACCAGTAAATGTACCCGAAATCGCCATTTCGGGTACATAGCAACCGCTCTGCTTGTCTCCAAATATGTAAGTAGGTGTTCAAAATTAGTTTATACTATCCATGCAGGGATAAGCCAGTTTAATATTGCCTTGCCGCATTCTTTTGTCCCTACAACTGCCTTTCATCAGTCACGTAGCCCGCTACGCTCCTTCTTCAAGACAGCTGTAGGAACAAAATAATACGACAATTCAATATAAACTAATTCTGAGCACCTACTTAACTCACCTTCAAAAAACAATCTATCGCCATGTCTGTCAATGTTTCCATACGGCCCTTTACCAAAGAGGCCGACTTCGAAAAAGCCTTTGTAGAACTCCTTCAGCAACACGGGTGGGAGGACAACGTGATGCTATACCCCTCGGAGGAAGACCTCGTCAAAAACTGGGCCGCCATTCTCTATAACAACAACCGCGACATCAACCGCCTGGGCGACTTCCCCCTCACCGACTCAGAGATGCAGCAAATCATCACTAAAGTTGATGCCCTGAAAAATCCCTATGAGACCAACCAGTTCATCAACGGGCAATACGTCTCCATCTTGCGCGACAACGAAAATGACAAAATCAATTTCGGAAAGGAAGTCTATCTCAAGATATTTGATGCCAACGAGGTGCGCGCCGGCCAGAGCGTTTATCAGATTGCGCGTCAGCCGCGTTTCAAAACCGCCAATCCCCTGGCTTCAAATCGGCGCGGCGACGTGATGCTGCTCATCAACGGCATCCCCGTGTTCCATATTGAGCTCAAGCGCAGCGGCGTCGACGTCAGTCAGGCCGTCTACCAAATTAAGCGCTATGCCCACCGAGGCATCTTTTCCCACGGCATTTTCTCGCTCGTGCAAATCTTCGTGGCCATGACGCCCGAGAAAACCCTCTATTTCGCCAACCCAGGGGCCGAGGAGAATTTCTTGCCGAGTTTCCGTTTCCATTGGGCCGACTTCAACAACGAGGAAGTTTTCGATTGGCAGGCCATCTGCCGCACCCTTCTTTCCGTCCCCCTCGCCCACCACATGGTGGGCTATTACACCATTGCCGACGACAAAGACGGGACGCTCAAGGTGTTGCGCAGCTACCAGTATTTCGCCACCACCAAAATCTGTGAGCGCGTGAAGAAAACCAACTGGGACGAGCATGCTCATCGCGGCGGTTTCGTTTGGCACACCACGGGGTCGGGCAAGACGATGACCTCCTTCAAGGCCGCCCAGCTCATTGCTCGCCTGCACTATGCCGACAAGGTGGTGTTTCTTCTCGACCGCATCGAACTCAGCGTGCAGTCGGTCGACGAATATCGCGGTTTTGCCAACGCCGATGACAATGTGCTCGACACCGACGACACCCACAACCTCCTTCAGGTGCTTGAGAGCGACGCCCCCAGCGATTGTCTCATTGTGACTTCCATCCAGAAAATGAGCCGCGTGAACAACAAACACGGCGTGCCGCAGTCTGTGCTTGAGAAAATCAATCGCAAGCGCGTGGTGTTCATCATTGACGAATGCCACCGCAGCGTTGCCGGCACTGGCGGCGAGAGCGGTAGCGGCATGCTCCAGTCCGTGAAGAACACATTTCCGCGGGCCTTGCTCTTCGGCTTCACTGGCACCCCCATCTTCCCTGAAAACGCCCGTGGCGAGTTGACAACGGGAGTGATTTTCGGCGATATGCTCCATAAATACACCCTCGCCGATGGCATCCCCGATGGCAATGTGCTCGGATTCGACCTCTACCGCGTTGACACCTTCGCCCAGAGGGAAATCCGCGAGGCCGTGGCCTTGCGGGCCGTTGGTGCCAACTCGTTTGAGGAAATCAAAGATTGCAAGGAAAAGCTGGAGGAATACAACCGATGGATGAACGATAAGGAAATGATCAGCGTGGAAGATGAGGCCAAGAGCCTCTACTACTCCGAAGACCACCACCTGGCTGTTGCGCAGAAAATCGTGGAGGAACGGCCCCAGCTCAGCCGCAACGGCAAGTTTCATGCCATCCTCGCCACAAAAAACATTGCCGAGGCCATTGAATACTACCGGCTCTTCAAAAAGAAATATCCGGAATACAACGTCGCGGCCATTTTCGACGACAACATCGACAACAATGACGGCGCGGGATATAAGGAAGATGCCATTCTCGAAATGCTCGACGACTATAATCACCGCTTTGGCACCGCCTTCCGACAGTCGCTCTACGCCCACTATAAAAAAGATGTGGCCAAACGCCTCGCCCACAAAATGCCCTATCAGCAACTCAAACGCAATCAGCAACTCGACCTCCTCATCGTTGTGACACAGATGCTGACGGGCTACGACTCAAAGTGGGTCAACACCCTCTATGTCGACAAGCTCCTGCAATATGTCGACGTCATCCAGGCCTTCTCCCGCACCAACCGTCTCTTCGGCCGCGAGAAGCCTTTCGGCATCATCAAATATTTCACACGCCCCGAGCGCATGAAGAAAAACATCGATGAGGCCCTCGCCCTTTATGTCAACCAGCCGCTCTCAATCTTTGTCGACAAACTTGAGGCCAACCTCGAACATCTAAACGAACAATTCCAGGCCATCGAACCGCTCTTCATTGCCGAAAACATTGACTCCTTCGCCAGCCTTCCGAAGTCGGAGGTCTCCAGGCAAAAGTTTGCCAAGGAATTTTGCACCATGAACCGATGTCTGGAGGCTGCAAAGATGCAGGGCTTCGTGTGGGATAAGCTCGAATATGAGTTTCGCCACGCTTCGGGATGGACAAAAGTGCGGCTCAGCTTCGACGAACAGACCTACAAGGTGCTCCTGCAACGCTATCGCGAACTCTTCGAGCATGGAGGGCATGGTGGGGAGCCTAAAGAACCTTACGAGATTGACACTGACCTCACCGAAAGAGGGGCGGGAACCATCGATGCCGAATACATCAACGACCGCTTCATCCGTTTCATCAAAAAACTCTATACCACCGGGCCGGGCAGCGACCTCGTTAAGGCTGCCGAGCGTGACCTCCACACGGCTTTCGCTTCCCTCTCGCAGCGCGAACAGCGAACGGCCATAAGCATTCTGCACGACATCGAGAGCGGTGACCTCCACCCGAAGAAGGACTACACCATCTACGACTACATTGCCGACTATCAGCAGCGCGAATGCGACCAGCAGGTCTACACCCTGGCTGAAGAGACAGGACTCGACCGCGAGGCGCTGAAGACACTTGTTGGCAAGGACGTCAATAGCCAAAATATCAACGAGCATGGCCGTTTCGACAACTTGATTGCCAGCGTAGACAAAAAACTGGCCACGGCCTTCCTTAAGAAGGTGCTGGGAAGAGACATCAGGAGCCGCTTCATCGTGTCGAACATCAGCAGCCTCGTGCGCCGCTTCGTTCTCAGTCCAGCCGATCGCGAAAAAATTGTTTTCGCGGCCCAAAACGAAAACTATTTCTTCAATGATGAGCAACCGGAAGACATCCCCGAGACACCAGAACCAGAAACTCCAGTAGCGTCTGAATCCTCAGAACAGAAGACCGACAATCAGTTGTCGTTTGAAGAAATGAAGGAAAATCTGCGCCAGCTTGTCAAATGCGACTTGCGCCGCGTGAAGACCATGCCGCTGACCGAGCAGGTGGTCGATGCTTTCTTCCACATCTTGACGTTGCACACCATTGCCAGCGTTGACGGGGTGGGGCTTGACATCTACAAGGCCATCGATGAACTTTTCGGACGCCGCCGCGTGAACTTCATTGACAAGCACGTCCATTCTGGAAATCTCTCGGTGAAGTTTGAAGTGTTTCTGAAGAAGCTCTACTACATGCTTCACGGAAAGGAATTGCAGCCTTCGGAGGAGGGTCGCCCCGTGACGCTCATCACCTGCATTTTCGCCTTCGACTGTCTCCGCCGCCTGCGAGGAAGCTCGCAGCCAACCGAGCGCCGTTTGGCAACCTACCTCGACATCATCCGCAGCAACCGCAACACGGATGAAGGCAATGGGGCACATGCCTCTTACCTTCTGACAGAGGAACAGCTCGACAGCAACATCAAGGCGTTTGCCACTCTCTATCTCTATGTGACAGGCATGTGCTACGATGCTCTGAAGGATAAATATGATTTATAAATAGGAGGGTAGGAGAGAAATGACAGGGCATAGTTTTGCCATTTCAGGTAGGGTGTCCAAAATCCAGAAGACTTCAAGGTTGGTAGAGAGGCCCCTATCCTGGAATATGAGCGCCTTTCAGGGGCAGCGGCATCGCATAGCCATGCTATTTGACCAAAAACCGCGCAGAGGTTTTTCTGGATTTTAGCCACCCCGCCCTTCACCCCCACACCGCCATTTTGCCAACTAGACAAAGATAAAAAATGTAATAATGGGGGAGGTTTAGTGAAAATGTAAGTAATTTTAGCTGATTATTGACATAATGTCGTATCTTTGCTTTTGGAGCTTTCAAAAGTAAAGATACGACATTATGATATACGACATTAAGCAAATTAAGGAATTCTACGCAAGCTATCAGGAGAAAGTGGGGCGGGTGCGGGCATTGCTCGCCCGTCCGCTCACGTATGCCGAGAAAGTGCTGCTGGCACACGAACAGCCGCAGGAACAGGGATATGACCATCGGCGCGGCGCGGACTATGCCCTTTATCATCCCAATCGCGTGTGTATGCAGGACGCCACGGCCCAAATGGCCATCCTCCAGTTTATGAACGCTGGGAAGACACAGACGGCGGTGCCGAGCACTGTTCATTGCGACCACCTCATCAGGGCACAGCGCGGCGCGGCCGACGACCTGGCGGCGGCGCGGGAGACCAATGCTGAGGTCTATGCCTTCTTGCAGTCGGCCGCCAAGCGTTTCGGCATGGGCTTCTGGCCCGCCGGCGCGGGCATCATCCATCAGGTGGTGCTCGAAAACTATGCTTTCCCGGGCGGCATGATGGTGGGAACGGACTCCCATACGCCCAATGCGGGCGGACTGGGCATGGCGGCCATCGGCGTCGGCGGCGCTGATGCCGTCGACGTGATGGTGGGGGCGCCGTGGGAACTGAAAGTGCCGAAGCTCATCGGCGTGAAACTCCTCGGACAACTCTCTGGATGGGCCTCCCCCAAGGATGTCATCCTCTATCTGGCAGGACGCCTCACGACGAAGGGGGCCACGAATGCCATCATTGAATATTATGGCCCAGGGGCCGCCACGCTGCCTGCAACGGGTAAGGCCACCATCTGCAATATGGGTGCCGAGGTGGGCGCCACCACTTCCATGTTCCCCTACGACGCGCAGATGGAGGCTTATCTCCGTCGCACAGGGCGCGGCGAGGTGGCCGACATGGCCAACGCCGTGGCCGCCGACCTCAGAGCCGATGCGGAGGTGGAAGCCGCGCCGGAGAAGTTTTTCGACGAATGTATCACCATCAACCTCGACGAACTCACCCCGTATGTCAACGGTCCCTTCACGCCCGACGCGGCGTGTCAGGTCTCGGAGATGCCTGCCAAGGTCGTGCGCGAAGAGTTGCCAGAGAACATCGACGTTTGTCTCATCGGTTCCTGCACCAATTCCTCCTACCAGGACCTTGCGCGTGCCGCTTCGGTCGTTGAGGCCATGCAGGAGGCTGGCCATTCGCTGAAATCGCAGTTGATTGTCTGCCCCGGTTCCGAACTGGTGCGTGCCACGGCGGAGCGTGATGGCATCCTCGACGTCTTCCTCCGTGTGGGCGCCACCATCATGACCAACGCCTGCGGACCTTGCATCGGACAATGGCAGCGCGAGAATCCGCATCCCGAACGCCCCAACAGCATCGTGACGAGTTTCAACCGCAATTTCGCCAAGCGGGCCGACGGCAACCCCAATACTTACGCTTTCGTGGCGTCGCCCGAAACGGCCGTTGGCTATGCTTTCACGGGGCGGCTGACGGCGCATCCGGCCTTCTCTCCAGAATATTCCTGCCGCCAGCCACAGGGCGAGGCTCTGCCGCCGCGCGGATATGACGAGGCGGGAGAGGGCGTAAGGGCCGTCAAACCAGCGTATGACATACAGCCCGATCCGAAAGCGGAGGTGGTGATTTCCCCCGACAGCGAGCGTCTCCAGCGCCTGATGCCGTTCCCAGCATGGAATGGTGAGGACTTCTCGCGCTTGCCGCTGCTCATGAAGGTGAAGGGCAAATGCACCACCGACCACATCTCGATGGCCGGCCCGTGGCTGCGCTATCGCGGACACCTTCAAAACATCTCGCGCAACCTCCTCCTTGGGGCCGTCAACGCCTTCACCGGCGAGACTGGCCACGTGAAAGACGCCGTGAGCGGCGAGGAAGGCGAAGTGTGGCAGGTGGCTGCCCACTATCGCGACACCCTCGGCGGCAGTGTGGTCGTGGTGGAGGACAACTATGGCGAAGGCTCCAGCCGTGAGCATGCCGCCATGGAACCGCGCTACCTTGGCGTGAAAGTGGTCTTGGCCAAGAGTTTTGCCCGCATCCACGAAACCAACCTTAAAAAGCAGGGACTGTTGGCGCTGACCTTTGCCAATGCTGCCGACTACGACAAGGTGAAGGAGGGCGATTGCTTCAATGTGGCGTGCAGCACGCTGGCGGTGGGGCAGCCAGTGGAAATCACGGTGTGTCACACCGATGGCACGCAGGAGCGTATCATGGCCAACCACACCTACAACGAGACCCAGATCAAATGGTTTAAGGCCGGTTCGGCCTTGGCCGTGAAATGACGGGAGAGGGCCGCCATCATGTCGCCCCAGGATGCCAAGCAAGTCATCGATTCGCGGCCGCCGTTCGTGCTACTCGCGGCCGCGAGTAGCGCTACCTTCGGCCGCGAGTAGCATTACCTTCGGCCGCGAGTCGATGACTTAGCATAGATGTTGCAGAAACAGCGCCAAAGATCGTTTCACCATTTCAACAGAAAAGACAATATGGAAAAAACAATATCGACCTCCTCTGCCTGCCGGCCCTTTGCGGCCGACACGGTGACCGTTCCCTTCATCACGGGCGACGGTATCGGCGTGGAAATCACGCCTGCCATGCAGCAGGTCATTGACAAGGCCGTGGCCGAGGCTTACGGCGGAAAGAAAAACATCCGTTGGATGGAAGTGCAGGCCGGACAGCGCGCCTACGACACCCTCGGCACCTATCTGCCGGAAGAAACCCTCAAGGCTTTTGCCGACCACCACGTCGGCATCAAAGGGCCGCTCACCACGCCCGTCGGCGGCGGCATCCGTTCGCTCAACGTGGCCATGCGCCAGGGCCTCGACCTCTATGTCTGCCTGCGCCCTGTGCGTTATTTCAAGGGCATCGCCTCTCCCGTGAAGCATCCTGAAAACGTCGACATGGTGGTGTTCCGCGAGAACACCGAAGACATCTACGCTGGCATCGAATGGAAGGCCACTTCGGCTGCCGCCCGCCGTTTCTATGAGTTTCTCCACGACGAGATGGGCGTTGACAAAGTGCGCTTCCCCGAGACATCGGCCTTCGGTGTCAAGCCCGTGTCGAGCGAAGGTTCGAAACGCCTCGTGAAAGCCGCCTGCCAGTATGCGCAGCGCCAGGGCAGCAACCATGTCACGTTGGTTCACAAAGGCAACATCATGAAATTCACCGAGGGCGGCTTCAAGACCTGGGGCTATGAGGTCAACGAGGAAGACTTCGGCGGAAAGGTGCGCATGGACGACTGCATCTGCGACGCCTTCCTCCAGAACGCCCTCATCAAGCCCGAAGCCTACGACGTGATTGCCACGCTCAACCTCAACGGCGACTATATCTCCGACATGCTGGCCGCACAGGTGGGGGGCATCGGCATCTCTCCAGGGGCCAATATCAACTACGAGCAGAACCGCGCCGTCTTTGAAGCTACCCACGGAACAGCCCCCGACATCGCCGGCACCAACCGCGCCAACCCGTGCTCGCTCATCCTCTCGGCAGTGATGATGCTGGAGCATTTCGGATGGGACGAAGCGGCGCAGCGCGTGACGGCATCGCTCGAAACGCTCTTCGGAAAGGGCTTCGCCACGGAAGACCTGGCACGCTTCATGGAAAACGGGAAGCCGCTCGGCACGCGCGAGTTTGCTGCAGCCCTCTGTGACTTGATATAAGATATAACGCATACGCCTATGACACTCAACAGCAAAAAAGAAGAATACTTGATTTACAAGTTGGCCGACAATATGAAAAACTGTATCAAGATAGATGCAGACCTCTTCCGCAAACTCGACGTCAAGCGCGGCTTGCGCAACGACGACGGCACCGGCGTGTTGGTGGGGCTCACCAACATCGGTAACGTGGTGGGGTATGAGCGAACGGAAAACGGACTGAAGCCCATTGAGGGTAAGCTCTATTACCGGGGCTATGAGATTTCCGACCTCGTGCATGCCGTGCTCAACGAGCAGCGTTTTGGATTTGAAGAAATCGCCTATCTGCTTCTCTCTGGCGGTCTGCCCGACGCGGAGGAACTCGAGCAATTCCGCCACCTGTTGGTTGGCAACATGCCGCTTATGTCGAAAACCATGCTCAACATCGTGGAACTTGAAGGACGCGACATCATGAATATTTTGGCACGCAGTGTGCTCGAACTCTACACCTACGACGACACGCCCGACGACATCTCGCGCGAAAACCTCATGCGGCAGAGTGTGGAACTCATCTCGAAGTTTCCCACCATCATCGCCTATGCCTACAACATGCTGCGCCACAAGACCTTCGGGCGCTCGCTCCACATCCGCCACCCGAAAGACAACTATTCGCTGGCGGAGAATTTCCTCTACATGCTCTTGGGCAACAACTATACGCCGCTCGATGCCCGCACGCTCGACCTCTTGCTCATCTTGCAGGCCGAACACGGCGGCGGTAACAACTCCACGTTCACCGTGCGTGTCACCTCGTCGACCTGCACCGACACCTATTCCTCCATCGCCGCCGGCATCGGTTCGCTCAAGGGTCCGAAGCATGGCGGTGCGAACATCCGCGTCCACCACATGATTGAACATCTCAAGCAAAACATCCGCCATTGGGAAGACGAGGCAGAGGTGAGCCGCTACCTCCACAAAATAGTGAAGAAGGAGGCCTACGACCGCACGGGCCTCATCTATGGCATCGGTCATGCCGTTTACACGCTTTCCGACCCGCGTGCCGTGCTCCTCAAGGAGATGGCACGGAAGTTGGCAGAAGAGAAAGGCCGCATGGAGGAATTTGAATTTATGGAGCGCATCGAAAAACTCGCCGTTGAAGCCGTTTACGACATCAAAGGCACGTCGAAGAAGCTCTGTGCCAACGTCGATTTCTATTCTGGCTTCGTTTACGACCTCATCGGTCTCCCCATAGAAATCTATACGCCACTCTTCGCCATGTCGCGCATCGTTGGCTGGTGTGCCCACCGCAACGAAGAACTCGGATTCGTCGGTCGCCGCATCATCCGTCCGGCCTACCGCTGTGTGGCCGACCTGCAGGATTATACGCCAGTGGGGGAGCGGTGATACGAGGGGAATAAGTAAACGCGGCGGTTATGGCGCTGGGGCACAGTGCTGTCGCCGCAGTAGCATAATATAGCCTGCGCCCTGCAGGGATAAAAGTAAGAATCAATGGTTCGTTCATACTTTTTTCCTTGCAGGGCGCAGGCATTTATGTACTGGTACCCAGGGGGCTGGGGCGTGGAGGCGCTATCCTTTCAGGTAGGGCGTTCAAAATCGAAATATTAAAGATTAGCCGTAGCGCCCTCGCAGCGGAGATTTGCACTGGCCGCACAATCGTCTGTTGCGGCGCCAGCATTGTAGCTCACTTTGCTCGCAAAGTGAGGGCCACGAACACGTAGCGAACATGACCAGCGCTTTTTGGCATGACTTTGTTGGATTTTCTGCTCGTGCTTGGCCGCCATAATATTCGTCCCCCTCACTTTGCGAGCAAAGTGAGCTACAGTGCTTCGCCTCAGGGCTTCGCCAAATGTCCGCGCAGCACCCCTTGTAGCGGTGCCGCAACCGCCATACTATTTGGTCAAAAATTGCGCAGAGACTTTTCTTGATTTTGAACACCCTACCTTTCAGGGCACGGTGGCATCATTTCTTGTGTGAAACCGTGTAGAGCACCTTGCCCTCTTTGTCGATCATGTGGAGATTGAGTTGACTGGCTGTGGCAGAGATGATGGAGAAGCCTGGTTCGGAAGAGCAGAACTGCGTGCCGTCGGTGGGCGTCACTTTGCGGGAGAGCGAGGCTGAAGAGTTGACCACGTAGTCGATGTTGTCGGCTTTCTTGCGGATGTGCTGGAAATTGTGGATGTGTCCGCAGGCATAGATGGCCACATTCTTGTATTTGTGGAGAATCGGCATCACCTTCTTCTGCATGTCGTTACGCTCATCTTCAGGCTTGGTGGTCTGGGCGTAGATGGGGTGGTGGCCCACCACGATGACCCAGTCTTCGTGGGCGTTGCGCAATGTTTCGTCCAGCCATTGCAGCTGTTCGTTTTCATTCTGTTTGCAGGCATCGGGATAGACGTCGGCATCCGTGCGGTAGCGGTTGATGAGCGGCGTGGTGTCGATGAACACCACACGCAGGGAGAGGCCCTTCTTCTTGAACACTTTAGAGAAATAGCGCGAAGGCATCATCCAGCGGCGGCTGATTTTGTGGTAGTCGAGCACGGCCTGCGTGTTTCCCCGGTATTCGTGGTTGCCAAGGACGGGAAACCAGTCAATCATCAGTTCTGGATGGGAATAGATGTTCTCATAGTTGGTGGTCCAGAGCGGGTCGCTGACAGAGGCGACACCATTGAAATGATGGATGTCGCCAGCGGCAATCACGCATTTCGGTCCCACCGTTTCCGCCATCTCCCCCATCAGTTCCGCGATGGGCTTCTGTTCGTAATAGCCGTTGCGGCCGAGGTCGTTGGCCATGTAGAGCGTGATGTCGCCCTTCAGCGTTTTCCATTGTTCCGGTGTCTGGGCAAAGAGGTTGGCGGTTGTGCAGCAAAGGAAAAGCAGTGCTGCCAGTTTCTGAAGAATGTTGCGTTTCATTTTTATGGTGTAGTTTAGGGGGAAATAGGATAGAAATATCTGGATTCCCCGTTGTTTTTTGTATGGAAAAAACCGCAGTTGCAAGCAGCGTCTTGATGGTAATTGGGTTATCTAATCAAAGTAGCGCTTTAACCATCTCAGAGGCTACGATGCTGACTGCGGAGAGTTTATCCCTTTAAGTAATGGTGAATCACTTCGGCTGGATACAAGGGATGTTAAGTAGGTGATATTCAAAAGTAAAAATAATTCTGACCACCTACTTAGAGATTAATTTTGATACCAGCGTTGACCTTCACGCCGTAGTATTCCACCTGCATGGTGCGGTTTTTCTCGCCCTGATAGTAGCGGAGCGGCTGGTTGAGAAGGTTGTTGGCGTTGGCATAGACCGTGTATTTCGTTTTCTTTCCCCACGTATAGCTGGCGTTGAGGTCAAGATAGTTCACCTTGTCGTAATAGCGGTCGAGCTGGCGGCTGGTGCTCATTTCGTCGATGAATGCCGAGGCAAAGTTGTATGACAGGCGGACGCTGGCTCCCCATTTTTCAAAGAAGAGAGAGGCGTTGGCCGTGTGTTCCGGCGAGCCGGCCACTTTGATGTCTTCCCCCTGCTGCACATTCAGACGCTCGTTGAAATTGTGTGTGCTACTGTGTGTGTAAGTATAAGTTGCATAGAAGCCGAGGCATTTCAAGGCTGGGTCTATAAAGCCGAAGTCACGTTGATAGGCCGCTTCCACGCCCAGCACGCGGGCATCGTAAGCGTTGATGTTTTGCTTGACCTTCCAGTTTTCCAAAGCCAGGTCGCCCGTCAGTCCGAGGTCGCTGCCAAGGTATTTGTTTGACGACCATTCGATGTTCACGTTCTTGATGTCTTTATAGAAAAGCCCCAGGCTCACCATGCCGACACTCTTGAAATAATAGTCGGCAGAGAGGTCAAGATTCAGCGCTTTCGCCGGCTGCGTGTTAGGGTCGCCGATGGTGGCTGTCAGGTCGGCCGTGCTGTAGCATTTATTGGCAATCAGCGCCGAATATTTTGGGCGCGAAATACTCTTCGTTGCCGAGGCACGCAGGTTGCCGTCTTCGTTGAAGCGATATTTCAGCAAGAGGCTCGGGAGGAGGTCGGTGTAGTGGTGCTTATAGGTGCCGGTTGGCGTCATGGTGGCATCCCCTTCTTCAGGCACCGTCACGTTGAAACCATTGGTGTTGAGGTCCGTGCGTTCAACGCGCAAACCAGCCGTGGCCGTCAGGCGTTTGCCGAGCTTCTGGTCGAAGCGCAGGTAGCCGGCCGTGATTTGTTCGCGAATGTTGTAGTTGCCAGCTTCCTCCTCCAAGTTTTCAGTGCCGCTGTATTGGTTGAAATTGATGTTGCCCAGCGTCTCCTTGCTGATGAAGGCCGTTCCAGCGGGATATTGCGAGCCGGGCATGAAGCCGTTTCGGATTTCGTTGGTCGTGAAGTTGCGCCAGTCGCTGCCGAGCACTTCATCGATGTTGTAGTCGTAGAACGACTTGTTGAGCGTTTTGTGTTTGTTGGTGTATTTCGCTCCAAACTTCAAGGTGTTGCCATACAGGCCGTTGCTGATTGGCAACGTGAAATTCAGTTTGCCCTTCCATTCATCCTCGGCAATGTTCTGGTTGCTGTTGGTCAGGTCGGCCAGCTTCCAATGGCTATCGTCGAGCGCCGGGAGCTGGAGCGCGTAATAAGGCTGCTTTTCGCCAACGTCCTCAAAACCAGCGGCGAAGTCCTCGCCTTTCAACTGGTAGGAAGCATAGCGCTCGTTGGGACGGTCTTCCGTTGCCCGCGAGAAACTACCCGCCCAGTCGGCCTTCAACAAACCGAAATCGTGTTCGCCGCCAAGGGTGAAGTCCATCGTTTGCTGCAATTCAAGTCGGGCATCCTTATGGTCGGAAGATCCCGCCTTCGTCTGCATCACCACCGACTGCTTCGAGGGTTTTCCGTTCAGTTTCTTGTAAGAGATGCGATAGCGGTTTTCCCAGTCGCTCCGGCGGTTGTACATTCCCTTGAAGAAAATCTTGTGTTGCGGGTTGAAGAGATAGTCGAGGGCAAGAGAATAGCTCTGACGCTCGCGAGTGACATAATACTGCCGCACCTGTGCCTCCTTCAGTGCAATCGTCTTGTCGTCGTTTTCCACATATTCAAACTCCGTATTGTCCGACCCTCCCGGTGCATATTGGTAAGAAGCCGATGCCATCACACCGAAGCGGTTGTTGAAGAAGCGGTTGCCGAAGGTGGCACCCAAATCCCATGTCGGTTTCTTGCTGATCCATGAGAAGCCGCTTCCAGCGTTGAAATTCAGCACGCGGTGGTTGGGTGTGTTTTTCGTGACGAGATTGATTTCGCCGCCGATGGCATCGCCGTCCATGTCGCTTGTCACGACTTTGTTCAATTCGATGGTCTGTATCATGTCGGCCGGAATCAAGTCGAGCTGCACGTTGCGTGTGCCCCCTTCCGCCGAGGGAATGCGGTTGCCGTTGATTGTGACCGACGTGAGGTCGGCAGAGGTGCCGCGCACCTGTCCGAAGCGGGCTTCCCCCTGGTCGTATTGCACGTTTACGCCATTAATGCGTTTCAGGGCATCGCCGATGTTGGAATCGGGAAATTTTCCCACTTGGTCGGCCGATACCACGTTGCTTACGCCCATCGTTTCCTTCTGCACTTGCAGGGCTTTACGTTGCCCAAAGAACGTGCCCGTGATAACGGCCTCTCCCAGCGTGCTGGTTGTGGTGAGTTCCACGTTTTGAAGCAGTGCGTGTCCATCGTATTTGACGGTGATGACCTTAGGCTCGTAGCCCACGTACGAAATCTTCACCTTGTAGGTGCCAGGCTTGAGGTTGGAAAAAGAATAGTTGCCGTTTTGGTCGCTGGTGACCAGCGTATGCAAACTTTCAATCAGCACTGCTGCTCCAGGCAGGGCTTGATGCTCAGCATCTGTCACTTTTCCTCGGATGCTTCCCGGACTGTCGATTTCGTTGCCCGTGGCAGGGACGGCCATAGCGGTCATGGTGAGCGCCAAGAGCGGAGCATAGAATGGTTTTTTCATAAAGTGTTGTTTGGTAATGCTTTGTTTTCTGCGTGCAAAATTACGCGGAGCATATTACGAAGACGTGAAGGCAGAGTGAAGGTTGTGCTACAAAGGACAAAGTCCCGTCATCGCTGTTGTCGCGATGACAGGACTTTGGAGAGGGGGAGGAAGGTAAATGCAGCGCATCTGCATCCCATTAGAACATTCCAAATCTAAAAAACTAATTTTGAACACCGACTTAATAATTCAAGCCGAAGCACCACAGCGGAATGATATTGCCGTGGCCAATTTCTATGTCGTCTTTCACGATGTAGGCATTGTCCAGACCTTCAATCTGCTGTTTGCCCTTCTTGCGTCCACCAATCTCGAATGTGTATTTGCCAATGACGAAATCAGACTGGCGTGAGGCTATCACCTTATTGCGCACACGCATTTGATTGTAGAAGAATGTCTCACGCAAATTGCCTATATCAGGCGTACCGCCAGCAAGAACTGTCATCAAACTCGGATTGTCAATGTATGCCTTCTCAATCTTTCCAAGGTTGCGTATGCCTGAAGTATCATCATGCAGCAAACCTATCATACCAGCCTTCTCCAGATATGTCAGATAATCAGGTATGCTGTTCTTGCTTGCGCCTATCTCCGATGCCAGACTGTCGGCAACGGGTTTGTAAGGAGCCAGGTGTGAGAGAATGGCCAGAAGACGTTTCAGCTTGCGTGCGGTGGAAGCTTTCATGTCGGCATACTGCGGAATGTCTACTTCGATGGTTTGCGCCACCACCTGCTCCATACGCATCGGAAAATCGCCTTGGATGGAGAATGGATAGTAGCCGCGGCTCATATAGTCGCGAAAGAGCGGCAGCGGATGGTCTACCGCGTCAAGCACGGCCCGGTTGTTGATGATGTCATCGAGCGTGTAGACCGGACTTTCGATGCTGTGGAAGAATGACAAGTATTCTCGAAACGACAGGCCATACATGAAATAGAGTAAGGCGCGACGGCTAAGGTCTGATTCGCCCCGATAGATGTCGAGCACTGAAGAACCCGTGAAAACGATATGTAGCGAAGGGTGCATATCATACATCAGTTTCAGTTCTTTGCTCCAACCGCTGTATTTATGCACTTCGTCTATATACAAATGCGTACCGCCTTCTTTCACAAAATTGTCTGCCAGGTCAAAGAGCTTATGCTCGGCAAAATACATGTTGTCGGCTGTGACGTAGAGACTATGGTTTTCTGGCGTGTTCTTAATACGCTGCAAGACCATTGTCGACTTGCCGACACCTCGCGGACCGAGTATTCCCACCAAACGACTGTCCCAACTAATATCATCATACTTATAGCGCACGAATTTGGTGGGCACTTGCCTCAGCATTTCGTGCATGTACTCAAAAAGTTTCAATTCAATCATAGCCTTATAACGTTGGATTAGTCTTGCAAATATAGGAAGAAATCCCTCATTGAGGGAGAAATCTGGATAAAATATCCCTCATTGAGGGAGATTTTCGCCAAATTTCTCCCTCAATGAGGGATTGTTGCGTAAAAACGGGGCATTTACCTGCTGCGAAACTCCTCGGCAATGGTGAAAAACTTTTTCATGGTCGTGGTTTAGGGGTGTTGTTGTTTATGTAAAGATAGTGCAAGGTAAGAGCATAGCATCAAGCTTGCTTGAATGCTATGCCGAGCCGCAGCCTATCTTATACAAAGATAGTGATTTATCTACACATGGGCTTGTCTGCCGAATGCTCTTTCAACGTTGTTGTATGTAGGTATTCAAAGCAGAGTTTTCAGAGCGTGGCCCTTAATATTTCTAAAAATCCGTGTCTGCATCGGTTGCCCTCCTGTTTGTTTGGTGGTAGATTCGTAATTTTGCACTGCCTTTCCCAAAGGGCAGTATGGAAAACTTTTGGGAAGGGAGAAATACCTAAGTTTAACCATCTGATAATGAGTAGTAACAAAACAAAGGGTGCTATTTATGGCTGCATATCAGCCGTGAGTTACGGTCTTAATCCGCTGTGCGCCAAAGCGCTTTACGCCGAGGGCGTGAACACCAACACCGTGCTGTTTTATCGCTTCGCCTTTGGCGTGGCCATCTTGGGACTGATGATGTTGGCGAGCCGCCAGAGCTTCCGTCTCACGCGGCGCGAGGGCCTTGTGCTGACGTTGCTTGGTGCCCTCTTCGCCTTTTCGTCGATCACGTATTTCATCAGTTTCCACTACCTCTCTGCCGGTGTGGCCGCCACGTTGGTGTTTGCCTATCCAGTGATGGTGGCCATCATCATGGCGCTGTTCTTTCGGGAGCGGTTGGGGTGGCCGTCGTTGCTGGCCATTGCGCTCACGGTGGGAGGTATTGCGCTCCTCTATCAGGGCGACGACGGGAAACCTATTTCGCTTCCCGGTTTCGTCATCGTGATGGTTTCCGCGCTGGCCTATGCGTTGTATATCGTGGTGGTCAACCGTTCGAGAATCGTCATGTCGAGCGTGAAACTCACCTTCTATGCGATGCTCGTCTGCCTTTTGTGCATCGCGCTGTTTTCGTTGATTGACCACCAGCCGCTCACGTTGCTCCAGTCGCCGACGGAATGGATTTATGCCGCTCTGCTCGGACTGGTGCCCACGGTCGTTTCACTGGTTTACATGGCCAAGGCCATCCATCTCATCGGTTCCACGCCGACCGCCATTATGGGCGCTCTGGAGCCCGTCACTGCAGTGGTGGCTGGCATGCTGATGTTTGGCGAAGTGTTGACGCTGCGCCTCTCTTTCGGTATCGCACTGATTCTCCTGGCCGTTATGTTCGTCATCACCTCCAACACGTTGCAGCGCCGTTTGGCCATCGGGCAGATTGTGCGCCGCGCAGAGCGCCTCGTGCTGAAGCGGTGGCGTTGGAGATGAGTAATGGTGAAAGAATAAGTTGCAAGTTCTTTTTTACCATTACTAAGCATTGCACCTTCGGCTTGTTCGAAGGATATTCCAAGAAAATCAATCATAAAAAGGGCAAGGGAACCACAGATGTTCCCTTGCCATTTATGGTTATTGGTGGACGTGGGGAGGTTCCTCCCTTGCGTCGGTGGTGTTTGCTTGCAAGGCCGTTGCGGCATTGTTTATTCCACGCCCAGCAGCGTCAGCAGTTTTTTGACACTCTCTTCGATGGAGAGTTTCGACGTGTCGAGCGACAAGGCCGGGTGTTCTGGTGCTTCAAAGGGCGCGGAGATACCCGTAAAATTCTGGATTTCGCCGCGGCGCGCGCGGGCATAAAGACCTTTCACGTCCCGCTGTTCGCACACCTCAAGCGGTGTGGACACGAAGATTTCCTTGAAGTCGTCTTGCCCAATGATGTGTTCAGCCATTTGGCGGATTTCCTCCGTTGGGCTGATGAAGGCGGCGATGGTGATGATGCCCGTGTCGACAAAGAGTTTGCCCACTTCGGCGATGCGCCGAATGTTTTCGCGGCGGTCTTCGGCCGAGAAACCCAGGTTGGCGTTGATGCCCGAGCGGATGTTGTCGCCATCGAGGATGCGACAGAGCAGGCCACGATCTTGCAGCGCGCGTTCCAGAGCAATGGCCACGGTGCTTTTTCCGGAGCCGCTCAGTCCGGTGAACCAGAGCATCACACCGCGTTGCCCGAGCAACTTTTCTTTGTCTTCACGCTTGAGCATGCGGTCGTAGATGGGGTAGATGTTATTTTGTTGTTCAGTCATTTTTTAGGTGCTTGTTTCTATGCAGGGGCGTGCTGGCGAGGTGGGGGAGGGGCTGAAGTGGGTAAAACAGTTTTGCCCAAGTCCGCCTGTTCACTTGTCAGAACGCTTCTTGACTAATATGAGTGCTTCGTTCACGCGCGTCACGATGATGGGGGTGCCTTCGTTGATGAATCCGTCTTCCGACTTCACTTCCACATCGCAGTCTGCGATTTTGGCGTTGCCGATGAGGGCAAGGCGCGTGGTGGCCACTCCCGTGTCGCCCGCTTTCACGGAGAGTTGCGACGGCGTGGCGGAGGTTGAAGAGATGGTGCTGTGGAGCGACATGCGGTCGAGTGTTTTCGAATGGGCAAACCACCAGAAGAAGAGCAGGACGATGGCTGTGGAAATCAAAACAGCCAGGATGGCGGCCTGCGTTCCATATTCCTGGTAGATCATGATGTCGGCAACGATGACGCAGACACCGGCACAGATGCCGGAAATGCCGTGGCCCGGAAGGATGAGCGCTTCGGCTGCGAAGAGCAGTAGCGCCAACACAACGAGCAAGATGATGATGAGCGTGGTTGACATGATGGTGGATTTTTGTAATAGTCCATTACAGTGATGGTCGAAACTAATAAGCCGCGCGGTATTTCCCTTCCTCCTTGTCTTCCAGGATGGAGAGGTAAGAGGCATAGCGCGTTGGTGCCAGCTGGTGGTTTTCCAATGCTTCGAGCACGGCACATCCCGGTTCGTGCGTATGCGTGCAGTTGCCGAAGCGGCAGTTGGCCGAGAGCTTGAAAATGTCGCGGAAGAAATGCGCCACTTCCTCGCGTTCCATGTTGAACGTGCCGAAACCTTTGATGCCCGGGATGTCGATGACCGAGCCGCCGCCTTCTCCTGGAAGGTCAAAGAGCTCACTGAAAGTCGTGGTGTGCATGCCCGTTCCGTGTGCTTCCGACACCTGTGCCGTTTTGGCGTGCGCCTCCGGCACAAGACGGTTGAGGAGCGTTGATTTTCCAACGCCCGAATGTCCCGCCAGCAGGCAGATGCGGCCCTGCATGTCGCGCGTCAGAGCGTCGATGCCGTCGCCGTTGAGGGCGCTGACGGCATAACAGGTATAGCCGATGTTGGAATAGATGGCCATCAGATAGTCGGCGCGTTCGCGCTCTTCCTCGCTGAGGTCGTCCATCTTGTTGAACACGAGCGCCGTTGGCACGCGATAGGCCTCGGCCGATGCCAGGAAGCGGTCGATGAAGGTGGTGCTCGTTTCGGGGCGTGCCATCGTCACGACGAGCAGTGCCAGGTCGACGTTGGCCGCCAGGATGTGGCTCTGCTTCGAGAGGTTGGATGCTTTTCTGACGATGTAGTTCCTCCGGTCGTCGATTTCCGTGATGAAGAGCGTCTCGTCGTGTTCCACCTGAAATTCGCTGCTGTCGGCAGCCTCATTCTTCTTGCGTCCCTTTCCTTTCTTGCCAGAAGTTTTGGACGTGGCTTTCTCCGTCGACTTCATGACGGTCACGCCGTCGCCCACCGCCACAGGACTCGTGGAGCGGATGCCTCTCAGGCGGAAGTTGCCTTTCACCTTGCATTCCACCTCCTGTCCGTCGTCGGTGCGTACCACATAGCTGTTTCCTGTATTTCGTATAACGATGCCGTGCATGAAAAACTTTTGTTTTGGGGATGGTTGGGGTTATGGGGGTGGCAAAATCCAGAAAATTTAAGTGAGTGGAGATTGTGCGGAAAAGCTTTGCTTGCGGCCCTGCACGCCCTGAAGGGGCAGCAAGTCCAGAGCCCAGGGCAACGCCCTGGGTACTATGTCCCATTTCCCTACGCCCTGAAAGGGCAAAAGTCGAAATCAACCGTTCGCCCATACTTTTGCCCTTACAGGGCGTAGGCGTTTGTATGCTGATACCCAGGGTGTTGCCCTGGGCTTGGGACTGGCTGCCCTTTCAGGGCGCTCCTTTTCGCGCTTTGTTCGTTTATCATGTGCGCATGCTTTGCCACTTGTTGTTTGGCAAAAAAAACGCGCAGAGATTTTTCTGGATTTTGAACACCTTAGGTTTTTTGGGGGGTAGAGCCTTTGGGACTGGCGGCATGAGTGTGCTTGCCGTTTGCCAGCTGTTGGAATCCCAAGAAGTTTCCTATTTCCTAATTACCCCGTTGCCTAACTAAAAAGCCCTATCGTTGTGGCGGTAGGGCTTTTGATGAATAATCACGGGCAGGCCGTTTTTAGACCGTCATGATTTCCTTGTTCTTGAGTGCCAAGAGCTCTTCAACCTTCTTCACCTGCTTGTCGTGGATTTTCTGCAGTTCGGTTTCAGCGTCCTTCTCGACGTCTTCGCTCAAGCCGTCTTTGATGGCCTTCTTGAGTTTCTCGATTCCATCGCGGCGTGCATTGCGGATGGCCACCTTGCATTCTTCGGCTTCCTTGTTACACTGCTTCGTGAGGTCGCGGCGGCGGTCTTCCGTCAGAGGCGGGATGCCGAGGCGAATCACTTCACCATTGTTCTCAGGCATGATGCCGACATTGCTGTCGATGATGGCCTTTTCGATGATGGGGAACATTTTCTTGTCCCAGGGCTTGATGGCGATGGTGCGTGCGTCGGGCGTGGTGATGGCCGATACATTGTTGAGCGGCACCATTGAGCCGTAGCTGTTCACGCGGATTTCGTCGAGTATGTGTATGTTGGCTTTGCCGGCGCGGATGTGTGAAAGCACATCTTCGAGGTGGAGCACACTCATTTCCATCTTTTCCTCGCAGTCGGCGAGGCATTTCTTAACGTCTAACATATTATTGGTGTAAGGGTTAAAGTATTACTTGTTGCACAAAAATACGCATAATAATTGGATTGGCTGCAAACTATAAGCAATATTTTTGCTAAGTTTGTATCATCATTTTTAATTCTCCGATTTAATGACAGAAGAAAGCATCAAGCCGCTTCGTTCGGTGGCCCGTAAACTCGCTGGCTTATGGCCCCTGCTCACGGAAGAAGAGCAGGCACGTGTTGAGGCTGCCATGGAAGTGAAACACTATAAAAAGAATCATCTCGTCTATGCCGAAGGCGAAAGTCCCGACCATTTGTTGGCCGTGCTCTCTGGCAAGGTGAAAATATTCCGCGACGGCGTGGGCGGTCGCAGTCAGATTATGCGTCTGCTCGGTCCCGGGCAGTATTTGGGCTATCGTGCCCATATGGCCCATGAGCCTTATGTGACAGCGGCGGCAGCCTTTGAAGAGGCCGACGTGGCCCATGTGCCGATGAGCCTTATCAGCGAAATCATCACTGAGAACAACCGCGTGGCGCGGTTCTTTATCGGCGAACTGGCCAAGGACCTCGGCATTTCCGACCGACGCATGGTGAGCCTCACGCAGAAACACGTGCGTGGTCGTCTCGCCGAATCGTTGCTCTATCTGCGCGACATCTATGGCATTCATTCCCGCGATGGACGCCTCATGGTGCAAATCACGCGCGAAGACCTGGCGGCTTTCTCCAATATGACAACGGCCAATGCCATCCGCACGCTTATGGACTTTGCTAAGGAAGGCGTGTTGCAGGTGCAGGGCAAAGACATCCTCTTGACCGACCTCAAACTGCTTGAAGAGATTTCTTTGCAGGGATGATGCCCAGCCAAGGGGCGGAAGCGGCGGAAACGATGGAAACGCTTGTGGCGTGGGGCATTATTGAGCGACATATCCTTGCCCCTGCGAGGCGATTCATCGGAAATTCGTTTCGCACGTCCGTATTTTTCCTTAACTTTGTCGCTTAGTAATGGTGAAAAAATAACCTGACCAATTTGGTAGAGTAGGAATAAGGAGTTATTTCTTATGCCCTGTCTTTTTGCCGCTTTTGAAATTTGTCATCGGTCACATAGCCCGCTATGCTCCCTCTTCCAAATTCCAAAATCAACAAAAATACAGGACAAAATTGCTCAGCTTATTCTTTCACCATTACTTAGCCGTGCGAGATGAACGCGCTTGCACGACACTTACTCTCTAAACCATCTACATTCATATATGCGATTAATTAAGATGACCGGCGGACTGGGCAACCAGATGTTTATCTATGCTTTTTACATGAAGATGAAACGTCTGTTTCCCAACACCCGCATTGACCTTTCCGACATGATGCACTATCACGTGCACAACGGCTACGAGCTCCACCGCATTTTTCAGCAGTTGCCCGAAGACGAGTTTTGCATGCCGCAGAAAACCAAGAAGGTCATCGAGTTCCTATTCTTCAAGACCATCTTGGAGCGCAAGCAAGATCTGACCACGCTGCGTGCCTTCTTCAAACGCCGCTTGTGGCCGTTGATATATTTCAAGGGCTTCTATCAGGACGAGCGCTATTTTAAGGATATTGAAGACGAAGTGCGTGGCGCTTTCGCCTTCAACACCGCGCTCTGCAACGAAAAGACTTTGCGTATGCTCCGCCAGATAGAGGCCGACGAAGATGCCGTGTCGCTCCACGTGCGCCGTGGCGACTATCTCCAGCCTTCCGTTTGGCGCAACACGGGATGCGTGTGCCAGTTGCCATATTATCGCGACGCTGTGCGCCAGCTTGAAGAGCGGCTGCCGCGAACACCCCATTATTACGTGTTTTCAGACGATATCGAATGGGCCACGGCGCATCTGCCGCTCAAGAATGCCACCTTTATCACGTGGAACAAGGCCGACGAGAGTTGGCAGGACATGTTGCTCATGAGTCGCTGCCGCCACCATGTCATTTGCAATAGCACGTTCTCTTGGTGGGGAGCTTGGCTCAATCCGCGCCGCGACAAAATCGTGATGGCCCCGGCCCGCTGGTCGGCGCTCGCGGAGATGCCCTATATCTGTCCGAAAGACTGGACGCTCGTGCCTGTGGAATTTGATGCGACACAGGCACCGCAATAAATAGGAGCATTGCCCAGCAAAAAAAACAATGTGCAAAATCGCTTTCTTCTGTCATCCGTGATAGTTCACCCATTTATAATTCTATATATATGAGTATGAAAACGCCGGGACTTGGCCTCAAGATTTGCCGGGCCCTCGCTGAATTGCCGAAGACGCTGCGCCGCACCCGCCATCCGCGCCTCATTATGACGTTGTTGGTGAAAAACGAAGCGCAGATGCTGGCGCACAATTTGGAGTTCCACCACCGAATGGGGGTGGACGGCTTTGTCGTCACCGACAACAACTCCACCGACGATACACCGCAAATCCTGAAGCAATATCAGAAACGCGGCTGGATATTGGACATCATCGAGGAAACCGCCACCGATTATGAACAGAAACGGTGGGTGGACCGCATGGTGTGGCTGGCCAAAACGAAGCACCACGCCGATTGGGTCATCAACGCCGATGCCGATGAATTTTGGTTTACACCTTCTGGTTCGCTCAAAAGCGAAATGGCCGATACGGGCGCGAACGTTTTGGCCTGCGAGATGCGGAGCGTCTATCCCGAAGACGATGTGCCTTGGACAGAATGGCGCCGCACCGTGAGGTATGTGGAAAACTATGAAGCCTACGACCTCTCGCTCTATTCCATTTTCGAACGGCAAAATAAGAAAGTGGCCCACCGTGCGGATGGCTATCTGCAAATCTCCATGGGAAACCATAAGGTGAAGATGCTGCCGCAGCGCGAAAGGCGTAGTAACATCGTGGTCTATCATTATAATGTGCGTGGCCGCGAGCAGTTTATGGCCAAAATGATTAATGGCGGCAAGCAGCTCGAGCAACACAAGGGACGCCACGGCGGTCGCCATTGGCGCTACTTCTATGCCCTCTATAAAGAAGGACGTCTGGAAGAGGAATACAACCGCGTCATCGGTCTGCCAGCTCTCGACCGCCTCACGCGCGATGGTTTCGTGTGTGAAGACAACCCGATGCCCGAGGTGTTCCGGAGTTTTAAAAATTTATAGTTCTCATTATATAAATAGTTCCCATTATATAATAGCCCCGTTATGCGCCACGCTTTCTTAATCATAGCCCACAACGAGCCAGAGATATTGGCCGTTTTGCTGCGCCAACTTGATGCGCCCGACTTTGACGTGTTTCTCCACATCGATGCCAGGGCAACGGCAATGCGCGAGCGTTTCTCTTCATACAAACCCTCCCTCGGGCGCTATTTTCTTCTCGAGCATCCCTTGGCGGTGTGTTGGGGCGACATCAGTCAGATGGACGTAGAGATGCGTCTTTTCCGCGCGGCCATGCAGCAAGGCCGTTATGCCTATTGCCACCTTCTGTCGGGCGTTGACCTCCTGCTCAAGTCGCCGCAAACGCTGGTGGCCTATTTTGAAGAGCATGCTGGTCGTGAGTTCGTCGGCTTCTGGAATACGCCAGGGCATGTGCGGGATTTGCGACGTAAGGTCAATCGCTATTATTTCTTCACCCGCCACCTCAAAGATAAAGGGACATGGGCGCACCGCTTGACGGCGCCTTGCCGGAATCTCGCCCTCTTGCTTCAGAAAATGACGGGATTTAAGCGCCGCAGCGCTGGCTATGATTTTCGCAAGGGCAGCAATTGGGTGAGCGTCACCGATGCTTTCTGCCGTTATCTGATAGAGCAGGAGCCACGCCTCCGTGCCCGTTTCCGCCATACGCTCTGTCCCGATGAGATATTTCTGCAAACGGCACTGTGGAACTCTCCCTTCCGTCAAAACATCTACGACGCAGAAGGGGAGGACCTTGAGCGTGCCACGTTGCGGAAAATCGACTGGCAGCGCGGTTCGCCCTATGTCTGGCGGGCCGATGACGCTGACGAACTGCTCAATTCTTCCGCCTTCTTCGCCCGCAAGTTTTCATCGCAGCAGATGGAAGTGGTGAAGGCGATTGAACGTGCATTTTGAAATAAGGATATATTATATCCACCTCTTAAAAAGGCAGAATATATCCCTATCTCTGCATAGCCCTCCTCCTTTTTGCCCCGCAGAAGAATAAGGCAAACGCCTCGTGCTTCTCAATACTAACCCCTCACATTATCAACTCCTTGGCAATAGAAAAGAAATTACACCATGTGGCCTTCCTTCACGAAGAGTTTCCAAGCGGCGGTGCTGAGCGTGTCACGATAGACGTGGCCCGTTTTCTTGCCGCGAAGGGCGTTGCCGTGACCATCATCACGAGCCGTATCTGCCGGGAACTCATCCCAGAGGAGTTTAAGGAACATGGCATCGAAATATACCAGGTGGCACATGCCCACCTGCAACGCCGCGTTGACAACATTCGCGAGATGGCCGCCTTGATAGAAACGCAGCATATCGAAGCACTGGTGTTTACGCGCACATTCCACCATTTGGCGCTCCTGCGTCGCCTTTGCCCGCAGTGTCGCATCGTCTGTGTCAACCACGGCATGCCCTTTTGGGAGGTGCAGACCATCAGTAGCGGACGCCGCGCCAAAGCGTTGGGCGGTTCGTGGAAACACCGGCTCAAATGGCAACTCATCTATCGCCATGAAGCGTGGTGTAAGCGCCGCCTCATGAAAAAATATGTCCGTGTCTATCGTCAGACCATTCATGACGTGGATGCCTACATCGTTATCTGCGATGCCTATCGCCGTCAGATTATCAATACGTTAAACCTCCCAGCGGAGAGCGTTGAAGCCTCCAAGGTGACGGCCATTGAAAACTCGTGCCAGTTGCCGCAGACGGTGAATACCGACAAGGAGAAAACGGTGGTCTACGTTGGACGTGTGGAATTTATCGATAAGCGCGTTGATCGCCTGATGCGCATTTGGAAACGCGTGTGTCACGAAGTCCCCGATTGGCAGTTGGTCATTGTGGGCGATGGTGCATACCGCGTTGCTCTTGAAGCCGAGGCCCAATCGCTGCCGCGTGTCAGTTTCGTCGGACAGCACAGTGACGTCTCGCCCTTCTATCAGCGTGCCGCCATCCTTTGCCTCACGTCAGCCGTAGAGGCATGGGGTCTCTGTCTGATGGAAGCTCAGAGTTACGGTGTCGTGCCAGTGGCGTTTGACTGTTCCGCTGGTGTGCGTTGTCTGTTGGAGCCGAGCGGTGTCAACGGTATGCTCGTTGAAGATGGTGATGAAGAAGCCTATGCGCAGGCCCTCCTGACCCTCATGCGCTCGCCGGAAAAACTGAAGAAAATGCAGCAGAACGTGTTGCGTAAAGCCGCTGCCTACGACTTCCGCATCATGGGGCAGAAGTGGTTTGAACTTCTTCAGCATCTTGTGGAATCGCCTTCCCTCCATAATAAATAGTAGGTGGAAAAAGTAGTTCTGACACATCGGAAGATACTGCGAAGAACAAGCCTTCTCCATCGTCTAACCCCCAAAATATCAACCATTATGCCAGCCAGACCGAAAATTTACATTCCGTTGCTGATCCTCTGCATCATCTCCCTCTTCTGGTTTCTCGGAGCCGCTCCTTTCAATACGCGTGGCGAGCCCCGCGAAGCCGTTGTGGCCATGTCGATGTTGCAAGACGGCAACTGGATTCTCCCCGTCAACAATGGTGATGAAATCGCCTTCAAACCGCCCATGCTCCATTGGCTTGTCGCAGCATTCTCCTGGCTCTTAGGAGGCATTAGCGAATTTACGAGCCGCCTGCCGTCGGCCTTGGGGGCTACGGGCATTGTGTTGGCCACCTATGGTTTCTTCTCGCGCCGCAACGATGCCACGGTGGGCATCATCGCCGCCCTCATCACGCTCACCTGTTTCGAGATGCACCGTGCGGCCATGACTTGTCGCGTTGACCTCCTGCTCGCCGCCTTTATGGTGGGCGCCCTGATGGCTGGCCATCATTGGGCCAAACACGGTGCACGCCGCCTGCCTTGGCTGATGATACTTCTGTTGGCCGGTGCCGCTTTGACCAAGGGACCCGTCGGCGTGGTGTTGCCCTGTGCGGTGGTGGCGCTTTATATGCTGACGCGTGGCAAAGCCACCTTCCTCACCCTCCTCTGGAAGTTTACTGTTGTTGCCCTGCTCGGCCTCGTCCCCCTTGGCCTTTGGTATTGGGCCGCCTATAACGAACCCAACGGCGGAGCGCGTTTCCTGCAACTCATCTATGAAGAAAACGTGTTGCGTTTTACGGGACAGATGACCTACGCTTCCCACATCAACCCCTGGCCCTATAATGTGATGACCGTCTTGACGGGCTTCCTGCCCTTCTCCCTCGTGTTGCTCTTCATGGTGCCGTTGGGAATGAAGCGCCTCTGGCAGATGCGTAAAGGCGTGAAGAATACGACCTTCACTCTCTTGCGCACACGTCTCGTAGAGGCTTGGAAGCGCCTGAGCGACATCGACGCCTTCGCCTTCTTGTCGTTTGCCGTTATCTTCGTGTTCTACTGCATTCCGGCCAGCAAGCGCAGCGTCTACCTGTTGCCCATCTATCCCTTCTTGGCCTATTTCTTGGCGCGTTATCTGCTCTGGATGTGCGACCGCCATCCCCGTGTGCTCCGCGCCTTCGGTCTCACCCTCTCCGTGTTGGCCCTCGCCCTCACCGCCGTGTTCATCGCCATCCGTTTAGGTTGGCAGCCCGCCTTTGTCAACCTCGGCCACCACGCGGCAGAAAACGGTGCCTTCCTCCAGGCCCTTTCCACCGCCCCCGTCGGGTTCTCTGGTTGGTTGCTGGTGGTGATGCCCGCTCTGTTGGCCGTCAACTATTGCAGCCATAACAAGCGCCCCTATCTCTTCACGCTCACCGGCATCGTCTTCTTCTTGCAGTTGAGCCTCGACGGCGTGTACATCCCGAAGATTATGGAGGTCAAGACCGACCGCGGTGTGGCCGCCGCCATCCAGCAGGCCATCCCCTCCTCGGCCACCATCTGCTCTTATCGCACCGATGTGCTGGAAGCCAACCGTATGCACCCCTTCACGGTCAACTTCTATCTGAACAACCGCATCGTGCCAATCGACAAGATGAAGCCCCTGCCAAAGACCTGTTATCTCCTTGTTGGCAACGACGAGATAGAGGACTTCCAGCGCGTCTATCCGCAATATCGTCCCCACCTCGTTTGGGACAGCCACCATCGTTCGTGCGACGACAGAAAGGTGCTCAAACTCTATTTGATTAACGAGTGAAGCACGCGTGGAAAAATAAAAATATTCGCAGCCGATATGCCCTGTGGCGTGTCGGTTGCGAATTCTTTTTTTACGCCGTTTCCACCTCCACTTGTTAAATACGCCCCCATCATTCTTGGAAAATCATTTTTTAACGTATAATTTTTTTTACGCTTAAATATAAAAGGCTACCTTTGTACGTTAAGTGGCCATACGTGACTTGCTTACACTCTGACACTTAAATTACAAACCATTTATACTCATCAAATTTATGAAGCATTCTCGCCTTCTGATTTTGGCTGCTATGGCAGCCTTCTCAACGGCAACGAGTACCGTTTCTGCCCAAGATGACGTCAACTACAAGAAGTATCCTGACTTCTCTCCGCGTCTGAAGGTCGACAAGAAACTCGTCGCCACCAAATCGGCTACGGAACGCCCAGATCACGTGAACAATGCTGAAACCATCTACTTCCCCCCTGTGATTAACCAGGTCGGTGGTTCTTGCGGTTCGGCTTCACGTATCTACTACATGTTCACGTACGAAATCAACTGTCTCCGTGGCGTTAGCGGCAAGCTCGCCAAGAACCAGTATCCAACCCACTTCACTTGGCTTTACACCAACTCCAACTCAGGTAAGGACGGTATGGCCATCGCCAATGGTATTCCAAACAACCCGACTTACGGCGGTCAGCTCTATTCCAAGCTCTTTGGCATTCAGGACTGCTCCGATCCCGATTTCGGATGGATGCAGGGCTATGACAAGTGGTATTCAGCCATGTTCAACCGTTTGGAGCGCACTGCCAACTTCCCGCAGAGCGTGCAGAGCGAAGCCGGCCGTGAGGCTGTGAAACAGTGGCTCTGGAACCACGGCGGCGATCCCAACTATCCTGGCGGTGGTATCTGCGGTATCGGTGTGGCCAGTGCCTGCACCCAAGGCTCGATTCCCGTAACGGATGCCAATAAGGCAGCTGGTGTCAGCGGCATGAAATACGTTGTGAAGTGGGGTAAGCAAGTCGACCACGCTTTGACCATCGTTGGTTATGACGACCGCATCGAGTTTGACCTCGACGGCAACGGCATCGCTGGCGAAAAAGACAAAGACGAAGTCGGCGCATGGATCATTGTGAACTCTTGGGGCAACTGGGCCAACAAGGGCTTCATCTATTGTCCATACAAGAACGCCATGACAACGGAAACCAGCTATAGCTACTATGCTCCAGAAGTTTACTACATCCGTCGCAACTATCGTCCGTTGCGCACCATGCGCGTCAAGATGGACTATTCAAAGCGTAGCGAATTGCGCCTTGGCGCCGGTATCTCCGAAGACCTCAATGCCACAGAGCCTTCAAAGAGCATCTACTTCGAAGGCTTCAAGTTTGCAGGCGACGGCGATGGCAACGGCAAGGACGCCGAAACCCCGATGCTCGGTCGCTGGGCCGACGGTATGCACTACGAGCCGATGGAGTTTGGTTACGACTTGACCGACCTCTCAGCTTCGTTCAACACGCGCAAACCGTTGAAATACTTCTTCATCATCGAGAGCAAGAGCTCAGCCGACGGTGAAGGTAAGGTGTACGACTGCTCCGTCATCGACTACGAGCTCGACTCGTTGGGCATCGAAACCCCTTGTCAGATCGACAAGAGCGGCATCAAGGTTGAAAACCAGGGCAAGAAGACCATCATCTCCTTCGTGGTTGCCGGCGAAAGCTTCAACGCACCGCGCAATCTCGTGAAGAATGGCGACGCCTTGCAGTGGGAAGCTCCTGAAGCCTCTTCACACAAGTTGGCTGGCTACAACGTTTATCGCAACGACACCCTCGTTCAGCAGCTCGACCCGACCGTCTTGACTTATACGCCGCGTGCTGGTCACGATAATTACCAGGTGTGCGCTGTTTATGCGTTCAACAATACGAAGATTCTCTCTTCACGCATCGATGCTCCTAACGGCACCTTCTATGGCAAGGCCGTAGGTACGGGCAACCGCGTTCGTAACTTCGTCAACTCAGGTCTCGTTATTAAAGACCTCTTCAAGGAACACTATCCTCAGGCCACCATCGAATATTGGTTGCGTCCTGGTGTTTTGATCAACTACAATCAGCAGATTGGTCCGGGATGGGGCAAATTGCTCATCCACTCAACAGGCACTGGCGAACTCATGGCCGGATGGAGTACAGGCGCTCGCGTTGAAGCTCCTGCCAAGACCCTTCAGTCTGGCAAGTGGAGCCACGTGGCCATCGTCTTCAACGGCGGCAACTGCATCGCTTATGTCAACGGCGAGAAGGTGGGCGAAGTCAGCTCAGGCAGCAACGGTATTGGCGGTTTCGGCGACCTCAACATCGGTTCTGCTTCAAGCAATGGTATGAACGGACGTATGGATGAGTTCCGCGTTTGGAGCACTGCCCGCACGCAGCGCGAAATCCAGAGCATGATGTATGCCGAAGTGGCCGATCCGCAAAACACTCCGGGCTTGCTCTGCGAACTCAAGATGCACGAAATCAGCGTGCCGACCGACGCCACTGGCAAGTACACCATCGAGAAGTATGCCGGCTCTCAGAGCTACATGACCGACAACAAGGTGCTCGTTGACCACCGCACCCTTTCTGCCGACTTCACCATGCCGGAAAACATCACCACCGGAATGGCTGTTACGCCAGTCAACACTTCTTCGTCTAACGCCATCACCTGCACTTGGACCATCGATGGCAAGCAGACATTGAAGCTTGACGCTCCTACGCTCATCTTCAACGAAGCTGGCGAACACGCCATCTCCCTCGAAGTGACAGACCTTAACGGCAAGACCCAGAAGGTTGAGAAGAAATTCAACGTTGTTGCTCAGGCAAAGCCCGACGCTATGTTCACAACATCTGGCGACGCCGCTGTCGGCAAGCGCGTAAGCTTCACCAATGCCACCACGCCTTCTGAAGGTTGCTCATACGAATGGAGCATGCCAGGAAGTACGCAGGAAACGGCCACCACTATCAATGCGGCCACTTCTTACGAAAAGCCAGGCACTTACACCGTGACTTTGAAAGCCACCAATGCTGCTGGCACAAGCACTTACAGCGCAGACATCATCGTCTCAAGCCAGATTCCGACTCCGGCATTCGATGTAACGCCTAACGTCATCGTCAAGGGTCAGAAGACCACATTGAAGGACGAAAGCATCAACCAGCCTTCTGGTTGGAACTGGACCATCAGCGACGCTTCACACCATCTCACCTACAGCGGTCAGACGGCAGAAGTCATGCTTCCAGATCCAGGCGTTTACAATGTAACCCTCGAAGCCTCTAACGCCCTCGGCAGCAAGAGCCTCACCACTTCACGCGCCATCGTTGTCTGCAACGCCGACGCTGAAACCGGTTTGAACTTCCGTGGCAATGGCGAAACCGTGACCTTCAATACGCCGATCGACCTGAGCGTCAATAAGGCCTTCACTGTCGACTGGTGGATGTATGCCCAGAACACGCACGATGATGCACAGCACATCGGTGGTTCTTCTAAGGACTTCTACATCAAGGTCAACTCCGACAACGCTTTGGTTGTAACGATGAAGGGTGTTGAATACAACACAGCTGTCAACTTCGTGACACCTTCTGAATGGCACCACTATGCTGTCAGCTTCGCAGATGGCAACTTCTACATCTATAAGGATGGCAAGCAGACCAACGTCTTCCAGACGCCGTGGGCTGACATGTTGCCTACAATGCCTGCCAAGATGACCATCGGTAATGCCAGCGCTCCTGTCAACGCCATTGTCGACGAGTTCCGTGTATGGAACAAGGCCCTCTCTGCTGACAAGCTCATAGAATATGCCAACGCTCCTATCACCGACATCAACAAGGCGATGAGCGAAGACAAGCTCGCCCTCTACTTCGACTTCAACCAGACTTCTGGCAACGTCAACGACCGCACCACCAACGCCAATGCCGGTGTTCGTGCAGGCTTCGGTCCTGACGGCGACGCTTGGACCACTTCTCTCGGTGTCTTCAGCCTTTCAAATGTGAAGCGTTTGGATGTGACGGCCGACTACCTCACCAACTACGCTGCTCCGTTCCTCCACACCGACAAGGGCATCACCACTGAAGCCGGTATGGAAAACCTCGTTCAGGTGCTCACCAACGACGCTAAGTCGGCATGGGTGCTCGAAAATCCGACGCTCAAGGGCGACACCATCTCAACGACCCTCGCTGTCGACACCAAGAACGGCGACTTGCTGACGTTGATCACGAAGACGGGTGATTTCTCACCGCGTGTTTACGACCACAAGTTCTATCAGACCATCACCTTGCCTGCCGGCCACTACATCTTCGGTTTCGAATATGCTGACGGCGATATCGACGACGAGTCACACATCGTTGTCAACAAGGGTGCCGGTTTGCCAAACAAGAACCAATTGCGTTCACATGCTTATGCTTACACGCTGATGTCTAACGGCGAATTGGCCTTCGACCTCGCAGACGAAACGGAAGTTTCTGTTGGTCTCTTGCTCAACTCACGTGGTCAGATGAAGCAGAACTTCAAGCGCTTCTATCTCGAGCGTAAGATCACCAACATGCCGGGCGACGTAACTGGCATCGAACTTCCTTCTGCCAACGGCAGCAACGCCGTTGACGTAGCAGCCCAGATGGGTGGCGTCAGCCTCACGGCCGCCAACGGTGTCAACGTTCGCATCGTCACCGCTTCAGGCGTCAGTCTCTTCAACGGTTACGTGAAGGGCACGCGCTTCGTTGCTCTGCCGAAGGGCATCTACCTCGTCAACGGACAGAAGGTATTGGTTCCGTAATATCCTCCGGCGTAGCATTGCTGCGTCCGATACATTAATAAAGGTGTACACCAGAGTTCTCTTTGGTGTACACCTTTTTTCTTTCCTTTTGTGGCGCTGAAATCTGCCGCAGAGCGCCTTTGGCGTAGGGGGGTTAAAATCCAGAAAAAGAAAGGTTGGTAGAGAGGCGCCCCTGAAAGGGGCTCATATTTAGGGTAGGGGCTTGCCCCTATCTCTTGAGGCCGATTTATGAACCTCGCCCCTGTAAGGGGCTCATATCTCGAATGTTATTGCGGGGCAAGCC